>Ga0209599_10000632_pt1 | contig 21451 bp, 14 predicted proteins | sample Shrwel_input2_FT_FD_187534 | JGI IMG/M metagenome (GOLD analysis project Ga0209599, IMG submission 187534) | Subsurface microbial communities from deep shales in Ohio, USA - Utica-3 well 1 S input2 FT (SPAdes) (version 2) ... | reverse complement strand
AAACAAGATAATATTTTTACGAAGATTGAGACTAATATTAATCAAATAGCTAGAATTGTAAATACTCAAAAATTTATCAGTACTCAAGATTTGAAAAATTTCAATGAAGAATTGAAAACAATCATTGGACTGAAACAACAACAGAACGAAATTTTCACAAAAATATATTCATTAATTGCTAATGTATAATAGATTTGACCTCAAGTTCATTTAATCATAGATTACAATAAATTTTATCGTAAATCTATTTTTTATTAAATCATTTATTTGAGGTGATTGAAGCTAATGAATTTTGACTTCTTTTAAATGATAAGTGGAAATAAAATTATAATTTAGGTTCCTACTTATTCAGTATGGATAAATTTTATCTGAATATCTAAAAAAATATGTGTAAATGAAAACATACGAATTGTTGATATCAGGGAGTATTTCGGAAGAAAACCGCATGATTATCGAGAAATATTGGGAGCTTGAAGATGGAAAGTTTGTCTACAGACCTGGAGAGTTAAGGGAAAAGTATGATATTACCCTACATCAGTTAAATACACTAGTTGCTGATTATTCACTGTGCAGAATTATCTTTGGTGAATGTAGTGACTGTGGAAATGACATTATTGAAGAAGTTACTGCTCAAAGTAGTTTTAAAAAGACGTTCTTAAATAAACGGCGTAAATGTGATCGTTGTGAAAGGACATATAGAGAACTCATAGAAGAAGAATGGGATGATATGAAGGAAGAGCTGAGTACAGGGATGGGCGGTAAATTGGTTGATATTAAGAAACTTGGGCGTCTGAAAAAACTTAATGCAGTGGAGCTGCATGTGTTGAAACAAGTCATAGTCCTTAGAGAAAAACAGCTAATCTATAATCATCTAATCTATAAGAATGAACCTGATGAGATATGGGGAATTATCAATAAGCTGGAAAAACAGGGAATGTTGGAAGTTAAACGTGATGGGAGGAAGGTTGTGGAGTTTGTCCCAAATGAAGATATTGAATTTATTGCTGGAACTGAAAATCAACGGGGAATAAAGGTATTTCCTATAGTTAATTCACTGATAGTTGATGAGTCTCTGAAGGCTTACACGTTTAAAGTTCCCATAAATCATAATCCTTCTTCAGAAACATCACCAAAATATTCAAATGTATTTACTCTTCCTGTTGATGTACACTTTGAAAAGGGGGTTGAATATTTAATCAGTGGATGGTTGTTAAATGATGGAAGCATTAATTTTAGTTTTATGCCAACAAACACTATCTTTCGATCTGATAATAGGAGTACATCAGAAGAGGAAGACAGGATTATTTCGAAATTTCCATTGGGTAGATTCTTAGATGATATTGATACCTTAACTCCTGACCGTCAAATTGATGAAAATAAGCCTTCGGAAAATGATGATTTTCCGAACCCTTTTTAACCCTTTTCAGTATCCATATAGACCTAATTTTATTTCATTTAAAAAAAACTTTTTATGTGTATAAAAATATGCAAAAACTTTTCCCAAAAAACCTTGATATAACACCTTACTCCCTTAATAGGACTTTCTTTTCTTGTTCTTTTCTTCATTTTCTTTTAGAAATATTCCAGCAGAGGAGGCACTGAATAATAGTATTTTGAAAATATATGTGGTTTTCCGTAAAATTTACTTTATCATAATTACTAAATTGCTTTATGATTAATTACAGAATCAGCAGGGAGGATGTTTTTTGCTAAAAAATTGAGAATGTCAGAAATAATCCTTCCTCTGAACTTATATTATACAAAAAATCATTATAAAAAATGATTAACTTACACTATCAAATTAATAATATATACATGGGAGGTCAACATTCACTAAGGGGCTATTTAGTACAGTCCTTAATTACAGTTATTGATTCATTAAATAAAAACGACTGGAATTCTGTCACTTTAGAACCCAATGAAGAATCAGAAAAAGTAGATATTAGATGGATTTACCCTAATGGTGAGAAAAAGGTTGTACAGGTAAAGTCTTCAATCAATATTTTCAAATATTTTAAAGTTCAGCAGTGGTGTACAGAATTGAAAAATGGCACTCAAGATTCGACATATTATGAGCTGATATTAGTTGGTCATCCTGATGGAAAACTTAACGGATTAGATAAAATGGGCGATGTTACCATCGCTCCTTTTAAAGCGCTTAATATGGATTCATTATTAGATGAAGCGTCTGTTAAAATTGATAAATTTTATGAAAAGAATGGCAAAGCAAAGATTACTGCTTCAGTCAGGGAGTTGCTTGTTAAAGTATTAATACAAGAAATGAATTTCAATGCGATTAGTGGCAAAGAAATTTTTAAAACAGAATTTGAAACATTACTACTAGAATGGATCGAAACTATTGAAAAACAGATTGCCTTAAATCCGTGGAGTTTATTTGCGCCTCCTCATAGCAATGAGTATTCACCATTAGGAAATAGAATTGTTGAAAATATATTTGAACTAATAGGTTGGAATAATTTTAGCAAAAATGAAACTTATCAGCAATTTGACCAATATTTAGATGAAGAGTTAATCTATAGATTGGATTTTAGAGGAGAAATTGAGAGTGGGCTTATGGATAATACTGATGATTTTATAATGGTGAACGTAGAGCATGATATTGTTTATCCAAAGGAACCGAAGGACATTATATATTCTCATATTGAAAAGACAAATTTATTCTCTAAATACTTTAAAAATGAACACAAAATACCTGTAAATCGAAATGAGGAAACAAAAATATACAGCATACTTTTTTTACTAAGCTCTGATAATATACAGCTTGCTGAAGACTTTATCTATCAATCATACGAATATTTTAAAAGAGAAAAATTAGAAGATGACATACAATATTTAATGGTTGATAATGCTCATGCTACATTTTTAATTAGTTCGATTATATCTGCAAAAAATTATAGACAGGAACTCCCAGTAAAATTTTTGTACCCAATTACAGATTTAAATTCCAGCCCTGGTAAAATTGGTAAAAGAGGATTTCAACTGCCTCCTCAATATATAAATTCATCAGTAATACCTATTGTTAAAGAATTGCATGATAAGATTAGTATATTGTTATACTGTTCTGATAATTTTAGTCCAGATTATCTAAAAAAATTAATCTGGCTGACAATAAGTCTTACTAGTGGATATGGAAATGAGTACAAAATATATTTTCCAGATTATGACAATAACTATGATAATGATGTTAGAGATATAGTTCGTTCATTTAATGACGTAGAGCTCATCGCAAAACTTAAAGTCGAAAAATTTCAGAGAGTTGACGCTGAGGCTATAAGTAATATTAATAGTAATCAGTTATTGCTTAGAAATGAAATCTATAATGAAGAAACTCTTCCAACCAAAGATTCTAGCAAAATATTAAACAAAGCTTTTATTGAGATTCTGCCATATGGTGACATATTAAAACCGTTTCTTAAAACAGACGCAATTCTATCAAATGATCTTAAAATATTTCTATCGAAAAGAGGTTTATTTGTAAAAAGTGCAGACAAGAAAAAGTTGATAACAGCAATCACTCCAATTCTATTTAGCCCTAGAGAATTAGAAAATTTTAAGGAAATGATTGATATAAAGGAAAAAACATCTAAAACATCACAAGATATCTTTAAGTTAACCACTAAAAAATCAGTAGAGGAAATAGTAAAGGAGCTTGCTCCAATAAATATCAAAGAAATCACAAAAAATACTAATACTAAAATATTAGGGACACCAAAGTTTCAAAAAAATCCAGAAAGACCCAATGAGTTTATTTTAGAAGTGAAAACAGAAAAAAAAGATCCAACAAACTATTTATCCGTTAACACTCTTTATGGAAAAATATCAATTTCATGTAGGATAGATAATGACAATCTATTTATTAATTCCATTCAAACCACAACTGCCGATGATAAATTGATTGCATCAAGAATAGTTGCAGCGAATAAAAGTTCATTGCTAGATAAAAAAATTATTGAGAATGATTCACTCCAATTACTTTTTAGCCGTTTTAAAAATAATAGGGAAAGAGTGAATTTTCTACTGAGTTTTTCTAATATTTCAGATACAGTTCTATTTTCGGAAGCTGAAATACAAAAAATAAAATATAAATTTGACAAAAATCAAAGTATTCCGGAAGGTTTAAAAGACAGATCTGAACGTGACATTGTCACATACCTTAATGGCAAGGATTTGGGAGGGTTATTAGATATATCTGATGAGGATTTTAAAAAATTGCTTCTATTGGACGAAGTAGAGGTTCACTATAAATACAACTGGCAGAATATTAAAAATGGTTGGTATTCTGTGAAATACAATTTTTCAAACTCTTTGTATAATAAAAAAGGAGTTGAAGGAATATTTAGGTCAGAACCATATTTATATCTTTCCGAACCCGTAAAGAAACTTTCTAATATAGAGAGACTAAGAAAAGATTTAGCAGATGCAATTGAAGACTTAAAAATTGCCAAACTTAAAGAATATAATATTATATAATGGATTTTTCAAACAGTACAATATTTAAATCAATAGCACACGAAGTAGGAAACAAATTTAGAGATGAGGGAATTGTGTATTCTTATAACGATATAGAACTACAGGATAATGACACTCAAATATTGTTTACTAGATATCTTTTAAGCTCGTTTAAAGATGATGAGTTCTATAATTTTTCTCATCCTACAGATCTACAGATGAACGAGGTATATGTATATGTGTCTAATATATTTCAGAAACCCGATGAATTTCTGCAACAATCTAAGAATATTGCTTTGCATTTATATAACGAGTCAACACACCCAAAAATTAATAAAGGTGAACTTTACATTGTTTTTTTTAAGGAATGTAGGATTGAAGATGAAATAGTAGATGGAATAGGAATCTTCAAATCTGAAACAAAAGACAGCTATTTAAAAGCAAGAAAACAAGAAGATAACTTCATTCTAATTTCTGAAAAGGGGGTAAATGTAGATAAACTTGATAAAGGTTGTATAATTTTCAATACTAATAAAAAAGATGGATTTAAAGTAACATTAGTAAATAGCTCAAGATCAGAGGATGCTCAATATTGGAAAGAAAGATTTTTACAATTAATACCGACAAATGATGCTTACCATTATACCAAGAATTATTTATCATTAACTAAGGAATTTATTACAAAGCAGCTTGCAAATGATTTTGATATAAATAATGCGGAAAAAGCCGAGGTTTTGAACAAATCGGTTGCTTATTTTAAAAATAATAGTCAATTTTCAGAGAAACAATTTGCTTCTGAAGTTTTTACTGACCCGCTGATGGCTAATTCATTTAAACAATTTAAAAATGAATATCAACAAGAAAGAGAATTTGATTTAACTGATGATTTTGAGATCTCTCAACAAGTAGTTAAAAGACAAGCCAGAGCTCTTAAAAGTGTAATAAAACTTGATAAGAATTTTCACATTTATATTCATGGTCAAACTGAATTAATTGAAAAGGGATATGATGAAATAACAGGTAAGCATTTTTATAAAGTGTTTTTTGATAATGAGTCTTAGCTTCTTACTAGTATATATAAAAAACAGGTTGCAATACAATAAAAAGTTTTAATATTTTTCTTATATTTGATATAATAAAACGAATCAAAAACCTACAAATTTAAAGTGAGTAATTCGGTGAGTAGCTGAGAAGCAATCTCTGTAAAGTCCCACAAATAAAGATATTTAAAGAGCAGGTGGTGTTACCTCTCTCTCCGCAAAATTAAAAAATTAATAAAAAGCCTTTAAATATTACTATTTAAAGGCTTTATTAATATTATCAGTTATAATGATTTTAGAACATAATTTTTTTAGTTCAATAATGTATTAAAGATGATGAGCAACAGCAGGATTTCCCAACTTTTTACTTTTTATTGAATTCATCAATTGTTTGGCAGCAAAAGTCCCCATTTCATACCCGTCGTTTATTTGATATTCGTAGGTTTCATCAAGATATTTTGGAAGAGTTCCTTCACTTATTGCTACAACTTTTTTGTTGCTATCATTAAGATTTCTTTTAATTAATGAGCTGTGTAGCCCTATAAGAGTTTCGTCACTCATTGCAAAAAAACCATCAAAAGAATTGTCTGTTAATAATACATCTAGTTTTTCTTTTACAATATCTGCAGATTTACAAAAAATAATATTTAGATGAATGTCTGATGTTTTTTTAATTGTATTTTCAAAAGCACTCAATCTGCTTTGGGTGATTTCAAGATTTTCATCTCCGAATATGGCTAAAATGTTTTTACAACCGTGATCAATTAATTTTTTTGCAGAAGATTCAGACTTTTTCTCATTATCAAAAACTACAGATTCAAATATATCTTGGGAAACGGTTTTATCAAAAATGATGGTGGGAATTTCCATTTCTTCAAGTTTTTTCAGATGTTCACAGTCTTTTGTTTCTTTGGTAAGTGAAATTAAAATACCGTCAACTCTGGAATTGATACACGTCTGAATATTCTGTTTTTCAGTTTCATAAGAATCATTAGACGATAAAATAAAAAAGTGATAGCCTTCTTTATTGAGAACTGCAGAAATACCGTTGATAATTGATGGTACAAAAAACATTGTTATTTCTGGAACAATCAGACCAATAACTTTCGAAGAATTTTTCCTGAAATTGATCGCAAAATCATTAGGAACATAATTAAATGTTTCTGCCGCTTCTTTTACTCTAAGCTTTACAGAGTTGCTGATATCGGGATGATCCTTCAAAGCCCTGGAAACTGTTGAAGCACTTATATTAAGCATTTCTGCAAGATCTTTTATAGTAGTTCTTCTCATTTTGATTGTTAGCATCAATTATTCGGAAAAATTAAGAATAAATATTGAGAAATATTTTGTTAATATTTGTTAAATTATTAAGCTTAATATGTTAATAAAAGTTAATTTTATAAAAAACTTATCCACCGCAAACGTTTGCGCAAACGTTTGAAATTTATAGTAAGTTAACATTACGTTTAAAATCGTTTTTTGATACACTAAAAAAAATACATTTGAGACATAACAAAAAACTACAAAAATTATGGAATCAAAAGTAATGAAGAAATTGTTGATTTTCGGTACAATGAATATGGCAGCATTTATGTTTGCACAAAATTTGGAAAATGATACGATTTCTCCCAGAAGTAAAACTATTGATGAGGTGGTCATCACAGGAAACTCCAATCCTAAAGCTTCTATTAAAACAAGTACTTCAATTTCAACTTTAAAATCTGCGGATATTATCAATTCGGCTCCAAGAACAACGGCAGAAATTTTCAGAACCATTCCCGGAATACGTGCTGAATCTTCTGGAGGTGAAGGAAATTCAAACATTACCGTGAGAGGGGTTCCTGTTTCTGCTGGAGGTTCTAGATACCTTTTAATTCAGGAAGACGGTCTTCCGGTAATGCAGTTTGGTGATATAGCTTTCGGAACACAGGATCAGTTCACAAGATTTGATTCTTTTATCTCTCGTGTTGAAGCGTTGAGAGGAGGTTCTGCTTCGGTATTTGCATCGAATTCTCCTGCGGGAATCATCAATTTTATTACAAAAACAGGTGAGAAAGAAGGAGGGAGCATTACACAGCAAATAGGACTTAATTACAAAAATTTCAGAACAGACATCGACTACGGAACACCGCTTGGTAAAGATTTTTATCTGGGAGTAGGTGGTTTCTACAGAGGTGGAGATGGTCCTAGAAAAACAGGATATACTTCCAATAACGGAGGTCAGTTCCGTTTATCTTTATTAAAGAAATTTGATAAAGGAAGTGTAAGAATTTACGGTAAATATTTAGATGATCGTACCGCAGCTTATATGCCGATGCCGATTGCAGTTTCAGGATCAGATTCAAATCCTGATTACAGCTCTTTAAGCAGTTTTAATATTTTAACAGGCGCTTTGCAGTCTTCCAATTTCAGAAATGATGTTACTTTTGGAGGAAACGGACAGATTTTAAGAAGTGATATCCGTGACGGAATGCATTCGGTATCTAAAGCGGTAGGATTGGAATTCAACTATGATCTTGGAGCCAACTGGAAAGTCGATGCCAAAGCGAGATATGCTGCGAATGATGGTCAGTTTTTAGCACCTTTTCCTGCAGCTGTAGGAAGTAAAGCTGAAATTCTGGAATCTGTAGCAGGATACGGAAGTGCAGTGTATGCAGGAACGAATACTGCCGTAGATAGCAATGCGAAATATATGAAAACGGTTCTTTTCAATACTACACTGAATAATATGAACAATTTCTTCAGTGATGTAAATCTCAGCAAAAAATGGGATAAAGTAAAAATGAATGCCGGAATTTACAACAGTTCGCAAAACATCAATCTTTCTTGGAACTGGAATACTTATTTGATGGAAGTATCTGATAATAATGCTCGTTTGGTAGATATTGTAAGCGGTACAGGAACTAAAATTACAGATAACGGACTTCTTCATTACGGTGTTCCGGAATGGGGTGGTGTCAACAGAAATTACGATACTAAATATTCTGTGATAGCTCCACACGCTCAGGTAGAAATAAATCCTATCCAAAATTTAACTTTAGACTTAGGTGCAAGATATGATTTAGGAAAAGTGTCAGGAAGTTTTGCAGGTACAAAAAATACCATGCGTGCAATTGATGTGAACCAAAACGGAACTTTTGAAACACCTGAACTTGCGGTTGCTGTGGTAGATGGTACTGTTCCTGTTGATTATAAATATGATATTTTCGGATACTCTTTCGGAGCTAATTATGCTTTGAATTCACGTAATGCAGTTTTTGCAAGAGTAAGCCAAGGTGGAAGTGCTTCTGCTGACAGAATTCTTTTTGCAGGCTACAACTATACCAACAATGATGATCCTTCTTTGGATGCAGTAAAAGTGAACAAGCTTAATCAGATTGAAGTTGGGTATAAATTAAGAGGTTCAAACTACTTCCTGAATACGACATTCTTTCAGGCAAGAACCATTGAGGCAAATTACGAAGCGACAACACAGCTGAGAACAGAAAATAAATACGAATCTTTTGGAGTTGAGCTTGATGGGTTCTATAAGATCAATAAAAACTTTGACATCAAAGCTGGTTTAACTTATACCGATGCTGAAATCAAAAATGCTATTGATAAAACCATCATCGGAAATATGCCGAGAAGAACGCCGAAAGTAATGTATTCTTTCAACCCGAATGTGAATGTTGAAAAATTAAGCTTTGGTTTCTTTGCAGTAGGATCTACAAAAGCCTTTACGCAGGATAGCAATAAGCTGATTATGCCGGGTTATATTGTTGTAAATCCGTACATCTCTTACCAATTGCTGAAAAATCTTACCCTTAATGTAAATGCCAATAACGTTTTCAATGCACTGGCTATTACGGAGGCAGAAGAAGGAACTTTGCAGGGAACAAACGGAATCATCAGAGCAAGAACGCTTACCGGAAGAACATTTGGAGCAAGTGTGAAGTTTGATTTCTGAAATAATTAATGATTTACTAAAATTAAATGAATTGATATAAACTAACAGCATTATTTGCTGTTGGTTTATTTTGCCCAAATTGAAGATTTATGTTTACAGAAAAAGCTTTAGAGGTAATAGAAAAAGCAATTTCAGGTCAGGGAATTCTTGCTTCGTCCGAAAAGAAAGATAACTACGCAAGAGTGTGGTCCCGAGATTCTATGATGACGGGAATTACCGGAATTTTGATTAAAAATCAAACAATAGTTGATGGTTTAGAAAAATCAATAAAAACTCTTACCGATTTTCAGGCACAAAACGGACAGATTCCTTCTAATGTTTATGGAGATAAAGCAAGTTACGGAACACTTGTAGGGAGAACAGATGCGACAATTTGGTGGATTATCGGAGCTTGTGAGTATATTATTTTTTCGAAAAATGAAGGATTAAAAGAAATTTTAAAAGAAAAAATTTACAATGCATTTTCGTGTTTGAAAACTTGGGAATTTAATCAAAGAGGTCTTCTTTACAGTCCGTTGGGCGGAAATTGGGCAGATGAATATGTGACTTCCGGTTATGTTTTGTATGATAATGTTCTTCGTTATTGGGCTTTTGAAAAAGCATCAGAAGTATATGAAGATGAAAAACTAAAATCTCTTGCCGAAGAAACAAAGAAACTTATCGAAAATAATTTCAAGAAAAACAGTTCCGATGTGGCAAAATATCATGAGACGGCATACAAAAAAGCTGAAGAGAAACCCTATTTTTGGGCTTCTCTCAATGCAAACGGTTATGATGAACGTTTCGATCTTGCAGGAAATGCTTTAGCGATTCTTTTAGGATTTGATTTAAATCTTGAAGGTTTCAGTTCTTTTTTAGAAGAATTGAGCGTAGAGTTCAAGCATTGGATGCTTCCCGTTTTTTATCCGATTATATTTTCGAAAGATGCTGACTGGAATTTATTGGAAAATAATTACAGCTATGATTTCAAAAACCAGCCCTATCAATTTCACAATGGCGGTTCCTGGCCAATCTATCTTGGATGGCTTTGCCTGGGAATGAAGAAAAGAGGATATGACGAAATCCCTTTGAAAATTTTAAATCAATATGAACAATTACTTTTCGAGAAAGGTTCAAGTTTCCGGGAATATTATTCTACAGATCAGCTGATTCCTTCAGGAACAGATCAGTTATGTTTTTCTGCTTCTGGTTATCTTTTAATGAAAGTATTGCCGTAAGATCAGGATTTATTTTAAAAAAGTTATTTATTTTAAACAGAACAAGAGATGATTGGAGATGTAATTAATTTGGAGCAGAAACATTTGGATACGGCAGAAAATATTTATAAAATTATAAAAGAAAATTATAATTATCCCGACAAATGGACTTTAGGAATTTGTGGAGAAAGCGGAAGCGGAAAATCTGTAACGGCTTTTGCACTGAAAAAAGTTTTGGAAGAAAAAGGTGTTAAAAGTTTGGTGATTCAGATGGACGATTATTTTAAACTTCCTCCCAGAAGCAACCACGAAAACCGACAAAAAAGTCTTGATAATGTTGGCTTGCAGGAAGTTAATTTAAATTTGATTCAGGAAAACATAAAAGATTTCAAAAAAGGGAAAACTACTATAGAAAAACCTTTGGTTGATTATCATGCTAATTCTGTATCTCAGGAAATGCTGCAGATAGAAGATATTCAGGTTCTTATTATTGAAGGAACGTATATTTTAGATATTAATGAGTTTGATTTCACTATTTTCATCAACAGAAATTATAAAGATACCTATGAAAACCGAATGATTAGAAACCGTGACGAACAGACCGATTTCGTAGAAAAAGTGCTGGAAATAGAACACAATATCATTCGGAAATTCAAAGAAAAAGCAGATGTAATTCTTGAGAAAAATTATCAAATTGTAAAATCGTAAGCCATGAATAAAAAAATAATTCCCAAACTCAGTTTTTGGCAGATTTGGAATATGAATGTCGGTTTTTTCGGTATTCAGTACAGTTTTGGTCTTCAGCAGACGGCTGTAAATCCGCTGTATTCTTTTTTGGGAGCTCATGCAGAGCAGCTTCCGATTCTCAATTTGGCAGGTCCGGTTACAGGGCTTTTAATACAGCCGTTAATAGGAGCAATAAGTGATAAAACATGGAGTCCGAAATGGGGCCGTAGAAAACCTTTCTTTTTGTTGGGCGCTATATTCTGCAGTTTGGCATTACTTGTTTTCCCTTTCAGTTCTGCGATTTGGATGGCAGTAGGTTTGCTCTGGATTTTAGATGCTGCGAATAATACAGCAATGGAACCTTACAGAGCTTTTATTGGGGATAAACTTCCGGAAGAGCAGCAGACTTATGGTTTCCAGATGCAGAGTTTGTTTGTAGGCGGCGGAATTACATTAGCTAATCTTTCTCTTTTTGTTTTTCAAAAATATTTTGGCGGAACTTCAGAATCGGGAGGTATTCCTGCGTGGGTTTATTATTCTTTTTTCTTAGGATCGTTCTGTTCCATTGCTTCTGTTGTATGGTCGGTTTATAAAACTCCCGAAATTCCGCCTACAGATGAAGAATTGGCAATATTAAAAGCCGAAAAAGAAAATGATAATTTGTTTACGCCATTTACAGATATTTTTACAGCGATTATAAATATGCCAAAAGTATTGTGGCAATTGGCTTTGGTGTATTTTTTCCAATGGTATGCGCTTTTTTGTTACTGGCAGTTTGTGACTCCGATGATTAAGCAGACTTTATACAACGTTTCGGAAAGTGATGAAACAAAAGCCAAGCATATTCTTGAATTTTCAAAAAATGCTACGCTGCAAGATACTGAATGGGCAAAAAATATTCTTCGTCTGGTAGAAACTGCAGTGGGACAAACCGGTCTTATGAATGGGTTTTACAATTTTATTACCATGATTTCCGCTTTACTGTTGATCCCTTTTGCACTTAAATATTCTGCTAAAAATGTCTATGCTTTTTGTCTTTTTGCAACAGGATTGTCTTTATTAATGCTGCCTTTTATTCGTGATGAATATATGATCTTATTGCCAATGGTTCTTTTCGGGATAGGATGGGCGGCAATGATGGGATTGCCTTATTCGATGGTGTCGCCGTCAATTCCTTCCAATAAGAGAGGGATTTATATGGGAGTCATCAACATGATGATTGTAATTCCTATGTTGATACAGACATTAACGTTTGGTTCTGTTTATAAATATTTATTAGGAAATAATCCTTCCAATGCAATTATTACGGCAGGAGTTCTATTTGTTTTAGCGAGTGTATTTGTATTGTTTATACGACTAAATAAAAAACCAAAACCTGAAACTGTATAGATAAGTGATTAAAATAGCTTTATCTTGACCAATATATTTTAGAATTTTTATATATTTGATTATACAGAAAACACAATTCTACCCTTAAAAGATATTTTGAAGAGCAGTCGTTGTTGACTCTCTTCGAAAGTTGAGAAATACAGCCTTCAAATCATAGATTTGGAGGTTTTTATATGAATTAAAAGATGAAAAAACTTATTTATTTACTTACATTTCTAAAGTCACTGTTTCTTTTTTCCCAAATCACAGCAAAAATAGTTGCCATAAAAGATGGAGATACTGTTGTCGCATTACTCGACAACAAAACACAGGAAACTTTAAGATTAGCCGATGTAGATTGCCCTGAAAATAGACAACCATTTGGAAAAAATGCAAAGCAATTTACAAGTTCGCAGGTTTTTGGGAAGAATGTTACATTCTACAGAGTCGGGAAAGATCGTTACAGAAGAACTATAGCCAAAATATTTTACGATAATGAGAAATATCTTTCTGCTGAAATTATAAAAGCAGGATTTGGATGGTGGTACTACAAAGCATCGAAAAATTTCAATTTGAAAGATGTTGAAATTCTTGCCAAAAAGAAAAAGTTAGGTTTATGGTCAGACAAAAATGCAATCGCACCTTGGGATTTCAGGAAAATGAAGAGAACTGCAAAACAGAATTTGGTGAAATAGATTTATAAATATCTTTAATTAGTAATAAATTAGTTTTCAGTGGTTTGTCTGTAATTGACTTCGTCGAATCTTCGATTACCAGAGGAATTTAGAACCTCCTCATTTTAGTTTGTTGAGATTCCTAATGGAATGACAGAATTACTGATGATTTTAGCGGTATGTGCAATAAATTTGTTTGGTTAAACTTAAACAAGTTTACAAAATTTAAGGAATGCGGTTTAGATTAAAAAAAAATGAATGTCCGTAATTAGTAATAATTTAGTTTTTAACAGTTTGTTTGTCATTGACTTCGTCGAATCTTCGATTTCCGGAGGAATCTCAACACACTGAAATAAAGTAGTTTAGATTCCTCCGGAATGACAAAATGACTGCTGATTTTAGAGTTATGATCAAAAACGGACATTCAAAAAAATTATTATTACAAATAATTAATAATCATAATTAGGTCGGAATTTAAATAAACTTTTATGATCGTCCGCAATCAATAATAAATTAGTTTTCAGCAGGATTTTTGTCATTGACTGCGTCGAACTTACGTTTCTGAAAGAATCTCAATACGCTGAAATAAAACAATTTAGATTCCTACGGAATGACAATAGACTCTTGCTTTTTTAAAAAATTATGACTAAAAACAGACACTCGTTTAAACTTGAAAGCAAACAATCAGAAATTTGTTTTTTGTATATTTCTTCAAAATTTCTTCAGAATTCTCATTATAAATTAGCAGAATGAAAATCTTAATTATTGAAGACGAAACAGAATTGGCAAAAAGTATCTCAGAATATCTTTCCGGAGAAAACTATATATGTGAGTTTGCATCAACTTTTGTCAAAGCAATGGAGAAAATAAAAGATTTCCAGTACGATTGCATTTTATTAGACATTGGTCTTCCGGATGGTAATGGTCTTGCTATTTTAGAAGAACTGAAAAATACAAACAAACAAGACGGAGTGATTATTATTTCTGCAAAAAACGCCTTAGACGACAAAATAAAAGGATTGCAATTGGGTGCAGACGATTACCTTACTAAACCCTTTCATCTTTCGGAATTGATGGCGAGAATTTATTCGATTATCCGTAGAAAGCAGTTTAATAATTCTAATATCATCAAACAAAACGAACTGCAAATTGATCTTTTGGCAAAATCTGTCACCATTAATGATAAAACAATTGTTCTTACCAAAAAAGAATTTGATCTGCTGATTTATTTTGTAGGAAACAAAAACAAAGTTATTTCTAAAAGCACTTTGGCAGAGCACCTTTCCGGCGACTTTGCAGATATGTTAGATAATCACGATTTTGTATATGCACATATAAAAAACCTTAAAAAGAAATTATATGAAGCGGGTTGCGATCATTATCTGAAAACAGTTTACGGTACAGGATACAAATGGGAAAATATCTGATGAATTATGAAACTGTTAAGTAAAACAACCAAACCTTTTTTAATTTTTGTAATGGTTGTATTGGCAATCAGTATTCCTGTATATTACTTTGTGGTAGATGCTATTTGGAAAGATGAGCTTGATGAGCATAACGAAATCGTTGCTGAGAAAACGTCTTATGAATTTAACCGGATGAAAATTTCCAAAGAAGAATTGCAGCGTAACATTTCTTTATGGAACGAGATTCAGCCGGGAACCAATATAGAAAAATTACCTTACAATAATCTAAAAAAAGTTGTAACCTTCACAACTGAAAAATACAAACCTTTTTCTGCAGATACCAAAATAGAACGTTACCGATGTCTGAAAAAAGTGATTTACATACAAAATGAACCTTACCTTTTTTCGATAGAAACCAATATCGAGGAAACAGAAAAAACGGTGACGATAATAAGTATAATTACTTTATTCTTTTTCGTATTAATCGGTGCAGGTCTTTTTATTTTAAACAGAAGATTATCCAGAACAATATGGACACCCTTTCGCAGTACATTAGATAAACTCAAAGATTTTAACCTAAATTCTCAGACAAATATTGAGTTTGAAAGCACAGATATAGCAGAATTTGAAGAACTCAACCAGTCTTTGAGAAAGATGATTGCTCACAACGTTTCGATCTACAAAACACAGAAAGAATTTACAGAAAATGCCTCTCATGAGTTGCAGACTCCTTTGGCAATTCTTAAAAACAAGCTTGATATTTTGATGCAGGATGAAGATCTTACAGAAAAGCAATACAATATTGCAGAAGATATGAACAGGGCTTTAGCAAGAAGTTCCAGAATCAATAAAAACCTCCTTTTGCTGGCAAAATTAGACAACAGTCAGTTTGATAATTCAGAAACGATTCAGTTTGATAGGTTATTGCATCAAAGTCTGGAAATGTTCACCGAGCATTTTCACCAAAAAAATATTATTGCCGGTGAAAATATTTCGTCAAATATCAATGTGAAAGGAAACAAGAGTTTAACGGAAGTCCTTATCAATAATTTGATTTTAAATGCAATTCGACACACTTCATCTAACGGATCTATTTTTATTACATTAACAGATTCAGAATTTGAAGTTGCAAATTCCGGAGCAGAAAGTTTAAAAACGGATCTTTTATTTAAAAGATTTTCAAAAATATCATCCGATAATAAAGGCAGCGGTTTGGGGCTCTCCATTATTAATGAAATTTGTAAGTTTCATCATTGGGAGATCAACTACAGATTTGAAAACAATCTCCATGTTTTTTCTGTGAAAATGTAAAATTCAAAATTTCTTCAAAATCGAGATTTAATTTTGCTGCACAGGTTTATATAAAGCCTGAGCCAATAACCTTATTGATGAGATTTGTATAAATTCTCAGATTCGTAAGATTAACAATATTTGAATTTCGCCATGAAAAAATTATTTAACGGAAGATTTTCTACACTATATAGTGTTCTAAGTTTATATGTTTTTTTATCATTGATTATAAGAATTGTACTAATGATCTGGTCTTTAAAAGATTTAGATTTCAACCTTCTGCATATTCTGAGAGCGTTTTTTACAGGTTTTGTATTCGATTTTACAATAGGCTGTCTGTTTTTGTCTTTATATACTATTTATGTGTTGGTTTTACCTAAAAGATGGGTAGGTTCTCTGTTTGATAAATGTTTTACGTATTTTTATCTTACCCTTATTTTTATCATAATTTATTTCAGTTTATTGGCAGAAATACCTTTTTGGGACGAATTTGGGGTGAGATTCAATTTTATTGCGGTAGATTATCTTATTTATACTTACGAAGTTATCGAGAATATCAACCAATCTTATCCTTTACCTTTGATAGGAGCTGTTTTAGTGGGATTAATCATTCTTACGTTTGTTTTATTTAAAAAACTGAATGTTTTCAAAAAAACTTTTTCAGATAAGAGTTCTTTTAGAACACGTTTTCTGTATGCTTTTCCGGTATTGGCAATTGCTGTCGTTTTGGGGTTTTTAATGAAAAATAAAATCGCAGATTTCAGTAACAATTCTGTAGTGAATGAATTAGGAAAGAACGGAGCGTTTTCTTTTTTCGCAGCATTCAGATCAAACGAACTCGATTATGAAACATTTTACCCGAAGCTTCCGGAAAAAGAAGCATATTCTATTGTAAAGAAAAATCTTTTACAGGAAAACCAAAAATATACAACTTCTAAGTACGACGATATTTCCAGATTCACACGTGGCAATCAGGAACAAAAACCGAATATTATTTTGATAGCCATAGAAAGTTTCAGCGCAGATTTTCTTACGGAATTTGGCAACAAAGATCACATCACGCCAAATTATGATAAGCTTTCTAAAGAAAGTGTTTTCTTCACTAATCTTTATGCGACAGGAACCAGAACCGTGAGAGGAATGGAAGCTTTAACGCTTTCTGTACCGCCGACTCCGGGAAACAGCATTGTAAGAAGACCGGATAACGAAAATCTGTTTTCTGTTTCAACTATTGTACAGTCAAAAAATTATCATCCGTATTTTATTTATGGTGGTGATGGCTATTTTGATAATATGAATACTTTTTTTGGCGGACAGAGATTTGATATTGTTGACAGAGATCGTGGAAATCCGCTTCCGGATAATATTAAAACGCAGCGTTTTTCTATTACAGATCAGGAAGTAAGTTTTGAAAACGCCTGGGGAATCTGCGATGAAGATCTGTATAAACAATCCATCAAATATGCTGATAAAAGTGCAAAAGAGAATAAACCTTTTTTTCAGTTTGTAATGACGACATCTAATCATAAACCATATACTTTTCCTGCAGGGAAAATAGATCTTCCGCAGGGAGACAGAAATGCGGCTGTAAAATATACAGATTATGCATTAGGAAAGTTTATTGAGGCTGCCAAAACAAAACCTTGGTTTAAAAATACAGTCTTCGTTATCGTTGCAGACCATTGTGCAAGCAGTGCAGGGAAGTGGGAAATCAATATTCATAATCACCACATTCCGGCAATTATTTATAATCTACCGCACCAACCGGAAAGGATAGATCGTTTGGCTTCTCAGATCGATTTAATGCCTACATTATTTGGTTATTTAGGCTGGAGCTACAATACCAGTTTATATGGCAAAGATATTAACCAGACAAAACAGGGAGACGAGCGCGCCTTCCTTGGGAATTACAGAACTTTGGGAATGCTGAAAGGAAATGTTTTTACCCAGATTGATGACAGAAAAGTAGTAAAACAGTTTTCAGTTTCTTATGACCGATCTTTATCTGAAATAAAAACCAAAAACAATACAGATATTTCTCAAACCATTTCTTATTATCAAACAGCAAGTGTAAGATTCAAAAACGGCAAGATGAAAGCTAAATGATTTTTTTAAATAAATTAAACAAAAAAAGATTGAGAATATTCTCAGTCTTTTTTTGTTTAATATTGATCTGATTGCCGGTAATTATAATGACTAAAAACTTTATGAATAAACCGGACAAATATAAATTTTTAAAAAGATGAATTATTTCTCGCAAAGAAACTTTATATTTATTCTTGTTATGAATTTATAGCTAAATAAAGCAAAAATGAAAAAAGACAAAACACGAATGTTTTGCCTTTTTAATATAAATGATTTGGTGTGGTGTGGTGTGAAATTTATTTATAATTGATTATTTGCAATTCATAAATAATTTATATTGTAATAAAGCTGTTTTGCTTTTTAATTTCTTTTGTAAAGATAGATCACCCAAAAGGTGAAAGCAAGTGAGTGTGGTCAATATTTATAAATTTTTACGTAGAAATTTACAAATATTTGCATTGTTAATTATTTTTAATTTATTGATTTTGAGTGGTTTGTTGGTTTTTTGAATTTTTCATAAAATACTTTTTATTTAAATATAAATTCAGAGAAAATCTTTTGAATCTTTGATTTTAAATAAATTTAATTCCTTTTTACAAATATAAAATGAACTAATCTTACCTTATTTTGGAGATAAAAAAACCAGTGTTTTAAGATTTAAGTTTTATTAAAATTGTAATAATTGCCATTTATGGTTGTTAAAATTTTGTTATGATTTATGTATAAAGAGCGAAATCATTTTATTATCTATTATATTTGATCTTTAATGATTGATTTATGAATGACATTAGGTTAATAGTGACAGATATGGACGGGACATTTCTTAATTCTAAACATGAAGTAAGCCCCGAATTTCCTGAAATTTATGAAGAACTGAAAAAACGAAATATCCTTTTTGTTCCTGCAAGCGGAAGACAGATGATGGGAATCACAAAATATTTTGGAGATATAGAAGACGAAATGGCTTTTATCGCAGAAAACGGAGGTTATTTGATTTATAAAAATCAAGAGTTATTTGCCGACAAGCTAGAAGAGCAATACGTTGAAGAAATCATTAAAGCAATTCGTGGTATTTCGGGAGCTACAGTTGTAATTTCGGGTAAAAAAAGAGCATATTACGAAACCGAAAATGAAGATTTTATAAAGTATGTATCACAGTTTTACACAGGAAACCAGAAAATGAACGATCTTACAAAGCCTTTAGATGACAGTATCTTCAAAATCGCTGTTTATCATTCTGAAGGATCTGAAGAACATCTGTATCCTGTGCTGAAGCAGTTTGAAAAATACAATCTTGAAGTTGTTGTTTCAGGGAAACATTGGCTGGATATTATGAATAAAGATATAAACAAAGGCAATGCAGTAGAAAAATTACAGAAAACGCTTAATATCAGTAGAGAACAGACCATGGTTTTCGGAGATTATATGAACGATATTGAGATGCTTAGAAAAGCCGAATATTCTTACGCAATGGAAAACGCTCATCCTTCCGTAAAAGAAGCCGCTAAATTTGAAGCTTTAAGCAATAATAGTTTTGGAGTTCTAAATATCATTAAGAATTACCTTAACATCAACTAAGATTTATATTGAACTTTTTTTCAAAAGAAAATCACTTCATAATATTTATCTTTGACGAAATATTCAACCAATATTTACAGTCAATACAAATTTTTTCTAATTATTTAAGACTATCACACAATTGAATACCGTTTTAATCATTGATGATGAAGCCAAGATAAGATCACTTTTATCCCGAATCATCAGTTTGGAGGGTTTCGAGGTTTTTGAGGCTGGAAATCTTAAGAGCGCACTCAAAAGACTGGAAATCTCCGATATAGACATTGTGCTTTGCGATGTAAAGCTTCCCGATGGAAATGGGGTAGAGTTTTCTAAAACCATGAAAGATAAATTCCCCGCTGTAGAAATCATCCTTCTTACAGCTTTTGGAAATATTCCCGATGGTGTAATGGCAATTAAAAACGGAGCCTTCGATTATATCACAAAAGGAGATGACAATACGAAAATTCTTCCGCTTCTCTACAAAGCAGCCGAGAAAGTTGCGCTCAACAAAAGAGTTTTGCAGTTGGAAAAACAGTTAGACTCCAAACAGTCTTTCAAAAGTATCATTGGTAAGTCTGTTGAAATTACCAATGCTGTTTCTTCGGCTCAGAAAGTGGCTGTTACAGATGCAACAGTTCTTCTTACAGGAGAAACCGGAACAGGAAAAGAGGTTTTTGCACAAGCAATACATCATGCAAGCAAAAGAAGCAAATATAATTTTATTGCAGTCAACTGTTCGGCTTTCGGAAAAGAATTGTTGGAAAATGAACTTTTTGGTCACAAAGCAGGCGCTTTTACAGGAGCAGTTAAAGATTCTAAAGGTATTTTTGAAGAAGCCAATCTCGGAACAGTTTTTCTTGATGAAATTGGTGAAATGCCTCTTGATCTACAGGCAAAATTACTGCGGGTTTTGGAATCCGGTGAGTTTCTGAAAGTAGGAGACAGCAAACCGATAAAAACTGACGTCCGAATTATTGCCGCAACCAATAGAGATTTGGAAACCGAAATTGAAACCGGAAACTTCAGAGAAGATTTGTATTATCGAATCAATATTTTCAATATAAAACTTCCGTCTTTACGGGAAAGAGTAGTGGATATAGAATCACTGGCAAGTCATTTCCTAAAGACTTTTTCTCAGAAAATGGGGAGAAATATTTCTTCTTTTTCTGATGATTATTTAAAAGCTTTAAAAAACCATCAGTGGAAAGGTAACATTCGTGAACTTCGTAATGTAATCGAGCGTAGCGTCATCCTTACAGATTCCTCCGAATTATCTTCAGACAGTCTTCCTGTAGACATTCTTGCAAAGCAGGAACAGTCCGAATTTTCACAAAACAAAATAATGTCCGCATTTTCCATGGCAAGTGCAGAAAGAATGCAGATTCAGAAAATATTAAAACATACCAACGGAAACAAGGCCGAAGCGGCGCGTCTTCTCGAAATTGGCATCGCAACACTGTACCGAAAAATCGAAGAATACAGTATTTCATAAAAAAATGATTTCATTCTGATAACGACCCTATCATTTTGATAGGGTTTTTTGTTGTTCCTGATCAAATGAATTTTACTTAAATAATTAAATATTAATTGGTTATAATTAAATTTTTCTTTGAGGAATAAATCTTGGCATTATTGTTCAAAACAATTTAAAAATGAATCATACAGATGCCGTAGCAGAGATTATACA
>Ga0209599_10000631_pt1 | contig 21460 bp, 12 predicted proteins | sample Shrwel_input2_FT_FD_187534 | JGI IMG/M metagenome (GOLD analysis project Ga0209599, IMG submission 187534) | Subsurface microbial communities from deep shales in Ohio, USA - Utica-3 well 1 S input2 FT (SPAdes) (version 2) ... | reverse complement strand
GAGTTCGGGATAAGAAAGAGTAGAAAATTGAGTCGTAGGGTGGAATAGCGTAGCGTATTCCACCAAGAAACGTGATAACGCTAGGGTGTGTCATCAAATAGGCATTAATCGAAAGAAGCCCCTAAATCCCCTAAAGGGGACTTTAAAAACAAACTCTTTTAGGTTTAGCCCCCTTTAGGGAGTTGGGGGCGCAGTTTCAGATTTAAATCCGCGCTACATGCCGCTGAAACAGACCAATTCGCTTAATTAATACACGCCCTAGGCATGACACAGTTGAATCGATAAAGCCCTCCTTGTACGGCAGAAGCTTGTAAAATCCTCGCCGCTGGAGCGACGAGGTAGTCATTCCAACGCTGGAGCGTTGTAACGAGACAAAAAATCAAGATTACAGGATTTTCAGAATTGAAAAACTGTCCTCAATATGGGGCATTCATCCTGATTAATTCGCATAATCCTGTCAATTTAGATTCTCACAATCCTTGCAATTAAGACACGCCTACCCCAGAAACTTCACCCAATCAATTAAATCCCATTCATTTTTTAGATAAGTAAATTCTTCACGCAAGCGTGAAATAAGACTAGAGGCTAAAGTCGCATCATGCTGCTGTGCCGCCACTTCCCCTGCATACGCCAATTCTCCAAAACGCAAAGCCCCCACCAAACGCGCACTGCCTTTGAGTGAGTGAAATAATAAGCGAACTTCCGCCCATTTTTCCTCGCTGTTTATCGCCGTTAATTGTGTTTCTAAGCTATTAATACGGCTTGGCGTATTTTCTAAAAATAACTCGATAATCCGCGCCAAACTTTTCACGCTGGTTAAGCCCATTTCTTGAATAACTCGCTTGTCAAAACGGGGAAAACTTTCTAATTGACTTAAATCGACAGCCTTACACACGGAGGCTTCGGGTAAATTGATTGCGTTTGCGCGGGGTTCTGGAGGGGAGGACTCCGTGTTAATCGCCACATTCGTATTCACATAGCGCATTAACATCCCTTGCAATTGTTTGAGTGTGAAGGGTTTTGCTAAATAATCATTCATACCTGCATTAAGACAACATTCCTCATCGCCCTGCATGGCATTGGCGGTGACGGCAATAATTGGGGTATGCGTGTTTAAAGAAGCTTCAGCACGAATGCGTCGCGTGGCTTCTAATCCGTCCATTTTAGGCATTTGATTATCCATAAAAATCACGGCATATTTTTGACGTGCCACGGCGGCAAGTGCTTCATAGCCATCATTGGCAATATCAACCTCACAACCCAATATTTTTAACATGTCTGTGGCAACAAAACGGTTGGTTTCATTATCTTCTACCAATAATACCCGTTGTTTTTTCAGGCTTGCCAAGGACTTAATTTGCGTGTGCGGGTGGGTCAGATTAATCCATGTGGGTGCTTGTTCAGTGAGCCAAGCTTGATGTAATTTGACTAAATGCTCATACAACATTTTGCGGGACAGCGGTTTTAACAACAGTGCGGAAAACCCTGATTTTTTTAATGCCTGTTGGCGTTCCGTTTCGGGAATTGAAGAGAGTAATACACAAAGACTTTTATTGAGAATGGGCAGCATTCTTAACTGTTCTGCTAAGTGATAAATATCTGTTTCTAGAGACAAACAGTTAATCATAATCAGCCAATATGCAGGCAAGTTTTTACTGGTTTGTATATGCACCACCGCTTGCTGCAAACTACTCAAAGTATCACAAGGCATTCCAAAATCGCGCAACTGTTGTGCGACGATGCTTTGACTCAAGGCATTACAACCAATCAATAATACGGGGGCTTGCTTAAATACTGCATCCTGCGGCAAAGCGGGCAACTCAGCTCCCAAGGGCAAGGTCAATTCCAGTGTGAATGTAGAACCTTGCTCTAAAGCACTGCGCACACTGATACTTCCGCCCATTAATTCAATCAGTTGACGGCTAATACTTAATCCCAAGCCCGTTCCCCCAAAACTGCGGGTGGTCGAGGTATCTGCTTGGGTAAATTTTTCAAAAATATGTTCTAAATGGGTGGGCGCAATCCCGATACCCGTGTCCGTCACTTCTATTTGTAAATGCAGTTGTTGAGTGTGCACACGGAAAACCGAGACTTGCAGCAAAATATAGCCTTGTGGGGTAAATTTGACCGCATTACCGACTAAATTCACCAAAATTTGACGAATTCGTCCCATATCTCCAATTAATAAATGATTGAGTGCAGGACATTGCACAAAAATTTCAACTTTATTGTGATAAGCATTGACGTTAAAAAACTGTGCAATATCATACAGCATTGTTTCAAAATCAAAGGGTTCTGTTTCTAAACTCAACTTCCCTGCTTCAATCTTAGAAAAATCTAAAATATCGTGCAATAAACTGAGCAAGGATTGGGTAGAATGCGCAATAATATGTACATATTCATGTTGTTGTGGGGTTAAAGGCGTGTTGAATAATAATTCAGTCGTGCCAATCACCCCATTCATCGGGGTACGAATTTCATGACTCATATTTGCCAAAAAATCGCCTTTCGCCTGATTGGCAATTTCAGCGGACTCTTTGGCATGCAACAAAGCTTTTTCAATCGCACGGCGTTGGGTGATGTCAATATAAGCAATGGCAACCCCATACTTTTTAACAGGGATATTCACCGCTGACATGCTTAACCACACCATTTCCCCTTGCGGTGTTTCAATGCCAATTTCTTGATTCGCAATTAATTCTTGTTGTTTCAACGCTCGCCACAGGGGACTTTGTTCAATGGCAAGGGGTTTGCCAGTGGCATCATAAATTTTCCAATCCAAATATTTGCGACGTAATTGTTCGGCAACCGAGACTTTGAGTATTTGTTCTGAACTTTGATTGACTTCTAAAACATGTCCCTCTTTGTCTGTAATCATGATCCCCACAGGGAGCAGCTTGAATAATACGCGGTATTTTTCTTCACTTTCACGCAGGCTTTCGTCTGCCTTCACACGTTCTAAATGCTCAGTTTCTGCGATAATGCTGTGAATGGAATTAATCAGATATAAAACCAGCAAGAAAGTAATCAGCAAAATACCGAGCATGACACTCAGCGATAACCAGTTTAAATCTAAAAAGCTGTGATAACAGGTAAAACTGATGATCCAAGTACGCCCCGCTAACTGAAATTTTTGTTGATTCGTCAGTTCATAAGCGGTTTCACTGGATTCTTGCGTTTTAGTGTCATAAATAATGTTATGAAACTCTGGGGCATTTTCGTCAATGATCCGAATATTGGTCAGCATCTGCTCCTGTAATTCTCGAAATGCCTGCCTGAAAATGCTGTCCATTTTTAAAATGCCGACGATAAAACCTTGTAAGTTTTGGCGACGGTGTACAAAAGTGTGGGTAGATTGTGCTGATTTATAAATGGGTTGGTACAGTAATACGCCGCTGTTTTGGCTTTTTAAGCCCACCGAACCCAGTGAAATCATGGGGGTGCTTTGTAACATGCCCGTGTCTCGTGCTTTTTGTAGGGCTTCAAAACTGGCGGGGTGCGATGAAATATCCAAACCTAAAACGTTTTCATTGCCCTCTAGAGGTTCAATGAAAAACACGGGGTAGTATTCGCTCTTGTTGGGGGCAAGATTGAAATTACCTGCCATATCTAAAATATTCAGCTTAAAATCGGAATACAGCGTGCTCCCCGTTTCCTCATAATAGAAACGGTCGCCATCTTTGACACGAGGCACCCATAAGAATGCAAAAATATCGCGATGTTGTGAGATTTGTGGAAAGGTAAAACTGCGGAATTGACTGCGATTAACTTCGGGTAAGGTGTCAAAAAATGCGGTGACAGATTCCATGATTTTAGTGCTGTCCCGCAGAGCTGTTTCGAGATAAGCGGTGCGTGCTTGAGTCATATCATGAAAATCTTGAACGGCACGATTATATTCTAAGCGTTTGATAAAGCTATACGTTAATAGGGCGTAGACCACGCCTAAAATCAAAACCATGCTAATAAGCACATATTTACGCTGATTCATAGTAAGTAAGGGGCGCGCTAAATGAACAAAATGATGCTGGGCATCGTGCCTTTTCTAAGATAAGCATATACTATTACGTCTGACAAATACTCAGCTAAAAAGATTGGAAGAACATGCAACTGACTGAACTCACGACAGCCGCGCAACAAAGTATTGCCGCAACACAAGATTTAGCCGCTTTAGAACAATTACGGGTCCAGTATTTGGGCAAAAAAGGGGTCTTGACTGAGCAAATGAAGCAGCTCGCCCAGATTCCACCCGAACAACGTCCCCAATTTGGACAGGCGGTCAACGATGCTAAAAATCTGGTGCAACAAGCTTTAGAAGCACGGCGTGCTGATTTGCAGGCAGCCGCACTAGCGGCGCAATTGGCAGCCAATCGCGTTGATGTGACTTTGCCAGGGCGCGGACAAGCCAGTGGTGGCTTACATCCGATTACGCTTACTTTGCAACGCATTACCGAATTATTCACAAAAATCGGTTTTCAAGTGGCAGAAGGCCCTGAGATTGAAGATGATTATCACAATTTTGAAGCCTTAAATATTCCTGCCTATCATCCTGCGCGGGCAATGCACGACACTTTCTATTTTGATGCACATACTTTATTGCGCACACACACCTCGCCTGTGCAAATTCGTATCATGGAACATCAACAACCGCCGTTGAAAATCATCGCACCTGGACGAGTTTATCGTTGTGATTCGGATTTGACTCACACCCCGATGTTTCACCAAGTCGAAGGCTTAATGGTCGATACGCAGATATCATTTGCAGATTTGACAGGCATTTTAGACGATTTCTTAAAGCAATTCTTTAATAAAGATTTAGCGGTGCGTTTCCGTCCTTCGTATTTCCCCTTTACTGAGCCGTCGGCTGAAGTGGATGTACAATGTGTGGTATGCGGCGGGCATGGTTGCCGTGTGTGTAAACAAAGTGGTTGGTTGGAAGTGCTGGGCTGTGGCATGGTGCATCCCAATGTATTTGCCAATGTGGGGATTGATAATGAGCAATACACAGGGTTTGCATTTGGCATGGGCGTAGAACGTTTGGCGATGTTGCGCTATGGCGTGAATGATTTACGCTTATTCTTTGAAAATGATCTGCGCTTTTTAAAGCAGTTTAATTAACCTGAGTTCAGGATAAGAAAAATAAGCCTTCCCGAGACCTGCTAGGGCGTGTCATCAAATAGGTATTAACCGCTAAAGAAGCCCCTAAATCCCCTAAAGGGGACTTTAAACAAAGACTTATTTATCTTTAGCCCCCTTTAGGGGGTTAGGGGCTTTTTTAAAGATTTTTAAACACGCTATGTTAAAACTTAATTGATGACACGCCCTAGCTTTTCGATTGTCAGAATCAGGACTCAAGGATTTTCAGAATTAAAAAACTATCCTCAATGTCAGGCATTCATCCTGCTTAATTTGGATAATCCTGTCAATCCTGATTCTGACAATCCTTGTGATTTTATTAACAAACTGGATTTATTAAACTTTCAGCTCTTTCTTATCCCGAACTGACGTTAAATAGGAATTATGCGGTTGAATTTACAAGCAGTTCGTAGGGTGTATAAGGCATAGCCGTCATACACCTTGCGATTTGAAACTTTGTGCGGTTAAAGGGGTATGGCGGCTACGCCTTATACACCCTACGCTTGATAAAGCTCGTTGAATTAATTAGCTTATTAATTCAACTGCGTAACTCCTATTAAAGCAACTCATCCCAATTAATTTTTGCCCAAGTTTGTTCTAAGAGCAGCACTTCCGTTTTAATGAATGCTAATAATTCAGTAAACTCAGTGGCATCTTGCTTGCCTGCGGCAATTTCTGTGGCGGCGGCAATTTTCCCCAAACGTATTGCACCAATGCTACTGGTGCTGCCTTTGAGCGAATGCGCCAAACGATGTAAGGTCACATAATCCCCTTTGGCATAGGCTTGATCTAGGCGATCAAGTTGCTTGGAAATATCTTTTTCAAACTCGCAGACAATCTTTTTCAAAATTCGGCTGTTGCCCAGTGAAACCCGCTTGATTTGTTCAACATCAAACAGTTGATAGTGCGCAAACTCTTGGGCTTGTTTTGTCATCGGAGAGGAGACTTCATCATGAAGATTCTCCGCTTCGGAAATGCTGACTGTGGTAACTTCCCCAGATAAATCTAAATATTGTTCCACTACGCCGCGCAAACGTTCCACGGTAATCGGTTTTGCAAGACAATCATTCATACCGACGGAATAATACAATTTTACATCGCTGGGCATGACATTTGCCGTGAGTGCAACAATGGGGAGTGCGTGATTTACGCCAGTCGAATGGCGAATATGACGTGTTGCTTCAATACCATCCATCACAGGCATTTGAATATCCATAAAAATTAATGCGTAAGTATTCTTATCGCACAATTCAACAGCCTGTTTACCATTTTCTGCCACATCAACATGACAACCCAAGGTTTCAAGCATATTGGTAGCGACCAAGCAATTGATCAAATTATCTTCAACCAATAACACTTTTTGGGTAGTGGCAGAGGGCAAAGCAGTGGTTGTTTTCATAGTTTTAGACGGCGTTTTAACAATAGGATTAGTCGCCATTGTGGAAGGCGGACTGTATTTTCTCAAGATATTACTTAGGCGTTCCAAACTGAAAGGCTTGGCGACATAATCATCCATACCCTCGGTAAAACAACGCTCTGCATCACCACGCATGGCATTGGCAGTCATCGCGACAATAATCCGATGCGTTTGCTTACGAATGCGCTCTTGTTGACGAATCGCACGGGTGGCTTCAAAACCATCCATTTCAGGCATTTGTACATCCATAAAAATCAACGAAAATTCGCGTTGATTGATTAACTCCAAGGCTTCGCGTCCATTTCTGGCGACACTGACCTCACAGCCCAGTTGCTGCAACATATTCACGGCAACAATGCAGTTGACTTCATTATCCTCAGCTAATAACACCGGCAAGCCATTGTAATGTACGGGCGGTGCAGATGTTGCATTGGGTTGGGCTGAAAATCGCATTAAACTTTCAAGCGTGATAAATGCGATTTGCTGTTTATTAATATGGGCTTCCCATAATAAAAATAAGGTGTTACGTAATTGATGAAACGGCAAAGGCTTAATGAAATGGGCAGCAAAGCCCTGTGTTTGTAGGTGTTGTCCGTTTTGTTGAGAGCCAGCAGAGGACAGCATCACCAAGACGGTTTCTTTCAGCAAGGGCGATTGTTTAATTAAATAGCCCAAATATTCGCCATCCATTTCAGGCATGAAATAATCCAAAATGGCTAACCAGAATGGCTGTCCTTGTTGTGCAGCTTCTTGCAAAGCATTTAAAGCGGCTCTACCCGAACTCACTGCCACACAGTCGCCTTGCATGCCTTCCAGTTGTTCGATCAATACTTGTTGGTTGACGGGATTATCATCCACCACCAAAATCCGCACCCCCGCTGGGAAATGATTTCTCAAGCTCGACACATGCCCCGTTGGCGAGGACTGTGTTTCTGCCAAGGGTAAGGACAGTTTAATGCTGAATGTTGAACCCTGCCCCAGCTTACTGCTAACGCTCAGTTCCCCGTCCATCATTTCAATCAATTGCTGGCTGATGGATAAACCCAAGCCCGTGCCGCCAAATTTGCGGGTGGTGGAAGAATCCGCTTGGGTAAATTTTTCAAAAACGTGTTCTAACTGATGTTCAGAAATCCCGATGCCCGTGTCTTTCACATGAATCCCGATGCGGGCGCGATGACTGCTTTCCATTTCACAATCGACATCAATCAGCACTGAACCTTTTTGGGTGAACTTGACAGCATTCCCCACTAAATTGGTCAGCACTTGGCGAATTCTGCCCACATCTCCAATCAAATAACGCGGGGCAGTCGGCGCGTAACGCACCGTCAACACTAAACCCTTGTTTTCTGCGGTCACAGAGAGCAAGCGTCCCACATCCATCACCGCATTTTCAAGATCAAAGGCAATGGGTTCTAGGGTCAATTTGCCCGCTTCAATTTTAGAAAAATCTAAAATATCATTGATTAAAGACTGCAAAGCATCGGTAGACTGGCGAATAATTTCTGCATATTCACGTTGTTGCGGATTTAACTCCGTGCTCAACATCAGTTCAGTCATCCCCACCACGCCATTCATGGGGGTACGAATTTCATGGCTCATATTGGCGAGAAAATCGCTTTTTGCTTGAGTGGCGGCTTCAGCAGTTTCTTTGGCGCGGCGCAATTCTTCTTCAGCCTGCTTGCGCTCGGTGATGTCGCGCCCCACCGCTTGATATTCAAATAAATTGCCTACATCGTCAAACATTGCACGTTTAATCCAATGCTGCCAACGCACTTGTCCTGTGGGCAAGGTTACGCGATGTTCAGTCTCGCAGACGGGCGAGTCTTTGGTGAGGATTGCTACCCGCTCTTTGAACAAATGAAAATCTTCATTCATCATTTGCAGGAAATAAGAGCCTAATAATTCCTCTTTGGTCTTTTCAAAGTAACGACAATAGGCTTGATTCACAAAGCTTAGAACACCTTCGGGCGAGATGCGACAAATCAGTTCGGTTTGGTCTTGCACGATAGCACGATAGCGACGTTCACTTTGTTTCAAAGCAGCTTCAGTGCGCTTGATTTCAGTAATATCGGTGGCAATTTGTAAACGCACTAAACGCCCATCAACCCAATAAATTGCACGGTCTCTTGTCAAATACCATTTGTTATTCAGTGAATTGCAAATTTCTGCGGTGTAGACCCCAAGCGGATTGCCCGCGTCATCTAACAATTTTGGATTGCTGCAAAAACCACAAGGTGCACTCAGCGATTTTTGTAGAGCTTTCCAACATTCTTGTCCAACGACATCCCCAAAGGTATCTTGTCCATATTTATTCACATACAGCAGTTCATAAGTCTTCATGTCGGCGACATAAACCAAAGATTCAATACTGTCGAGAATGGTTATCAAGCGTTCGTGCGCATCTTTCAAAGCAAATTCATTTTGTTTACGCTCGGTAATATCGCGAGCAATACTATAAACTTGTCCTTGATCGATAAGAGGATAAGCATTCCACGAAATCCAACGATAACCGCCTTCTCGGCAACGATAGCGATTTTCAAAGCCTAAAATACTTTTTCCTTGTTTTAATTTAGTAAAAACTTTTTCACTGGCGGCTATATCATCAGGATGTACGAAATCAAAGAAGGGGTTGCTGGTTAAATCTTCCAAACTCCAGCCTAAGGTATGTTCCCAAGCAATATTCAGTTGTTTGAAATAGCCCTCGAAGGTGGCAATCGATTGCATGTCTACCGAAAGATTAAACAAGCGGTCGCGTTCTCTTTCCACTTGCTTGCGGGCGGTAATATCAATCGCAATCCCCAAAATCGCTTCAATATTATTTTCAGAATCACGCAAGGTTGAAATGAAAGAGTCCAGCCATAACACTTTGCCGTTTTTATGAATATAGCGTTTTTCGAGATGATAATGTTCCAGTTCATGATTAAAAACTTTTTCGGTGCGTTGTATCACTTCGGCAAGATCATCCGGGTGACACACGTCAGTATTTTTAAGCTGTTGTAATTCATGGGGCGGATACCCCAATATTTCTGCCCAGCGATTATTAAATTGAATGTATTCGCCCGCGCGATTAATCAACACAATCCCAACAGCGGCATTATTAAAAATGGTGCGATAACGCGCCTCACTATTTTGCAGTGCCACTTCCATTAATTTACGCTGGGTAATGTCTTGCACTAACACCACAAAATATTCAATTGCACCATTGACCTTACGCACGCAGCGCGTGGAAATATTCGCGTATAAAATCGAGCCATCTTTCCGAATGTAACGCTTATCCAAAATATAACCATCACTCAAGCCTTCATCCATGCGCCGCAAATATTCACTGTTTAAATCGCGGTCTTCTGGGTGGCTCATTTCAATCCAGCGGCGCGACATGATTTCTTGTGCGCTATAACCCAGCATTTGACACAGTGCGTCATTGACTTCAATCCAGCCATTGGGGCGGGTTAAGGCAATGCCGACGAGGGGCATTTCAAAATAGCGACGGAAACGGCTCTCACTTTGGCGCAAAGCTTCTTCAATATGTTTACGTTCGGTAATATCACTGAAGGTGGTAACGGCGGCATAAGGCAAGGATTCACCCGCATGCCACAAGGGTTGAGAATTCACCGACACCCAGACCAGCGTGTTATCAGGACGATGCACCCCCATCGTAATATGAGAACAGGCGCGTCCAGTGCGCAGGGTAATCATCGCGGGGTGAATATCCATTGAAAAATGTGAACCATCTTCATGAATCAGATTCCACAATTCTCCCGTCGATTCAAGCCCCAACATTTGTTCTGTGCTGATGCCAAAAATTCGTTCAGCACTGGCATTGCACGCCCCAATTTTCCCATCGGCATATTGCAAGATCACCCCTTCTTGCATCGCGGCAACCACGGAGTAATAACGGTTTTCATTATCTCGCCAGCGCGCTTCATTTTCGCGCCGGGTTAAATACGCGCCAATCAGTTCTGCCGCGACCTGCAACAGGCGAATATCTTCTAAATGCCACAGCCGCAAATGTAAGGTTTCTTCAAAACTGATGAAACCCCACCATTTTCCCCCGACCATGATGGGTAAAATCAACAAAGATAAGAGATGTAATTGTTGTAAAACTTGTTTTTCCGATTCTGGAAAATCCACAACCTTGCCACTGATCACTTGCCCATGAGCAAGTTGATTTTTCCAGCGTTCAAACCCATTTTCATAATTGAATTCTTGAACCCACACATATTTCCCTGAATGCAGGACTTGGTGCGTACATTGCGCGATTAAGCCCGAGTCATTTGGCTGATTTTTAAAAATATGTACGCTACTAACTGCTGTGGTTTTTTGTAAAAAACTTAAAATTTCGGTCAGCGGGTCTTCATCGGCATTGAAATTAAGCAAACGCCGTGCACAAGTGGTCAACATTCGTTCATAACGCAAACGAATTATTTCGGGGTGATGTTGCTGAGCTTTGAGCAAGGGGGCTGCGGTGGCGTAGATTTTTGAATCTTCTGAGAGGTACGCAGTCCAAGTAAACGTGACATAACGCCCCGACAAGGTGGTGCGTAGGCGATTTTCACAGGAGAGACTGTGATAAGCACTTTCTAGTTGCCGTAGAAATTGCAGTGTCAATGAGTGATCTTCGGGGTGTACAAAATCAAACAAGGATTGCTGGGTCAATTGTTCGGCATCTGCGCCAAAAATCTGCTCGCAACTCGAGTTGACCGAAATGAAATGACCTTCGGTATTCAGTACACACAGGCACAGGGTCGCGTAATTATTGAAAAACTGTTGTGCGTCAAATGAGTTCATAGGCATAAGATTGTGAATATATCCTAGTATTATAGTAGGAATAAAGTGGCAAGACCTAAGAAAATAAAAAAGCCCATACTGTCTGTGACCGCAGTCAGCATGACACTGCTGCCCATCGCGGGATCACGTCCTGTGCTATGTAAAATCAAGGGGATGAGTACCCCCGTTAAAGATGCCAGCAACAAATTGAGCACCATGGCGGCGGTCATGACAAGCCCAATTGAAAGCTTGTCATACAGCACATAAGCCACCCCACCAATCACACTGCCCCACAGCAAGCCATTGAGAAAGGCAATTGCTAACTCTTTAAAAAATAAATATTTAAAATTATTAGTGTTAATTTGCTGTAATGCCAGTCCTCGAATAATCAAGGTCATGGTTTGATTGCCCGTGTTACCACCAATGCCTGCGACAATCGGCATCAGGGTTGCCAAGGCAACGATTTGTTGAATAGTGTCTTCAAATACGCCAATGACCCGCGAGGCGACAAAGGCGGTCAGCAAGTTAATGGCGAGCCACATCCAACGATTTTTGGCACTTTTCCACACCGAGGCGAATAAATCTTCTTCTTCACTCAAACCAACCTGATTTAAACGTTCCTTTTGAGAAGTATCGTTGATAAAGTCCATCACTGCATCAACACTTAAACACCCCACAAGTTGATGATGTGCATTAATCACAGGAGCAGACAGTAAATCATAGCGTTCAAAGGCTTGCACGGCTTCACGGGCCGAACCATCGGTATAGAAAAAAATCGGTTCACTTAACATCATTTCCGTCACGGGCAAATCAGGGTCGTGAATCAGCAAACTGCGTAGCGGCAATAAACCTTTAAAATTATTTTCCCGATCCACCACAAACAACTGGTCTGTTTGCGCGGGGATTTCTCCCCGACGTTGTAAATAACGAATCACGGTGGCTAAGGTGATGTCGTCGCGCACGGTGATCATTTCAAATTCCATTAACGCGCCCACTGTGCCTTCTGGAAATGAGAGCGCGGATTGCACTTTGGCACGGTTGCGGCTGTCTAAAGAAGTGAGCAGTTCAAATACCACATCTTTTGGCAAATCGGGCACAAGATCGGCGATTTCGTCAGAATCTAAATGCTCGGCTGCATCCAGTAATTCTTCATGCTCCATTTCTTCAATTAAGCTTTCACGCACCGCATCTGAGACTTCGAGCAAAATTGCACCATAATGCTCAACTTTCACCAAATCCCAAACCATTTGCCGCTGGTCTAGGGGAAGGCTTTCTAAAATAAACGCTACGTCCGCAGGATGTAATTGATGTAAACGTTTCCTAAGCTCATTGACATGTTGTTTTTCAATAAGATTTTGCACCAAATCATGGCGCGGCATTTCCTGCTTACGCACTAACTCGCTGACTAGCTCTTGCTTTTTCAATAAGCCTAAAATCTGGGTTAGGGTATCTTGAAGATTTTTTTGGTGCTTAATATCATCATCTTTGAGCATCTGGCAGGTCTCGTTAGTTAGAAAGCTTGATTCAGGTCATGCCTATATTGCAGAGCAATAACAGGCAATAAAATAGTCCTGTTGAGCTTGTTCCAGAAATTTCTCTATTATAGACAGGTCATCACCGCAAAACATCTGTTGCAGCGCACAAAAAAACCCCTTAGTTTTTGTCTAAGAGGTTTTTAGGGAGGAAATGCGCCACTATTACATAGTGCGCTCATAAATTAAATTTACTTCGGCGTATTTTGTGCCACCCAACGCTGTTGTCCTGTACTGAGGGTTTCACGTTTCCAAAAGGGGGCACGGTGTTTTAGTTCTTCAATCAAATAACGACAGGCATCGAGGGCTGGTGAACGGTGTCCCGCCCACGCTGCCACTAATACAATGCTTTGATCACAATGAATTTCACCCACACGATGCAGGATTAAACTGTCCAACAATTCCCAGCGTTGTTCGGCTTCGCGGGCAAGCTGTTGTAAATAAAGTTCAGTCATGCCTGCATAGTGTTCCAGCCACATTTTTTGCACGCTGTCGCCTGCATTATAGTCACGCATTGTTCCAATAAAACAGGCAGTTGCACCACATTTTCCTGCTTGCGTACGCTGAGCTTCATAGTCTTGTAACACAGACCACGGGTTAAAAGGCTGGGGGGAAATTTCAATTTTCACTTAAACTTAACCACCAGTGACCGGTGGGAAAAAAGCAACTTCATCGCCTGCTTTTGCAATGGCATTGGGTTCAACATATTGCATATTTAACGCCATCAATATATGTGTCGGTAAAGGCATTTCTTCGCTGACTTGCGCCCAAATTTGCGCAATGGTCATGGGTTTGTCTGCATTCAGTTTAACTTCCCCTTTCCCGACTTGTTCACGTAGACTTGCAAATAATTTAACAGTGATATTCATGAGAATTTCCACAGGTAATATTTATATGATGTCCCGATTATCGGATATTTTTGAAAAATCGCCAGTGTCTTTTGAACATTTCGTAAAATTATTTTAATTGTAGGACTTACGCAGTTGAATTAATCAGCTAATTCATTCAAAAAACTTTATCACGCGTAGGGTGGAATAGGCGCAAGCCGTATTCCACCACGATAGGAGTGACGAAGCTGAAAGTACAATCCCTAAGCTTTATCAGGCGTAGGATGTATTATCTCGTTCCCACGTTCCAGCGCACTGCCATTAAGTTAAGCACTATCTTATTGATATTCAAAACGTAACTTGTTGTCAGCTTTCTAGCCTTTCACCCCCTTTGAAAAAGGGGGCAGGGGGGATTTAAAAATCTCAGAAGTTGCGACGATCTTAAATCCCCCTCAATCCCCCTTTTTCAAAGGGGGAGGCTAAACCCGCATATCATCTTGTTTTACGCTCAACTTAATGGCAGTGACGCTGGAGCGTGGGAACGAGAAAAAAACCTAGCAGGTCTCATGCTCGATTTAAGCCTTATTCACCCTTGAATTATCCGATAAATCCTGATTCAGACAATGCTTACAATTTGAGCACTGCCACAAATTTAACGGGCGATTAACGGCAATTCGGACGTTTCCCTTGTCCCTGCGCTTGCTGATAAATACTCATCGCCTGCACCATATTTTTGTTTAAATCGCTGATGCGGGTCGTGTTTGCAGGATGCGTCGAAAGAAATTCAAAAGGTTGGGCTTCATTGGCTTGATTCATACGTTGCCACAGCACCACACTTTCCCGTGGGTCAAAGCCTGCTTGTGCCATTAATTTCACCCCAAGCACATCGGCTTCACTTTCTTGCACCCGACTATACGGCAATAAAATTCCCACTTGCGCCCCCAGCCCCAATAAACCCAGTGCGGTTTGCCCTGTTTGAGTTGCAGGCTTGACCACGGCATTGATTAAATCCAAGCCTTGCGAAACGGCGGTTTGTTGCGATATGCGCTCATTGCCATGCTGAGAAAGTACATGTGCGATTTCATGCCCCAGCACCGCCGCTAAACGATCTTGCGTATTTGCCACGGGTAAAATCCCTGTGTAAACCCCAATTTTTCCACCTGGTAACGCAAAGGCATTAATTGCCTTGTCGCGAAACACCACCACTTCCCATTGTGCATTTGAACCTGCCTCACGCAGCAAAGCATCGGTAATGCAGCGCACATAACGATTAATACTGCTGCTATTTTCAATCGCGGTGGATTGTTTCAACTCGCTGAACGCCTTCACGCCCATTTGATCGACTTCGCTGTTGCCCCCCAGCAATAATTGCTTTCTGCCTGTGGGCGAGGTTGCGCAACTGCTCAGCAACACCAGCAAGCTTAATAAAAATACGCCACGTAAACGCATAAACTTCTCCTCCCTCAATAAACAATCGAATCGAAATGTGCATGTTCGCCTTGCAATTCAACACTGACATGATTGGGTAAACACGCGGCAAAATCCCCGCCTTCGTGCAACCAACCCGCATGAATGCACTGTTTCCCTTGGCAGGGCGAGGCGATAAAGCGAATTTTTCCCGCCTCAACTTGCAACAGACTTTCCCCCAAATGCCCATTCACCCGCACTAAACGATCCTCACGCAAACTCACTTTAAAGGGGGCTTGCTGATCCACGAAAATCAGGGCGTATTCAGCCGCTTCCGCGTGCCAATGCCAATAATGTTGATAAGACCATGCCACGGCAATGCAGGCAAGGCTTAATATCAGCTTATCACTGGGGCTAAGCGTATGCAGGAAAGTCTGTAACTTCATGTTTAATAGCCTAAATAACGCGGCAGGAATAAAGCCAGTTCAGGCACAAAAGTGACCAATAACAGGCTCGCAGTCATGCTTACCACCATCCACAACACCCAAGGCACGGTGCTTTCTACCCGAATTTGGGCAATTTTGCTGGTCACCATCAAATTAATTGCCATTGGGGGCGTAAATTGCCCGATGGCAATATTCATGGTCAAAATCACCCCAAACCACACTAAATCCCAGTGAAAAACATTGGCAATCGGAATCAGCAAGGGTAAGAAAATAAAGAAGATAGAAATCCCATCTAAAAACATGCCTGCTAATAAAATTAAAACGGTGATATTTAAGAGTACTACAGTTTCATTTGCCTTACCGTCTGTACCAATCAACCATTGCGCAAGATGGTCAAACGTGCCCAATGTACTGCCTGCCCACGCAAACACGCTGGCAAGTGCGATGATTAATAACACCGTGGCTGAAATTTCCGCAGACTCGACAAGCACCTCATACAATTGTCGCCAGCTTAAACTGCGATACACCACCATGCCGACAAATAAGCCATAAAATACGGCAATCACAGCGGCTTCGGTTGGGGTAAATGCGCCGCTTAAAATCCCGCCTAGAATAATAATCGGGGTGATTAAACCCCAACCTGCTTGTTTAAAGCTTGCCCATAATTCAGGAACAGCTCCAGAAGAGGCAACACCAAAATTATGCTTGCGACTGAAATACCATGCAGGAATCATTAAGGACAGACCTGCTAAAATCCCCGGAATTAAACCTGCGGCAAATAAGCTGGGGATGGAGGCTTGTGGCACTAAAATGCTGTATAAAATAAAGGCAATCGAGGGCGGAATTAAAATGGCGGTCGACCCTGCGGCAGCAATCACGCTGGCAGAAAATGCTTTGGGATAACCCGCTTTTAACATGCTTGGAATCATCACTGTGGCAATCGCAGCGGCATCCGCAGGGCCTGAACCTGAAATCCCTCCAAGCACCATACACACCGTAATCGCTGCAATCGCCAGCCCGCCGCGCCGATTTCCAATCAAGGCAACTGCCAAATTCACCAAACGCAGTGCCACGCCTGAACGTTCAAAAATCAGCCCCGCCAACACGAACATCGGAATCGCCAGCAAGGGATATTTTGCAATCCCCGTATAAACGTTGGTGGGCAGAGACATCATTCCCAAACCATTCAGTGCAACAATTAACGTGCCTGCCAAACCTAAAGCGACAGCAATTGGTACACCACCCAATAACAGCACTGCAAACATTGCAAATAATAAATAATCCATGCGATCACTTAAGTTCTGTGTCGTTGAAGAGATGCCTGCACCGCTGCGAGCAGGAGACGTAATAAAATCGCCAAGGAAAGCAGGGGCAACCAAATGCTATACCACCATTGTGGCAGCCCTAAACTTGAAGAAGTCACTTCAAAGCGAAAATCATCGAAGGCGAACCATGTCCCAAACCACAATAATAATCCAAACATCAAAAAGTTAGCCACCCACACCATGCCACGCATGATACGTTGCGGCAAGGCAGGCAAACGGTCGGTGAGCAGGGTGATTTCGATTTGTTTGTTTTTCGCAAATGCGGAAGACGCGCCGACCAAGGTCAAAAATACTAATAAAAAAGTCGAAAATTCTTCAGTAAAGGCGAATGAAATATTGGTGAAATAGCGCACTAACACGTTGGCAAATGTCAGCAGGCATAAGAGTGCCATTGCGCTCGCTGCTAAAACGTGTTCAATTTTCAAAATACGCTGTGATAATTGTTCAGTTTTTAAAAGTTTGTCTTGCATAAATTTTAATCATAACTTCGCGGTGATGCCGCGCCAAAAAGTGAGGAACTTGATTATTTCGCGTGTTCAATGCGGTACACGTCAATGCGTGCAGGTGGAAAATTATTCCACACAAATTTAGTCGCCACACGACGGAAATGGGCGGGCAAATGTTCTGTCTTACCACGCAAGTCATAGGTAAATTGGGTAAAAGTGCCGCCATCTTTTAATAAAATTTCGACTTGACGAATAATCTGTTGCACTAAGCCATGGGGTAGAGAACGGAAAGGCAACCCTGAAACAATGGTTTGCACTTGATGGGCTTTGTCGCCAAGCAATTTGACCACTTGTGCGGCATCGCCTTCCAAAACATGGCTATTGGGGAAGCGTTGCTGTAAATAACTGGCGAGATTGGGGGCGCGTTCCACCACAATCAGACGGTTTGCAGGAAGATGCTGTAATAAGGCTTGGGTAATAGTGCCTGTGCCGCCGCCGAGTTCTAGCACATAGCCTGATTCTAAAATTGGCACTTGTTTTGCCATGTTCTGAGCAAGGTGGCGAGAGCTGGGACAGGCTGCCCCCATAGCGCGTGGATTTTGAATAATTTCGCGGGCAAATAAGACCATCGGCGAATTCATGAGGCGGCTGGTGCGGGTGCTACGTAATTCGTCTTTTTCGGAAGACTTGGAGAGGACATTTTTAGAACGGTGGGCATTCAATACTCGACTTACAGAGTTATTGACCAGCGTTTTAGCTTGTATCAACTTACGGCGCATAATTAAAAAGTTCCTCGTGGCAATAGCACGGTTTATAATAGGGTTAAAGCGTGCAGGTAGGTAGATTTGTATTAAATAGAGAATGATTTTTTACTTTTCACCCCCACTGAAAAAGGGGGCAGGGGAGGAGAGTCTCAAAGTTGCTTTAAAGAAAGCCCCCAACCCCCTAAAGGGGGCTAAACATAAAAATTTTTGTCTTTTAAGTCCCCTTTAGGGGATTTAGGGGCTTCTTTAAGCAGTTTAAAAATACTTTGCTCTCCTCTTAACAGGGACTTGAAAAATAAATCTTTTATCTTTAGCCCCCTTTAGGGAGTTGATGGCTTTCTTTAACCTGCAACTTTCTGTTATTTTTAGGGAAAGTGCATAGATTACGCTTAGCTTATAAGCTCTTCAATCCCTCGACAATATTAATTATAAAACAATAGGATAGGCAATGCTTATCTACTTGACGATACTTCACTTATCAAGAGTTCTCTGAACACTATCATGGAGATAACAATGTCAACGCCTCATTTTTATATCGTCGATGTGTTTGCAGAACAAAAATACACCGGCAATCCTTTGGCGGTGGTGATGAATGCGGCAAAGCTTTCTAGCACTGAGATGCAGCATATTGCCAGAGAAATTAATTATTCAGAAAGCATTTTTATCTTAAATTCCGAACCTGCTGCCAATGGCGGCTACGATATGCGCATTTTTACCCCCGAATCAGAGCTGCCGTTTGCAGGGCATCCGTGTTTAGGAGCGGCTTATATTATTGAACGTTATCTGTTGAAACAACAAACGGAAGTATTGTTGTTGAATTTGCCCGCAGGTGAAATTTCGGTCTATCTGCATTATCGTGATGCAAAATTAGGACTGCTCGACAGGCTGTGGATGCGACAAAGACTGCCCGTGTTTGGACAGACCTTTCAAACTGTGCAATTGGCTGAAGTTTTGGGACTGGCGGCAACAGCTATCGATCATCGTTTTCAGATTCAAGAAGTGTCTACAGGTTTGCCGTTTATTATAGTGCCCTTGCATACTTTGGAAAGCGTGCAACAAGCGCGTATTTTGCGCAAAGCGTATTTTAATTTGGTGAATACCAGCCAAGCGAAGGCAATTTTGATTTTTGCCCCACAAACTTATCATCCACAACACGATTTAAATGTGCGGGTGTTTGCGGATTATTATGGAATCAGTGAAGACCCCGCCACAGGCAGCGCAAATGGTGCATTAGCAGCTTATTTATTTAAAAATCAGTATTTTTCGGAGGATGATCTGTTCTTGCAAGTTGAACAAGGCTATGAAATTCGCCGCCCTTCATTATTGTTGCTGAGTGCTAAAAATATGGATGGGCGCATTGATATTGCCGTTGGCGGCAAAGTTATCGAAGTGGCGCAGGGAACTTTATTGTGATTATGATGATCATAATTTAGGACTGGCAGTCCTTTGAGGACTGCCAGTCCTAAACTAACCTGAGTTCGGGATAAAAAAAGTTTTTAGGCAATCATAACTCAATGATACTGTTATTCTTTTAATTGTCTCGTTCCAAAGCTCCAGCGGCGAGGATTTTACAAGCTTCTGCCGTACAATGAGGCTCTTATCGATTCAACTGTGTCATGCCTAGAGCTATCACGTTTTTTGGTGGAATACGCTACGCTATTCCACCCTACGACTAAATTTTCTACTCTTCCTTATCCCGAACTCAGGTTAAACTATAAACCACTTTTAAAATAGCGTATTACACTAAAAACGTTCCCACACGCTGCATAAAGTCCCCAAAGCTTTCGCCCTGAGTACGTTCTGCCACGTATTGCGTAAACAGCTTATCCAAAGTTTCCAAAATCTGGGCTTCATTTTGAGATTCAGCATACAAACGATTTAAACGTTGACCTGATTGGTCGCCCGCAAAATACAAATTGTATTCGCCCATCGCCTTGCCAATCATCCCGATTTCAGCCAAATACGGACGTGCACAGCCATTCGGGCAGCCCGTCATCCGAATGTATAACTCTTGTTCGAGCAAGCCATGTTTTGCCAATAAGGGTTCAACTTTGCTAATCAACGAAGGCAAATAACGTTGCGCTTCCGCCATCGCCAAAGGACAAGTATTCAACGCCACACATGCCAAAGCATCACGGCGAATCTTGCTGAGTTCGCGCTGTGCAATCCCATGCTTTTCTAAAATCGCTTGCACGGCAGGCTTATTTTCCGTGGTGATATAAGTCAACATCACGTTTTGATTGCCCGTAAAACGCACACCTGCCAAATTTTGCGCGGTAATATCAAATACCGCTTGTTCAATCGCATAGCCTTCCGTGTCGATAACGCGCCCATTTTCCACAAAAGCGGTGAAATAATGTAGCCCGTTCACATCTTGTTGCCAGCCGTAAATATCGCCACGTTGGGTAAATTCAAAAGGCTTGGCGGGAGCTAATTTAAAGCCCAAACGTTCTTCTAAAGTCGCTTTGAAACCTTCGACACTCATGCGGTCGATGGTATATTTCAAGCGCGACAAACGGCGTTCTTCACGATTTCCGAAATCACGTTGTACGGCAGCAATTTGCCAAACCGTTTCCAAAGTTTTTTCCGTGGGCACAAATCCCAACAATGAACCCAAACGCGCATAAGTTGAACTGTTGCCGTGGGTGGTGCTTAAACCGCCACCCGCCAACACATTGAATCCAATAAATTTGCCATTTTCTTGAATCGCAATCAAACCAATATCGTTGGCAAACACATCCACTTCATTGTGCGGAGGAATCGCGATAGCAATCTTAAACTTACGTGGCAAATAACGATCTTGATACAAAGGATCAGGTTCAGGCGTATCCCCCACCAATTTTTCACCGTCTAACCACACTTCGCTAAAAGCTTGGGTTTTGGGCAATAAGTGCGTGGAGATTTTATCAGCAAAATCATGGACTTCTTTATGAAATGGACTTAAAGAAGGATGCACGCCAGCCATCACATTACGATTCACGTCGCCACAAGCCGCGATAGAATCCAAGCCCAAGGCGTAGAAATCTTTCACCGTGGGTTTTAATTTGGCTTTGATAATTCCATGAAACTGCACGGTTTGGCGGGTGGTGATTTTGACCACACCAGTCGTATATTGCTTGGCAACGCGATGAATCCCTTGCCATTGTTCCGCGCTCACATCACCGCCCGGAATCCGCAAACGAATCATGAAAGAATAATCGCGTTCTAATTTCTTATGCTCGCGCTCGTCGCGGCGGTCACGGTTATCCTGTTGATAAATTCCGTGAAATTTAATAATAAATTGGTCGGCTTCCGCAACCTGTCCCGTCAAAGGGTCGGTTAAGCTCGCGCCTAAAGTGCCGCGTAAACCACGGCTTGCTAATTTCTGGGCTTCAGCAACGGAAAGCTTAGTGTCAG
>Ga0209599_10000628_pt1 | contig 21499 bp, 16 predicted proteins | sample Shrwel_input2_FT_FD_187534 | JGI IMG/M metagenome (GOLD analysis project Ga0209599, IMG submission 187534) | Subsurface microbial communities from deep shales in Ohio, USA - Utica-3 well 1 S input2 FT (SPAdes) (version 2) ... | reverse complement strand
GCGGTCACTGCGACGCGTTGTAATGCCATTGGTACTGTTCACCCTCCTGGTTCAGTCTGGCCAGAACATAAGCCGGAAAGGCAGAAAAAGCAAGGGTGAGTCTCAGTGACCGGCGGTGGCGCAAGGCTGCAATAATTGTTGTAGACGCAACGGCAACGGGTTTGGGCAACAGGTAACCTCAGCCTAAATCACCAAGTGTTTGCCAAGTGGCCTGATCTTCCACCTCTTCGGCCACAGTGTGGCTTGCTTATGCGGGCTGTGGCGCCATGGCGGACTGCTCCAACGCTGCGTGCTGCGTCGAGTCCGCCCTACGCAGCGCCTCGTTGTTTGTTCCCGACCAACCCCAAGGCCGTACCATCTGTCCATGCAGATAAAAAAAGCCCGGGCGGTTTTAGCGTCCGGGCTGGTTTGGGTTTAGCCAAAGGCTAAGCCTATGGCTAAGTGCCTGGTTTAGCCCAGGTTATCACTCATCGTCATCAAGGAGGCGTTACCACCGGCCGCAGTGGTATTCACAGTGACGGTTTTTTCGGTCACTAAACGGTGAATGAGGCGCTCATCCGCTGGTGTGGTGACCAGTGGCGAAATGGCACCGTTGCGGGCTGCAATGAACTCGCCAGTCAGGGCTTTGACGGCGCTGCCGGCTTCGACAATAGCGGCTGCCACTAATGGCTGGCTGATCAGGGCTTTGAGCTGAGTCAGTTTCACCACCTGGAACAGCGCAGGCGCCAGTCCAGCGTTTAGCAGCACTTTACGGCAAGCTTCGGCTTCGGCGACAAATTGCTCTTCTACCGCCACCACCACGGCATTACCAGTGGCCAGTGCTGTCATCAGGCTCAGCATCCAGTATTTAAAGCATGCACTGTCATCCCGCACCGCGGCTACGACACCACGGGCTTCCAGATGTAACTGGTTGGATTCACCGGTAGGTCCCGGCAGCGTGATTGGCGCGGCCAGTTGTTTTTCGATATCCAGCAGTAAATGCCGTGCCGCTTCAATCACTTCCGGCAAATCACGCTCTTGTTTCAGCACTAAGCTATTGGACGCTAATTGCGCCAGGAACTGCCGGACCACAGAGCTGCGTTTGGTGATATCCAGTGCCGCCCAGGCCGGTTGTGCCTTGGTGGCTTGTTGTAACAGTTGATCGATCGCCGCATCTTGACTGGCGGTGCTCATTAACTGCACCCGTTTTTCTGCTGACAATGGCGCTTCAGTCACCGCCAGATTGTCTTTCACTAAACGTGTTAAGTAGAAAGGACCACCGGCTTTTGGACCTGTGCCTGACAGACCACGGCCACCAAAGGGTTGCACACCGACCACAGCACCGATCATATTGCGGTTGACATAAATGTTACCGGCTTTCACTTCACGCGCCACTTGCGCTGTCACTTCAGCAATACGGCTATGCACACCCATGGTCAGGCCGTAACCTGTGGCATTGATTTGCGCAATGACGTTATCCAGTTCATCGCCTTTAAAGCGGATGATGTGGACGACAGGACCAAAGACTTCCCTTGGTAACACTGATAAGTCTTTGATTTCATACAAGCGCGGCGCGAAGAAGAAATGGCCTTCGCCGGTTGGTGCCTGGCAAGCGTAATGCAGCGTGGCTTTACCGGTCAGGTATTCCACATGATTGTTCAGGCCGGTCAGGGCTTTTTGGTCAATCACCGGGCCGACGTCCGTGCTCAGGTGCGCCGGGTCGCCGACATGCAGTTCCATCATGGCGCCTTTGATCATGGTGATAATCTTATCGGCGACATCTTCTTGCAGGAATAATACCCTAAGGGCTGAACAGCGCTGGCCAGCACTTTGGAAGCCAGATGACACCACATCATCTACCACTTGCTCTGGCAACGCGGTTGAATCGACGATCATACAGTTTTGACCACCGGTTTCGGCGATTAGCGGCACTGGCTCGCCACCACGTTCGGCCAGCTTACGGGCAATCCAGCTACCGGTTTCAGTCGAACCGGTAAACATCACCGCCTGAATACGCAGATCTGGCACAACATGCTCACCGACTGCGCGGCCTGGTGCAATCACCAGTTCCACCACACCAGCCGGTAAACCGGCGGCACGCCACAGTTCAATGGCGCGCACGGCAATCAAGCTGGTTTGTTCGGCAGGTTTGGCCACCACAGTGTTACCGGCAGCCACAGCTGCGGCCACCTGGCCTAAGAAAATCGCCAGTGGGAAGTTCCACGGGCTGATACAAAGCACCACACCACGGCTTTGCTGCGGCGTGGCAAACATTTCTTCCGCACGGGCGGCATAATAACGACAGAAATCCACCGCTTCACGTACTTCAGCCACGCTGTCACCGACCGTTTTACCGGCTTCTTTGACACAGATGGCAATCAGTTCGTCGCGATTGGCTTCCAGCGCATCCGCCAATTGGCGCAGGCTCTGTGCGCGTGCAGCCACTGGCGTGGCCGTCCAGGCCGGGAACGCGGCTTGCGCGCTGTCAACAATGGCTTTCATCTGCTCTGGCGTGGCATGCTGATGATAACCAATAATTTCGGCGTGATTGGCCGGGTTACGCACTGGCTTGGCGTCCGCTTGCGGCGTTTGGGCTGTGGCTTTGGCAACCCAGTTTTCGAGGTTGGTGCGCAGCGGTGTTAAGGCATCAATTTCAGTTAAATCAATGCCCTTAGAGTTTTTCCGCTCGCTGCCATACAGGTTAATCGACAGCGGGATTTGGGTATTGCGCTTTTGTTTCCAGCCACGTACTGTTTCCACTGGGTCTTTTAACAAGGATTCGACTGGAATGTTTTCATCGACGATGTTATTCACAAAAGAACTGTTAGCACCGTTTTCCAGCAGACGGCGGACTAAGTACGCCAGCAGATCTGAGTGTTCGCCAACAGGGGCGTAAATCCGGCATGGCACCCGATCTTCAGCTACCACTTGATCATATAGGGCATCACCCATGCCGTGCAGGCGCTGGAATTCATAACCGGTGCGATCCGGCGCCATTTCCAAAATGGTGGCCACAGTGTAGGCATTGTGGGTGGCGAACATTGGGTAAATGCTATCACGGTATTCCAGTAGCTTACGGGCACAAGCCTGATAAGAGACATCTGTCGACGGTTTGCGGCTAAACACCGGGAAGTCGTCATGGCCTTCAATCTGGCTGACTTTGACTTCAGTATCCCAGTAAGCGCCTTTCACCAAACGCACCATCAACTTGCGGCCCACTTTAACCGTTAGTTCACGTAACCATTCCACTAAGTGGATACAACGTTTGGAGTAAGCCTGAATGGCCAGACCAAAACCTTCCCAGCCGTCCAGTTCTTTGTCAGCGAATACAGCTTCAATGATATCCATCGACAGATCTAACCGATCGGCTTCTTCCGCATCAACGGTGAAGCTGATGTTGTACTTTTTCGCCGCCAGTGCCAGCGTTTTTAGCTTTGGCACTAATTCATTCATCACGCGGTCACGGTGCGAGAATTCATAACGTGGGTGGATGGCTGATAATTTCACTGAAATACCCGGGCTTTTAAAAGGCCCACGGTTTTGTGCGGCTTTACCGATGACGTTAATTGCCATCATATAACTTTGGAAATAACGCTCAGCATCGGCCATAGTGCGCGCACCTTCACCGAGCATGTCGTAAGAATAAGTAAAGCCTTTGTTTTCCAGCTCAACCGCCCGTTCCACCGCTTTGTCGATGGTGGTGCCCATCACAAACTGGGTGCCCATGATTTGCATGGCATAACGCACCGCTTGCCGAATCACAGGCTCGCCTAACCGACCACAAGTGCGTTTTAACAGACCAAATTGGTGTTTTTTCTGATCATCACTGTAATTCACCAGTTTGCCGGTGAGTAACAAACCCCAGGCAGAAGCGTTGACGAATAAGGACTCGCTGTTGCCCAAATGCGAGCTCCAGTCACCTTGTGACAGTTTGTCGCGGATCAGTTTGTCGGCGGTGTGGCTGTCTGGCACCCTTAATAAGGCTTCGGCCAGACACATCAGCACTAAACCTTCTTCAGTCGACAAAGAGAATTCGTTCAGCAGTGCATCAACACCACCTTTACCAACCTGGGCTTGACGGATATTGACCACCAGTTGCCGGGCTTTTTCCCAGGCTCTGGAGCGTGCTTGCACGCCGACATCGGCCAGCGGTAATAATAAATCCAGCACTTTTTCTTCGTCGGCGCGATAAAAATCACGTAACGTTTGGCGCAGCGGGTTGGTTGCGGTCAGGTTACCGTCAAATAGCATAATTATTGTCCCGGTTGATACAGAAATAAATGCTGCATTCTAGTGAAAAGGCTGCCGTATTTGGTGGTTTATTTACTGCTATAACCCTATATAATTTGGTTTAACTAACTTGCAACCAGAAAAAATACGGTTATGACAGAACAGAACAAAACCCGCCCACTCGACAGGATCGACCGGACAATTTTAGACACTCTGCAAAAAGATGGCCGGATTTCCAACGTCGAATTGGCCAAAAGAGTTAACTTGAGTCCAAGCCCTTGTATTGACCGCGTGCGGAAGCTGGAACAGGAAGGTTACATCGAAGGTTATGGCGCCAAACTCAGCGCGTCCAAACTAGGGTTGGGGACAGCGGCTTTTATCCAGGTCACACTGGATCGCACCACGGGGGCAGTGTTTGATCAGTTTCGTGATGCGGTGGTGAATATTCCTGAAGTGGCGGAATGTCATATGGTGGCTGGCGGTTTTGATTATCTGCTGAAATTACGCTTATCCAGCATGGAAGCTTACCGCGCCGTATTGGGCCGTATTGTTGATTTACCCGGTGTGTTACAGACTCATACCTATGTGGTGATTGAAAAAGTAAAACAGGATTCTGGGTTGCCACTCTGAGGTTGGCGAAATTAACAGCAAACGCACTGGGCGGCTGTCAAAATTAGCAAATGCTGATAGGGGCGGTGCCGGAGTTTTGCTATGTTGATGGCTTAGGTAAAGGTGAGCAGACACAGATGAAAACTATAAAAATTCAGCAGGCTGCCGTTGGGATGTATGTAGTGGCGGTCAGCCGGCAGCAAGGTCAGGTCGCAGTGAAATCCGAAGGCTGGATCCGTTCGGAACAGATGCTGGCGCAATTGAAGCAAAAAGGCGTGCTGGAGCTGCAGATTGATCCCGATCGACAACTGGAAGATACGACGCCGGTCACGGCGACGCCCACTGCAGAAATCGCGACACCCATCCATCCTGGCCGGCCGAAAGTGAAGTTGAATCAGGAGCTGAACAAAGCCAAACATTTATACCAACAAGCGCGCGATTTACAGCGCAAGGCTTTTGCCGATATTGCCACCGGCAAAAGTATCGATGCCGAGCCATTCCGGCAATGTGCTGAAGGTTTTATCGAATCGGTATTTCGCAATCAGGATGCGCTGTTGTGTATGAGCCGGATTCGTGACAAAGATGCCTATTTACTCGAGCATTCGGTCAATGTCTCCATTTTGATGACGGTGCTGGCCAAACATTTGCAGTTGCCGGCCGAGGTGATTCAGCAACTGGCGACCGGCGCTTTGTTGCATGATATTGGCAAAATTAAAGTACCGGATCATATTCTGCATAAACCCGGCAAGCTGACCGAGGCTGAATTTCAGCTGATGCGCGATCATGTGGTGTATAGCCGTGAAATTTTGCAGCAAGTGCCTGGGCTGTCGCCGATTAGTTTAGATGTGGCGGCCGCCCATCATGAAAAACTGGATGGTCGCGGTTATCCGCTGGGTCTGGCTGGCGGGCAAATTTCGTTGTACGCCCGTATGATTGCCATTGTCGATACCTATGATGCGATTACGGCCAAGCGGGTGTACAAAGAAGGTCAAACTTGTCTGGCGGCGCTGAAAATTTTACGCAAAGATAGCGGCAGTCATTTTGATACTGAGTTGGTACATCGTTTTATCAGCGCGGTCGGCATTTATCCACCTGGTACTTTGGTACGGCTGAATAGTCAGAAAATTGGTCTGGTGACTGAAACCAACTGGGATGATGCTACCAAGCCGAAATTGAAAACCTTTTATCACGCCAAATTTCAGCGTTATCTGGAACTGCAGGAGCTGGATTTAGCCAGCAGTAAAGTTGACGATGCGATTGAAGCTATCGTCAAACCTGAAGATTATGGCATTGATTTAGTGAAGTTTTTTCATCAGGCGCTGGTGGTGTCGCTCTAATGTAGCCTGCGTTTAAAAAGTGAGCAACTGGCCCTCCAGCCGACATTGAATTTGTTCGTTATGCAGCAATCGCAGCTGCCACTGACTGGCGATAGCGGCCAGGGTGCCGTTTTGTTGTAATTGTTCTGCGGCTTGTTGCCAGCGCGCCACTTCCGCCGCTGGGGTTTGCCGTGACATCAGCAGCCAGACTTCGGAACTGTGAAACTGCAGCGACGGCCGGTAAGTACTCAGGCTATGGCCCGCTTCCCGTGTCAGGTATTGCATGCCTTGTGGTTCAAACGCAATCGCATCCAAACGGCCACTGTGTAACCTTGCCAGATTCTGTGCATGGCTGGCTGAAGCGTGAAGATTGGTAAAACCTTGTGCCAGCAACCATGCTTCGCGGATATCGCCCCGCACCACGCCAATGCTCGACAGGGCACGCGCTTCATCCAGGCTGCGGATCGGGTTTGGATCTGTGCTGCGCTGATATAAAACCCAGCTTTTGCGGGCCAGCGGCATAATCCAGTGATAGTTAGATTCCCGCTCCATGGTGCGGGAAAAACCATAAAGTAACACCCTGGGCTGACGATTGGCGGTTAATAAAGCCCGTGATTCCGGCATCAGTTGGATCTGGGTCCGATCCTGCAGCTGGCGTTGTAAGGCCCGGACCTGTTCTGTAGCATAACCAGTGAGTTGACCATGGCTGTCGAGATAACTGGAAGGGGGTTCAATGACAGTGATGATTTGTAGTTCCTGCGCTGCGACCAGGCCCGGACCTGTCCCGCACCAGCAGAGCAGCAGGCTAAGGCTTTTGATGATGCGGGCAAAACCAGCATTCAGCATCTGGGCACTCCATTGGCAAACACGGCAAACAAAACCTGAGTCTAGTTGCCGTGCATAGAACTGCAATAGGGCCGTTACCGGAAAGGGAAAACCCGCTGTTCACAGCTTTATTCGCTGCTTTGGTCATGATTTGGCTCTAACTGGCCAACACGGCGGCAGGAATATGCAGCAAAGCGCCAGACACTGAGCTGAAAATTTGTGCCTGTGACATACAAAGACAAAGGCCGATAGACGGGGGAGCGGCACTGAATAGTTGCTGGTCCAACGCCAACGCCAGCGCCGCTGGCGCTAAGTCCAGTCAGCGGCTGACAAGGGGTTGGACTGACGCTGGCACAAGGCACCAGGCGTCGGGTCCAACCTGAAGATTATCCGGGCTGATGGAGAGAAATAATTACATCCAGCGGTCTTTGCGGCGGCGATTTGGCATCAGCACCGGCAGTAATAAACCCAGCAGCAAACCAGCGGCTAAAATACCACCGCCGATAATCATTTTGTTTTTAGCCAGCGGCGGGTTTTCTGCCGCCAGTTGCCGGGTCAGAGCGGCCGTGGTTTGTTTGGCCAGTTCGCTGTCCTGCAACGCTTGGTCGCGGGCGGCTTCTGCGGCCGTCACAGCTTGTTGCAGTTGCTGCCGCTCCTGCTCAAACTGCGCCACGATCATTTCCTGTTGCCGTAACTGCTGTTTTAAACTTTCAGTACTGGCTTTTGGACTGGCGCTATAAGTGATGTATTCACTACTGAGCCAGCCTTCAGCACCATCGGCATCCCGCACTTTAATAAAACCATTGGCCGGATTCTGGCCGATATAAGTGACATTTTCGCCGGCGCGGACACTGGAAATGGTGCGATATTCATTGCCAGGGCCTGAACGCAGCGGGGTGCTCAGGGTATCAATGATAAAAGCAGGTTTTTCCTGTACTGTTGTTTTGTCGGCCGCACTGCTGGTGGCAGCCTGTGGGGCCGCAGTTGTTGTTGCTTGTTGCGGCGTTGTTGTTGCCGCAGGGACAGTTTCCGGTGCTGTTTGCAACAGCGCTGCAGCAGGCAGGCTGAGGGTCAGGGCTGTGCCCAGCAGCACACAACGGATCAAATCAGACATATAGTTTCCACATTCCAGCGAGTCACACTCATAATGTGCTGGATCATAGGGAGTTGTCCCTGCCTTGACAAGTAAAAACACTTGCTGCGGCCTGATGGATATCCTATGTTGCCGTCATCTGAACGTATTGCGGCCCGGAGGCCAGAATCATGAGTCTGGAAGTTGAATTAAAATTAACCCTGACCGAAGCCATGACACCGGCCTTAGCCGGCCAGATTGAACAGGTTTTGACCAGCCTGGCGCAGAATTGCCAGCCCATGCCAGCCAGTCAGTTGCTCAATGCCTATTTTGAAACCTCAGCGCAATGGTTTCGCCAGCACGACAGTGGTTTACGCAGCCGGCTGAAACAGGGGCGTTATGAGCAAACCATTAAACTGGCAGGGCAGCAGCATGGCGGCGCCCATATCCGGCCTGAATACAATGTGCCTTGTGACTCCGTGATCCCCCAACTGTCGGCCTTTCCGGCCCAGATTTGGCCCGTGGGTACTGATATTGCCTTGTTGCAACAGCAGTTACAGGAGTTATTCCGCACCGATTTTATCCGGCAGGGTTGGTTACTGACCCTGGCCGACGGCACTGTGGTGGAAGCTGTGCTGGATCAGGGCCAGGTGCTGGCGGCAGGTCAGGCCGAAGCTATCCTGGAGCTGGAGCTGGAATTAGTGCAGGGTGATGCCGCACAGTTATTTAGCCTGGCGCAGCAACTGATCCGGCAATTGCCGTTGCAGCTTGGCTTTCAGTCCAAAGCAGAACGCGGTTACCGGCTGGCACAACAACAGCCGTTGCAATTACAACAGAGCAGCGCGGATGCCCCGCTCAGTCAGTTATTGCGGGCTGTGCAGCAAAATCTGTGGCTGCAGCAGCAAGCGAGTTCAGAGGCAGCGCGCCAGGCCGCCACTGCGCTGCTGCAACAGCAACAGTCATTATTACAGCTAAGCTTGGCGCAAAGTGCGGCTGAACCTCAGCTTGGTGCAGCCATGCCAGCGCTTACCAGCGCCAGTCAGACCGAGTTGGCGTCATGGTTATTACAATTGTCCTGGTGGATGTATCTACAAAGTCAGCAAGGAGGCTAACATGACGGAACTTCAGCTTGGCGGATTGCCGGCAGCCTTACAACAAGCCCTGACATTGCAATGGCAACAACTATGCGGTGCCATCCCTGCACTGTCGCAACTGGCCGCGCCAGCGCAGGCGCAATTGCAACAATTGCTGGCGGCCAGTCCTTTTGCCGGTCGGGTGTTACAGCAACAACCTGAGCTTTATGCACAGTTGTTGACCCAGGATGCCAATCAAATCAGCACGGCTATCACACTGCCAGAGACGCTGACTGAAGCGCAAGCCATGACTGCGCTGCGAAAGCAGCGTAATGCAGTGCTCTGTCAATTACTGGCGGCCGATGTCTGGCAACAACAAAGCATCAAGCAGTCGCTGCTGCAGGTCTCCTTATTGGCCGATGCCCTGATTAACGCCGCTTACCACTTTGCCTATCAGGAATTGGCCAAACAGTGGGGCCAGCCACTGGATAGCGATGGTCAGCCGATGCCGTTGTTGATCCTGGGCATGGGCAAGCTGGGTGGCTGTGAGCTGAATTTCTCTTCCGATATCGATTTAATTCTGGTGTATCCGCACAATGGCGACACCAGCGGTGGCCGGCGCAGCTGCGACAATCAACAGTTTTACACCCGGCTGGGGCAGAAGCTGATCGCGCTGTTGCATCAGGTGACAGCAGATGGTTTTGTCTATCGGGTTGATATGCGGTTACGGCCTTTTGGCGATAGTGGACCTTTGGTGCTGAGCTTTGCCGCCTTTGAAGATTATTACCAGGCGCAGGGCCGGGACTGGGAGCGTTATGCCATGCTCAAAGCCCGTATTCTGAACCCGGTTAGCCCTTACGCCGGGGAATTGCAGGAACTGCTGAAACCTTTTGTTTATCGGCGTTATATCGATTTTTCTGCCATTGAATCGCTGCGGCGGATGAAACAACTGATTGAGCAGGAAAACCGCCGTCGTAACCGGGTTGATAATATTAAGCTTGGCGCCGGAGGCATCCGTGAAGTTGAATTTATTGTCCAAACGTTGCAACTGATCCGCGGTGGCCGCATCCCGCAGCTACAACAACAATCCATTTTTGCGGCGTTGCAGGCACTGGCGGATAACGACATTCTGACGCCAGCCCAAACCAGCCAGTTGCAACAGGATTATCTGCTGTTACGCCAGGCCGAGCAGTTGCTGCAGGGCATGGATGATCAACAAACCCAGACTTTGCCGCAAGATGAATTAAGCCGGGCCCGGTTAGTACGGGCTTGTGGCGCCAGCGACTGGACTGCGTTAGTGACGCGGCTACAACAAGCAATGCACAGTGTCCACCAGCAGTTTAAACAAGTGATTGCCGCGCCGGATGAGCAGGCAGAGAGCGACAGCAGCGTGACGGGGCGGATATTGTGGGACAGTGAATTACCGGCCGACGAGCTGGCGGAGGAAATCAGTTGGCTGGCGCTGACGGATGCCACCCGCTTGATTGAACAACTGCGGCAATTTAAACAGGATTGCCAGAAACGTAGCGTCGGTCCAAGAGGCCGCGATTTGCTGGCCCGGCTGATGCCACAACTGGTGTTGTTATTGCAGCAGGAGCAAGCCAGCAGCGCCGTGCTGGAACGGGTGCTGGCGGTGTTCCGGCAGATTGTCAGCCGCACCGCTTATCTGGAGTTGTTATTTGAAAATCCGGCGGCTTTGTTGCAACTGGTAAAACTCTGTGCCCGCAGTGGTTGGTTGTCAACGCATTTAGCCCGCTATCCGATGTTGCTCGATGAGCTGATTGATCCGGAACAACTGTATCAGGTGGCAACAGTGGCGGATTACCACGACAGGCTCAGGTTACAGCTACTCAGGGTGCCGGAAGATGATCTGGAACTTTTGATGGAAACCCTGCGGCAATACAAACAAGCGCAACAGCTGCGGATTGCGGCTGCGGATATCAGCGGTATGTTGCCGCTGATGAAAGTCAGTGATCATCTGACCTGGCTGGCGGAAGCGGTGATGGCAAGGGTGGTTGAGCTGGCCTGGCAGCAAATGGTTGAGAAATATGGTTATCCGGCCGGTTTAGCGGCAGGAGCGGCGAAAAATTTTGCCGTGGTGGCCTACGGTAAACTGGGGGGACTGGAGCTGGGTTATGGCTCAGATCTGGATCTGGTGTTTTTACATCAATGTGATTCGATGGCTGAAACCAGTGGCGTTAAATCGATTGATTCCAGGCAGTTTTACTTAAAATTGGTACAACGGATTTTGCACCTCTGTACCACCCGTACCGCCAGTGGCGTATTGTATGACATCGACACCAGATTGCGGCCATCCGGTAATGCCGGTTTGCTGACAGTGCATATCGAAACCTATCGCGATTATTTGCTGCAGGATGCCTGGACCTGGGAGCATCAGGCATTGGTGCGAACCCGGCTGATTTATGGCGATCCGGCCATTGCTGAGCGTTTTGACCACATTCGTGCCGAAGTGCTGGCGCTGCCGCGTGACCAAAATACCCTCAGCCTTGAAGTGCAGCAGATGCGTGACAAGTTGCGCCAGCACCATGGCGTCGATTCAACCGAAGTGAAACACGCCAGCGGTGGGGTGGTTGATCTGGAGTTTATCAGTCAGTATTTGGTGTTGGCTTATGGCAGCCAGCAGCCAGCGTTGTACCAGTACAGTGATAATATTCGTATTCTGGATGCGGCCGCTGCCGCCGGTCTGATGCCACTGGCGCAAGCACAGGCGTTGCAGCAGGCTTATCAGGATTTACGCGGCATTAGCCATCGCCTGACACTGGAGCCGGCGGCTGATGCTGTGTTGCCTGATGTCTCAGCCGCGATGTTGCAGGTGCAGGCTAGCTGGCGGCAGGTTTTCGCGGTTTCGGCACCGGATCCGGATTGAGCCGTTGACAGCTCGACTGCACAAAAGTATTGGTTTTGTCGGTGATCACTGCTGCCCGTTCATTCGGGCAGAAATACACCAGAATAGGACTTTCAAAATCCGGGGCTATGGCGGTGGCGATTTCTTTTAATGTGGTCAGATAATCGCCTTCGGTATGAAAATAATGTTTCACGACATAATCCCGCGGCAGCGTCCACAGTAGTTCGATCCCTTCGGTATCTGCATAGGCGGTCATTTCGTCGCGGATTTTACTGCCAGGCTGAAACCGGCGTTGTAACGCCTTGCCACGCCAGTTAGCTTCCAGTGGCGGAACTGTATTGGTGCGATCCAGCAGTGTATCTTCCAACTGATTGCTGGTGTCTTTCAGTTTGACAATAAACTCATCAGAGATATTGCCGGTGGAGTCCAGTGAAAAACGGATTTGTTCATAAAAGTCGGTAAACTCTACGGCAGCATTTTTAGACTTTACCGCAATCTGTGGTGTCACTGTCTGAAATTTTTCTGGAAATAACAATAAGATAGCGGCTAGGACTATCAAAATAACTGCTGCTGCCAAGTGTTTGACCCAAAACCACATAATGCCAGATTCCTTGCTTGTCCCTTGTCGCCATACTAGTCAAAATCAGTCTGGTTGCCAACTTTATTTCCGGCCAAAAGCCTGAGCGCTTGTCCTGGTTGCGCCAGCGCTAGCCGTATTAATACAACGAAGGCGCGTCCGGATCTGGCCGTGTTTTAAAACGGCGGTGCAGCCACATATATTGGGCCGGATGTTGCAGTACCGCTTGCTCTACCCATTGGTTGACGCGCTGACAATCGGCTTTGTCGTCACCGGACGGAAAATCTGTTAAGGCGGGCAATGCTTCAATCTGATAACCAGCCAGATTTGGCAGGCTGCTGCTGTAAATCGGGATCACACTGCAATTGGCGGCATTGGCAAATAACAGCGTGCCCGTGGTGGTGGCAGTGTCAGTTACAGCGAAAAAGGGCACGAATTCAGCTCTGTTGCGGCCATAGTCTTGATCCGGCAGATAAAAACACACTTCACCCTGATTCAGCGCCTGGATCAGGCCTTTGACATCTCTTTTGCCAATCATGTATTTATTGCCACGGCTGCGGCCACGGTACATAAAAAATTCCATCACCGGATTATTATGCGGCCGGTAAAATCCAACGCTCGGGTGGGTAAAGCCAAAGACCCGGCAAGCTGCTTCCAGATGCAGCATATGAGAAGCCAGCAACAGCACACCTTTGCCTTTGGCCAATTCAGCAGCAATATGCTGGTAGCCCTTAAAGTGCGCCAGCGGTTTAAAGCGCCAGTCTGGCCACCACCAGGCGATGATGGTTTCCATCGCCGCACAACCGGTGTGCTGAAAATTTTGCCGTAATAATAAGTGCCGCTCTGCCGCCGATTTTTCCGGAAAACACAGTTCAAGGTTACGTGCTGCCACTTTACGCCGCGATTTCAGTAGTTTCAGCATTAATAAACCCAGGCCACGGCCCAGCGCCATCAGCACGCGGTAAGGCAGCCAACTAAGAAGATAGGCAATAGCGAGACCCAACCACAGTAACCAGAAACGCGGGTGTAACATTGACCATTGAAAGGGGGGGGCTTTAATCACAGCAGGTCCTCAAGTAACAAACCCGGGCATTGTAATGCAAATTAGCAGGCAAACCAGCAAAAAAAAGGTCCGGCCAGCGGCCAGACCTGATGCAGCAGAGCGGGCGGTTAAGCGCTCAGGGAGCGGTTAATTAACGCCAGGTCTTCTTCGGTCAGAGTACCGGCAGCTTGTTTTAACTGCAGGACTGCCAGAATGTAGTCATAACGGGCTTTGGTCAGGTTACGACGGGCGTTAAAGAGGTTTTGGGTGCTGATCAACACGTCGACGATAGTCCGGGTGCCGACTTCAAAACCAGCTTCAGTGGCTTTTAATGCACTCTCTGCTGAAATCACCGCTTGCTCTAACGCTTTAATCCCGGCGATGTTGGCACCGACGGTATTATAAAAACTGCGGGTTTGCCGCAGCACAGAGCGATGACCTAATTCTAAATCTTCACTGGCGGCGACATAGTTGGCGCGTTGCACATCCTGATTGGCGCTGGTGGCGCCACCTGTGTAAAGCGGCACTGTCAGCGCCAGACCTACCGAGTCGGTATCGCGTTGCAAAGTGTCGCTGCTGTCACCCAGGCGCTTGTTGGCGGTTAAGTCAAGGGTCGGATAATGGCCGGCATCGGCAATATCGATATTATTCTGCGCGATTTCTACCGCCAGTTTCCGTACCTTTAAATCCAGGTTGTTTTCTTCAGCCAGCGCTACCCAATCTACCGCATTGGCAGGTTGTGGTGCTGTCGCTTTAAACACTGCGGTATTCAGTGGCGACAATTGTGAATGGTATTCACCGGTAATTTCCTGCAGTGCTTCTTTGGCATTTTCCAGCGCGTTGGTGGCGGCAATTTCCCGCGCGACCACGCTGTCGTATTGCGCTTGCGCTTCATGCACATCGGTAATGGCGGTTAAACCGACGGCAAAACGTTGTTTGGTTTGTTCTAGTTGACGTTCAACCGCACGTTTTTCTGCTACCACAAAGGTTAAATCGTCATTGGCGCTCAGCACATTAAAATAGGCCTGCGCGACCCGTACAATCAAGCCCTGGATAGTGGCGTTATAACTGGTCTGGCTTTGTAACGCCTGTTTTTCTGCGGTGGATAATTTTGACCAGTCTGACCAGTCAAACAGCGACTGCTGCAGGCTAATAGAGTTGGAGTAGCTGGTGCCAAAACTACCGGTCGCCTGACTGGTGCTAGTGCGCTCTTTATCAACTCTGGAGGTGAAACCTATGCTCGGTAAAAAACTAGCTTTGCTGATATCAATCGCGGCATTACTGGCATCACGCTGGGCGGCAGCTCTTAATACCAATGGGTCTTTTTTCAGGGCCAGTTGATAAATGTTCTGTAAATTTTCGGCGCTGGCTTGCAGGCTGAACAAACCGATTGCAGCGCAAATCAGTGTATTTAATAAATTTTTCTTCATGACCCAATCCTATGGATAAACAAATTGACCGAATAATATCGTGTTAGCGTACACTAAGTCACAATAATTGCGTAAAAGTTATACCGCGAAGTGTAACAGAATGTGAGTTCTAATATGTCTGAAATCAAGGGGATCCAGTATCCCAGTTTTCATCCGGCTGATTTGCAAATCCTCGACCAACGCACAGTTTTTCAGGGTTTTTTCCGGATTAATGAATACAAAATTCGTCATCGCTTATTTAATGGCGGCTGGAGTGAAGTCGTTACCCGCGAAATGTTTGAACGCGGTCATGCGGTGGTGGTGTTACCTTATGATGTTGCGAGCGACCAACTGGTGCTGGTGGAACAAATCCGGTTAGGGGCCGCAGCGACCAGCAGCACGCCCTGGTTGCTGGAAGCTGTGGCTGGCATGGTTGGCGCAGCTGAAAGTGTTGAAGAGGTAGCCAGGCGGGAAGCCCAGGAAGAAGCGGGTTTAACCTTAGGCCGGTTGCAGCCGATGTTAAGTTATTTATCCAGCCCTGGTGGCACCACTGAACGGATCCATCTGTTGTTAGGTGAATTAATAGCGCCGGTACAGACCGGGGTTTTTGGTCTGGCCGAGGAGCATGAGGATATCAAAGTGCATCTGATAAGCCGGACTGAGGCGATGCAACTGCTGGCGGCAGGAAAAATTGATAATGCCGCCACTGTGATTGCACTACAATGGTTGGAATTACATGGTGCCACAGTCCGCGCCGCCTGGAAGTAAGGAGTAGCCATGACGTTGTTGGCGAAAAAACGCAGTTATCAGCCTTATGTACCGGACTTCCTGTCGTTGTGCGAGAGGAATTATGCCCAGCTGCGCCATTTATTGCCGCTGTCAGCGCACCGCCATGGCGGGCCCCGGCTGATCCCGGCGGCGCCCGGCCTCGTCGATAGCCAGTTGATCCAGATTAATGCCCAGGAAGGCTACCGTATCCGCTTGTTAGAGCTGTGCAAATTCACCACCACCATCAAAATTGAACATGTCAGTCAAACTGCACTTGGCTGGCTTAGACCGCAATTTGAAGTGCGGTTGTATCATGATGCCAGGTTGGCGGAAGTGATTTCCTGTCAGCAAATGCGCCGCTTTAAAGCAGTGTACGATTATCCCAATCTGGAAATGATGCAACCGGATGAAAAACGGCAAATTAATATGTTATTGCGCGACTGGCTGATGTTATGCCAGCGTCAGGGTTATCACAGTGTGGAAAGTCTGAATTAACCTCAGTGTTGCCACCGCTCTATTGCTGTTATCACGGAGTCCGTTATTTTGCCTTATCAACTGCCGGCCAAAGCCGGATATCGCTTGTTACAACTGAGTGACTGTCATTTGCTGGCAAGTACCGATGGCGTTTATCAGCAGATCCAACCCTGGGGACATCTGAAACAGCTGTTGCAGCAATTAAAGTCAGAGCAGTTTGATGCGGTGATGTTAACTGGTGATTTAACCCAGGATCACAGTCTGGCCTCTTATCAACGGCTGGCTGAGCTGTTTGCCGATTGGCCGAGTCCGGTGTTGTATCTACCCGGTAACCATGATGAGCCGGCGCTGATGGCGCAGGCTTTTGCTGCCGCGCCTTTTGTGGCTGCGACAGAAATTTGCTCTGAACACTGGCGCTGGTTGTTGCTCAATACCAAAGGCGAAACCCCGGCAGGCTATTTTCCGGTTGAGCGCTGCGCTACGCTGGCGCAACAACTCGGTGGTGACAGCAGGCCGGTTTGGTTGTTTTGTCATCATCAACCGCTGCCGATTGGCGCCAGTATCGATGGCCACGGCCTGCAGCAACCTGAGCTGTTGCTAAGCACCCTGGCGCGTTTTTCGCAGGTAAAAGGGTTGGCGCATGGGCATTGCCATTACCATTATCAGCGCCGCTATGTTTATCCACAGCAACAGGGCAGTTTGCAGCTGGTCGGCTGCCCGGCCACCTCGGTACAGTTTTGTCTGACGCCGGACTGGCAAACGGAAGATCAGGGTCCACAGGGCTTGAGTTGGTACTTTTCGAAGGATGGTCAGGTCAGCTGGCAGCGACTGACGCTGCACAGTACCGAATTAGTGGTTTGAGGAGTTAAGTTTGTCGAAGTTAGTGTTGTATTTACATGGGTTTGCCAGTTCTTCCCGTTCGGAAAAAGCCCTGCTGACGGCTGATTATTTTCAGCAGCATCTGCCGCAGCATCAGTTATTGCTGCCGGATTTACCTTATACCCCAGCCGAAGCTGTAGCCGCGATTGAACAGACGCTGGCAGGTCGCAGACCAGATGCCGTGATTGGCAGTTCCTTAGGTGGTTTTCTGGCGACCCGGCTGGCACTGCAACATCAGTGTCAGGCGGCGCTGATTAATCCGGCGGTGCAGCCGCATTTATTGCTGGCAAAACATCTGGGTTGTTATCAGCATCCGGTGTTGCAACAGCAGTATCAGGTCAGTGCGGATCATTTGCCGGTGTTGGCCGCTTTAGCACCACCGCAACCGGTCGCGCCTCAGCAAATCAAAGTGTTTTTACAAAGCGCGGATGAAGTGCTGGATTACCGCGATGCGGTTAATTTTTATCAATATTGTCAGCTAGATGTACAAGAAGGCGGCGATCACAGCTATCAGGGCTATGCCAACCGGCTGCCGGATATTGTCAAATTCTGCCAATTAGCGTAAAACACTGGTGATCAATACAGTGACTTTGCACCGGTACGCTCCAGCGTAGCCGGATTGCCCATAGCACCCAGAGTAAAATCATGACTGAACAACTTTATAATGCCGATTCGATTGAGGTACTGACCGGGCTTGAACCTGTGCAGCGCCGTCCCGGAATGTATACCGATACCACCCGTCCTAACCATATGGGGCAGGAAGTCATCGATAACAGCGTCGATGAAGCACTGGCCGGTCATGCTGATCAGATCCAGGTGATATTACATGCCGATCATTCACTGGAAGTCATTGACAATGGCCGTGGCATGCCAGTGGATATCCACCCGGAAGAAGGTGTCAGCGGGGTCGAACTGATTTTATGCCGCTTACATGCCGGTGGTAAGTTTTCTAATAAAAACTATCAGTTTTCCGGTGGTTTACACGGCGTTGGTATTTCGGTAGTTAACGCCTTATCCACCCGGGTTGACGTGGCGATTCGTCGTGATGGCCAGGTCTATGAAATGGCATTTGAGCACGGTTTTAAAGTCAGTGAACTCAGCGTCACCGGCACCGTCGGCAAACGCAATACCGGCACCCGCGTGCGGTTCTGGCCTGATCCGAAGTATTTTGATTCCAATAAGTTCTCGGTCAGCCGCTTATTGCATGTCCTCAAAGCCAAAGCGGTGTTATGCCCGGGTCTGACGGTCAAGTTTGAGGATAAAGTCAACGAACAAAGCTACAGCTGGTGTTACATTGCCGGTATTCGTGACTATTTAATTGACGCCGTCAAAGAGATGACAGCGCTGCCGGAAACGCCATTTACCGGTAATTTCGCTGCCAGTCACGAAGCGGTGGAATGGGCGGTACTGTGGTTGCCCGATGGCGGCGAATTAGTGACTGAAAGTTACGTCAATTTGATTCCAACAGCGCAGGGCGGCACCCACACCAATGGGTTGCGTCAGGGCTTGCTGGATGCGCTGCGCGAGTTTTGTGAATTCCGTAATTTATTGCCACGTGGCATCAAACTGACGCCAGAGGATGTCTGGGATCGCTGTAGTTATATTCTGTCGTTAAAAATGCAGGAACCGCAGTTTGCCGGTCAGACCAAAGAGCGGTTATCCAGCCGACAGGCGGCCAGCTTTGTCAGCGGGGTGGTAAAAGACAGTTTTAGTCTGTGGCTGAATGAGCATACCGAAATCGCCGAAATGCTGGCGGAATTTTGTATTAACAATGCGCAAAAACGGTTAAAAGCAGCGAAGAAAATAGTCCGGAAAAAAGTCACCGCCGGTCCGGCCTTGCCGGGCAAGCTGGCGGATTGTAGTGGCGCTGATGTCAGTCGTTCTGAGCTGTTTTTGGTGGAAGGGGACTCGGCCGGTGGTTCGGCCAAACAAGCGCGCGATCGTGAGTTTCAGGCCGTGATGCCGCTGCGCGGTAAAATTCTCAATACCTGGGAAGTGGAATCAGAACAGATTCTGGCGTCGCAGGAAGTGCATGATATTTCGGTGGCGATTGGCATGGATCCAAATTCTGCCGATTTAACCCAGTTGCGTTATGGCAAAATCTGTATTCTGGCCGATGCCGATTCGGATGGTCTGCATATCGCCACCTTGTTGTGCGCGCTGTTTATGCAGCATTTCCGCGCACTGGTGGATGCCGGCCATGTGTTTGTGGCGATGCCACCTTTGTATCGGATTGATATCGGCAAAGATGTGTATTACGCCCTTGATGAAGAAGAGAAAAACGGTATTCTGGATCGGCTGGAGGCCGAGAAAAAACGTGGCAAAATTAATGTGCAGCGCTTTAAAGGCCTGGGGGAAATGAATCCATTGCAGTTGCGTGAAACTACCATGGACCCGAATAGCCGGCGCTTGGTACAACTGACCATTGATGATGCCAAACAAACCATCGAAATGATGGATATGCTGCTGGCGAAAAAACGTGCGACGGACCGGCGTGAATGGCTGGAACAAAAAGGCGATCGGGCGATTATTGCCTGATGTAAAGTCACCGCTAATTACTGTACAGAAGGGACATGGAATTGGCTAAAGCCCGGATAGTATCGGCCTTGTTCTGCACTTTGTTGTTGTGGGTCAGCAAGCCATTGCTGGCTGACAGTCAAACTTCGGTTGTGGCGGCTCGTCCTGATGCAGCAGCTAACCTCGCTGCGACTACTGCGACCAATCAGGTGCTACCAGAATGGTTGTTGCAGATTAAACGCAGTAAATATCAGCAGCCGGAAGCGATGTTACAGCTGGCCAAGCAGCATGAAGCTGAATTTGGCCGCTGGCCGGTGGAAATTCAGGCGCACTGGCTGAATGAATTGGCCGCGATTTATGAAGTGCTGGGCCGGCACCGCGAACAACTCACGGTGGCAGAACGTGGTCTGGCGCTGCTTGGCAATCAGTCTGAGCCGGTGCGGGTTGAGCTGTTGTACAGCATGGGCTTTGCCCTGGAAATGCAGCAGGAATACAGGGGGGCGGATGACTATTATGAAAAAGGCATGGCGCTGGCAACCCAGCTGAATAACGAAAAATTGATGATTGAAGGTCTGACCAATCTGGCGGCGATGCGCGCTGAAGAAAGCGAAGATCCAAAGGCGCTGGATATGCTGAAACAAGCCTATGACAGAGCGCTGAAATTGCAGGATAAAGAAACTCTGGCGCTGGTCCAGGCTGAACTCGGCATGATGTATGCCCAGCTTGGGGTTGACGATGAAGCCCGGCAGTTTCTGGAAGCTTCTTATCAAATTCTCGACGAATTAGGCTGGGTGAAAAGTAAATTATCCGTCTGGTACAATCTGGCGTCTATTTATCAATATTTGCAAAAGCCAGCACAGGCGTTGCAGATTTATGATGAAATGCTGAAAATCAGTCTGACGCAGGAAGATCCGGTCAGTCTGTATTTTTCTTATCTGGGGCTGGCGCGTGCCAGTCAGGATGTCAAACGGCTGGATGCTGCCCTGGCCTATATCGAAAAAGCTGAGCAATATTTGCCGCATCTGCAATCAACCTTTCAGATTGGCGAACACCATTTTACCAAGGCCCGGATTTACCGCAGTTTAGGCCAGACCAATCTGGCGATGCAGCAGGTGGATCTGGCATCGGCGCAACTGGATAACAGCAGTAATACTTCAGATAAGTTTTTTGCGCTGTATTTTGAAGAGTTGCGATCGCGCCTGTATGCCGATACCGGTGATTACGAAAAAGCCTATCGGACACTGAATAAATTTGTGCAGTCTTATATCCAGTTGCAGGATGATAAACGTGACCTGGATGTGCAGAAACTGCGGCTGGGTTTTGATGCTGAACGGCAACAAGCCCGCAATGAATTACTACAAAAAGACAATGAGTTACAAGCGCTGCGTCTGCAGGAAATTGAGCATAACCGCCATATGCAGTGGTTATGGATTGGTTTGTTTGCCGGGACTTCGCTGATTTTATCTTTATTATTGTTATGGCAATGGCGTCGCCGCCGTGCTTTGCAGCGATCTGCTGCCGCCTGAATACTGAGCTTTGCTGGAACCTGAAATGACTGAAATTATTTTGTCCCAAGATGGGGTGGAACAACTGCCACTGCGGCGTTTTACCGAAGACGCTTACCTGAATTATTCGATGTACGTCATTATGGACCGGGCTTTGCCACATATCGGTGATGGCCTGAAGCCGGTGCAGCGCCGGATTATTTACGCCATGTCGGAACTGGGTTTGTCCCATCTGGCCAAGTTTAAAAAATCGGCCCGCACCGTCGGTGACGTGCTGGGTAAATTCCACCCGCATGGCGATAGCGCCTGTTATGAAGCCATGGTGTTGATGGCGCAGCCGTTTTCATACCGTTACCCC
>Ga0209599_10000626_pt1 | contig 21543 bp, 19 predicted proteins | sample Shrwel_input2_FT_FD_187534 | JGI IMG/M metagenome (GOLD analysis project Ga0209599, IMG submission 187534) | Subsurface microbial communities from deep shales in Ohio, USA - Utica-3 well 1 S input2 FT (SPAdes) (version 2) ... | reverse complement strand
GCGTTATGGTATTTTGAGTGGAGCGTTGTTGAGTTTTGCTCATACCATGGGTGAATTTGGCGTGGTGTTAATGTTGGGTGGTAGTATTCCACACGAAACCAAAGTCGCCTCGATTGCGTTGTATGATGAGGTGCAAAAACTTAATTATGTGGTGGCGCATCAGTTTGCCTTGTTGTTATTGTTGTTGTCGGCATTAATGTTAGCGTTAATTATTGGATTACAGCGCATTAAGGCACAAAAACCACGTATTAGGTTGTTTTGATAGCCAAAAATATTGATATGACGTATGAGTTTAGGAATTAATCTTTTAACAACGCCAACAGTTCTTGTTGCTGCGTTTGGGTATGTTGTTGAATTTGCGCTAGCATTTGCCCAAACAAAGCCAGTACTTGCTCACCCAATGCACTTAATTGTGCGCCACCGCCGTGTTTGCCACCTTTAGTCGAAATCACTAAAGGCTCATAAAAACACTGATTCATGGTTTCAACCAGCAACCACGCTCTACGATAACTCATGCCCATTTTACGGCCTGCCGCCGCAATCGAGCCTGTTTCAGCTATGGCAGCAAGTAACTCCGCCTTGCCTGTCCCTAAAGCAATATCATCACCCAAGATAAAACGCACCTGTACTTTACAGTAAGCTGCGTTTGTTGAGTCGTGTGCTTGTTGTGCTTCAATCACTGACATCTAAACTCGATGCTTGTTTTGTAGTCTTTTTCGGTGGCAGTTGTACCGTAGTTTTTACCTGTTACCGATTTTAAAAGTCCACTTACCGCGTTAACGGTTTTATTCACATCTTCATCCATTGCACCCTGATATTTAGAATTCATTTTGCTCACAACTGGGATTTTTTTAAACACAGCACAGCTTTCGTTAGCATTAAAAGTCGCGGCTTTTTCGCTTTCATCACCCGAAACCCCATAACCTGAGCTTTGGTAAATACCGCCTTCTTTCATAATGGTGTGGCTTGGTAACACGCCCGTACCATAAGTAGAGGGAGTTCCTGCACAGGCACTCAGTAATAACGCAGCAATCGCTAACGCAACAGAATGATAAATAGTCATAAACAGTGTTCCTTTAAACTGACTGATTAGCGCGAATAATATTAGATAGTTTAGGATTTGGCTTTTTAGAGGCACGATACAACAACACAATTTTACCAATAATTTGTACCGCAACACTTTTGGTTGCGCTGGCCATTTCTGCTATGGCGGCATGACGCGCTTCACGGTCTTCGCCGCCAATGCGTACTTTAATTAATTCGTGGTCTTCGAGGGCGCGGTCGATTTCGTTTAATACGGCCTCAGTCAATCCATGATTACCCAATAAAACGACAGGATTAAGTTGATGGCCAATTTGACGAAAGCGTTTTTTTTCTGCAATAGATAAAGACATGAGACACGAGCCTGAAAATTTGGTAAAAAGAAGGGTGGACTTCGCATTTGGCACTAATATTGCCTTAAAATGCAAGCAATGCTTATAAAGCAAGTCCGAATCCGTCATTTTAGCGCAAGTTTAGGTTTAACGCATGAGTGTTCGCATCCGTAATAACAAACTCACCCAAAGTAGTAAAGACTGGATGCGTGAGCATTTAGAAGATTCTTATGTGCAACGCGCACAAAAAGATGGCTATCGTTCACGCGCAGCGTATAAACTGCTCGAAATTCAGCAAAAAGATAAATTATTTAAATCAGGCATGACCGTGGTTGATTTAGGTTCAGCACCAGGTAGTTGGTCGCAAATCGCTGCTCAATTAGTGGGTAGCAAAGGCATGGTCTTGGCTTCTGATATTTTAGAAATGGACGCTTTACCTAGTGTACATTTTGTACAAGGTGATTTTAGAGAAGAAAGTGTTTTTAATACTTTGTTGGCTACATTGGACGGTCGTGCAGTTGACCTTGTAATTTCGGATATGGCACCCAATATAGGGGGTAATGGCTCCGATCAGCCCCGTGCCATGTATTTGTGCGACCTCGCACTCGATTTTGCACAGCGTGTATTAAAGCCAAACGGCCAATTTTTAGTAAAAGTTTTTCAGGGTGAAGGTTACGACGAGTACCGTAAAGCCATCATGGAGAACTTTAGTGGGCTTAAAAGCCGTAAACCTGACGCATCAAGAGCGCGTTCACGAGAAATGTACTTACTCGCCACAGGTTTTAAGGTTAAATAATAGCGACTTACGCATTGCCCTGCAATTATGGCGTTTTGTGAACATAAAACCATTAAAAACGGTTGAAATGTGAATAAATAAGCAATAACCGCGTAAGTCCTAAAAAGTATTACGTTAGTTTTGGGTTTGGGTGGTTGTCAGTAGCGTCAACAGTCGTTATTGTCAAAGCTCTGCTTGATAAATAATCAGAATGTAGCTGCTTTATATAGTGACATTCTCAGTATGTAGGATTTTGACCCTTGAACGATATGATGAAAAATCTTCTTTTATGGTTGGCCATTGCTGGCATGTTGATTTTTGTATTTAGTAACTTTAATCAACAGACCCCTGCCAAACAGCTAACTTACTCTGAGTTTGTCACGTCTGTCAGTAATGGTGACGTTAAACGTGTTCGTATTGATGGTTTAACCATTAGTGGTGAACGTGCCAATGGCGAAAAATTTGACACTGTACGCCCATCGATTCCAGACCCCGAATTAATGAGCGATTTGCTCAGCAAAAACGTCATTGTCGAAGGCAGTGCACCTGAACAACAAAGCGTGTGGATGCAGTTGTTGGTAGCAAGCTTTCCTGTGGTGTTAATTATTATTTTGTTTATGTTTTTTATGCGTCAAATGCAAGGCGGTGGCGGTGGGCCTGGTGGTCGTGGCGGCCCCATGACCTTTGGTAAATCACGCGCCCGTATGTTGTCTGAAGACCAAATTAAAACCACTTTTGCCGATGTGGCAGGTTGTGACGAAGCCAAACAAGACGTAGAAGAAATTGTTGAATTTTTACGCGACCCAGCCAAGTTTCAGCGTTTAGGCGGCAAAATTCCACGCGGTGCTTTATTAGTTGGCCAACCAGGTACAGGCAAAACCTTATTAGCTAAAGCCATTGCAGGCGAAGCAAAAGTACCATTCTTTACCATTTCGGGTTCTGATTTTGTTGAAATGTTTGTCGGCGTAGGTGCATCAAGGGTGCGCGATATGTTTGAGCAAGCAAAAAAACAAGCCCCTTGTATTATTTTTATTGACGAAATTGATGCCGTAGGTCGTCAGCGTGGCGCAGGTTTAGGTGGTGGTCATGATGAACGTGAACAAACCCTTAACCAGCTTTTAGTCGAAATGGACGGTTTTGAAGGTAACGAAGGCATTATCATTATTGCTGCCACCAACCGCCCTGATGTCTTAGATGCTGCTCTATTAAGACCAGGTCGTTTTGACCGTCAAATTACTGTAGGTTTACCTGATATTCGTGGCCGTGAACAAATTTTAAAAGTGCATATGCGTAAAGTGCCATTAGGCGAAAACGTTAATCCTGAGTTAATTGCACGTGGTACACCGGGTTTTTCGGGTGCGGATTTAGCAAATTTAGTAAACGAAGCGGCTTTATTTGCAGCGCGTACTAACAATAAAACGGTTGATATGCGTGAGTTTGAATTGGCCAAAGACAAAATTATGATGGGCGCAGAGCGCAAATCGATGATTATGTCTGATGAAGAAAAACGCAATACAGCTTACCACGAAGCAGGTCATGCTATTGTTGGGCGTTTATTGCCTGAGCATGACCCTGTCTATAAAGTGTCGATTATTCCGCGTGGTCGTGCCTTAGGTGTGACTATGTTTTTGCCTGAAGTTGACCGTTATTCGTGGTCTAAGCGTGGCATCGAAGGCAAAATTTGCTCTTTATTTGGTGGCCGAATTGCCGAAGAGTTAACGCTCGGTTTTGATGGTGTAACAACAGGCGCATCAAACGATATTCAACGCGCTACCGAATTAGCGCGTAATATGGTAACAAAGTGGGGCTTATCGCAAAAACTTGGGCCGATGTTATATGACGAAGAAGAAGGTGAAGTCTTTTTAGGTCGTAGTGTCACACAGCGTAAAAATGTATCTGCACAAACGGCAATGGATATTGATAACGAAATTCGTGCTATTGTGGATAAATGTTATGCTATTGCCCGTGAATTATTAGAGACAAATCGTCATGTCTTAGAAGCGATGGCTGATGCGTTGATTAAGTATGAAACCATTGATGCAGGGCAAATAGACGATATCATGGAAGGCAAAGAGCCGCGTCCTCCACATAGTGCTTCTGGTTTGACCGAAAAAAAGGTTGATATTGCTAAGCCTAGTTCGGATACGCCAGTGTAGTTATGAAGCAACATATTGTTTGTGGCGACAAAATCTTAGATTTGTCGTCACCCGTTGTGATGGGCGTACTTAATGTTACGCCCGATTCTTTTTCTGACGGGGGACAATTTTTTACCCTTGATGCTGCATTACGCCATGCCGAATTGTTAATTAACGAGGGGGCATTGATTTTAGATGTTGGTGCCGAATCAACTCGTCCTCAAGCTCAGCCTGTTAGTGAACAACAAGAGTTAGACCGCTTATTACCTGTTATTATGGCGATTAAGCAACGCTTCGATATTATTATCTCTTTAGATACGAGTAGCCCTCAGGTCATGCTTGAAGGTGCAAAGTTAGGCGCGGGCTTAATTAACGACGTACGTGCTTTGCAGCGTGAAGGTGCGTTGGTTGCTGCTGCACAAACCAAACTTGCTATTTGTTTGATGCATATGCAAGGACAGCCTGCCACTATGCAGCAACAGCCACTTTATGATTCGGTTGTTGACGAGGTCTATGCTTTTTTAAAGCAAAGAATCGACGCGTGTCATCAAGCAGGGATTGAACATTCACGTTTATTAATAGATGTGGGCTTTGGTTTTGGTAAAACATTGACGCATAATCTACAATTATTAGCTCAATTGAGCCATTTTAAACAATTACAATGCCCTATTTTAGTTGGTATGTCGCGTAAAAGTATGTTGGGTAGTATTTTAGGCGGCGCGCCTGTTAATCAACGTTTATTTGCAGGGCTTTCTGCGGCAACGATTGCCGCTTTAAATGGTGCACATATTATTCGGACGCATGATGTCAAAGCGACTATAGACTCTTTGGCGGTAGTTAATGCGATGTTATTAATAGGAAAATAAAAATTATGTCACGTAAATATTTTGGAACAGATGGTATTCGTGGTTTGGTAGGAGAGTTTCCTATTGTACCTGAATTTGCTTTAAAGCTGGGTTGGGCAGCAGGTAAAGTGTTAGCATCGCAAGGAAAGCCCTCAGTCGTTATTGGTAAAGATACGCGCCTTTCTGGGTATATGTTAGAGTCAGCCTTGCAATCAGGTTTGTGTGCCGCAGGTGTCAGTGTACGTTTATTAGGGCCGATGCCTACGCCTGCCGTTGCTCACTTAGCAAGAGCTTTTCATGCGAGCGCAGGTATTGTGATTTCAGCCTCACATAACCCTTACTACGATAATGGCATCAAGTTTTTTGGGGCGAATGGTAAGAAGTTGTCGGATGAGATAGAGCTGCAAATAGAAGAGTGGCTCGATAAGCCTATGGCAATAGATGATTCTGACGCATTAGGTAAAACCTTACGCCAAGAAGACGCGCGTGGTCGTTATATCGAATTTTGTAAGGCCAGTTTTCCTTACCATTTAGATTTAAAGGGGCTAAAAATCGTGGTGGATTGTGCTAATGGTGCAACTTACCAAATAGCTCCTGCGGTATTTAGAGAGTTAGGTGCAGATGTTATTACGGTGGCTTGTGAGCCAAACGGTAAAAATATTAATGCCGATTGTGGCTCTACACATCCTCAAACGTTGCAAGCTGCTGTATTAATTAATAAAGCTGATTTAGGGGTTGCCCTTGATGGAGATGGCGATCGTATTCTCATGGTTGACCATACAGGCTCGGTGGTTGATGGTGACGAAATTATTGTGATGATAGCGCGCGCACGCCAGCAAGAAGGCTTTAATGTTGGTGGTGTTGTTGGTACGGTAATGAGTAATATGGGCATGGAAGTTGCCGTAAAAAATATGGGCTTAGAGTTTGTTCGTGCCAAAGTTGGTGACCGCTATGTGATGTCCGCTCTTGCTAAAAGAGGCTGGATGTTAGGTGGTGAAGCATCAGGTCATATTGTCTGTTTAGATAAAACGACCACTGGTGATGCGATTATTGCTGCTTTACAGGTCTTGGCAGCGGTTGTACAAAGCGAACAATCATTACATGATTTGCGCCAAGGAATGACTAAATTTCCACAACAGTTAATTAACGTTAAAATAGCTCAAAAATCAGACCCGATGTCCAATGAACTTGTCGTCGCGGCTGTTAAAGAAGCGGAAGCTGTTTTAGGTGAAAGAGGCCGAGTGTTGTTGCGTGCATCAGGTACAGAGCCTGTTATTCGTGTCATGGTAGAAGGGGAGCATCAACAGCAAATTACTCGCATCTGCCAAGAATTAGCCGAAAAAGTGCGTCTTGCCTTGGGCTAAATGTGAAGATTTGATTTATATGGGAAGGTAGATATGTCGCGCGTTAAGTTGATTGTTGGTAATTGGAAAATGAATGGTAGTTTTGCTGCAAATACGACATTACTATCGGCATTGACGGCATTGCCTGCGGTTAAAATTGTTGTTGCACCGCCATTTGTCTATTTGGCAAGTAGTTATGCACAATTAATGGATTCGACGATTGAGCTTGCCGCACAAAATGTAGCAGCCGAAGCGCAACAAGGGGCTTATACAGGCGAAGTCTCCGCACTCATGTTAGCAGAGCTTTGTGCTAAATATGTCATCGTCGGTCATTCAGAACGTCGTCAATATTATGGCGAAACGGACGCTTTAGTAGCTCAAAAATGTTTGAGATTGCAAGAAGCAGGGCTTAAACCCATTATTTGTGTGGGTGAAACCTTAGCCGAACGCGAGGCAGGGCAGGTGGAAATGGTTGTATCACGCCAACTTAAAGCCGTGATTGATGGTTGTGGCATAGACTTGTTAGCGCAAGCAGTGATTGCCTATGAACCTATATGGGCAATTGGCACAGGTAAAACGGCTACTCCTAACGATGCCCAAGCGGTACACCAATTTTTGCGACAATTGGTCACTATTTACGATAAAAACATTGCCGAAAAGTTATCCATTCTTTACGGCGGCAGTGTAAAAGCGGATAATGCCGCCTCTTTGTTTGCCATGCCTGATATTGATGGGGCATTGGTGGGTGGCGCATCCCTTATCGCCAATGATTTTTTAGCCATTTGCCACGCGGCAAACGCATCATATGTAGGTTAACGAATGGAAACTTTTGTTTTGATTTTGCACGTTATTATTGCCAGCGTGATGACATTATTTATTTTAATGCAGCAAGGTAAAGGGGCAGAAGCTGGTGCATCTTTTGGCGGCGGCGGCTCGCAAACGGTATTTGGTAGTGCAGGCTCGGCTAGTTTTTTAACCAAGCTAACAGCAGCCTTAGCAGTTATATTTTTTGTTACTAGCATGGGCTTAGCGGTTTTTGCAAAACAAAAAGTCACTCAAGGTAATGTTTTACCTGCGCCCCTCACTCAACCAGCGCCTGTAAATACCGACTTACCTACAACGCAACCTAAAGCGGTAGAAGCGACTCCTGCGCCTGTAGAGACAGTTGCACCAGCATCTGTAGAAAATAAGGCGGCTGAGACTAGCAATCCTACCACAGATACAGTAAAGTAACGCCCCTGCTGCGGAGGTGGTGGAATTGGTAGACACGCCATCTTGAGGTGGTGGTGGCGCAAGCCTTGGGGGTTCGAGTCCCCTCCTCCGCACCAAGTTATTGATTGGTTTAGGGATATGAAGTTAAGTTAGTTAAAATAACGCTTGACTTCAAGTTGTGAAGCGCACATAATGCGCACTCGTTGTTGCGGGGTGGAGCAGTCTGGTAGCTCGTCGGGCTCATAACCCGAAGGTCGTTGGTTCAAATCCAGCCCCCGCTACCACTTTTAAAAGTCTTTAAAGCCCACTATATGTGGGCTTTTTTGCACCTGCGAAAGAATTCATGTTTTAAAAAAGGCTTATGCAATGCGTGAGTCATGAGTTTGTTTTACAGTGGGCTTTATGCCCTTTTTTTGTTTTTGTATGGCGCGACTTGTGTTTTATTGGTGCTGGTGTGGTTTGTGGCGATACAGCGTTAATAAAGTAACCAGACAATAAATCAAAAGTCCTAATGAAAGAGACGTAAATGGCGGTATCGCAAAAAATTCAAACGCTTACAACCATGCTTTTGCCTGCGGTAGAGGCGTGTGGTTTTGAATTATGGGGATTAGAGTTTTTCCCGCAAGCAAAACATTCGGTATTAAGAATTTATATTGACTCCCCCGAAGGCGTGACCGTTGAGGGGTGTTCCAAAGTTAGTCATCAGGCAAGTGGTATTTTGGATGTAGAAGACCCAATTGCGGGTGAGTATATGCTCGAAGTTTCCTCGCCAGGTTGGGATAGGCCGCTTTTTGTGTTGTCTCACTATCAACGTTTTGTGGGTAGTGAGGTGGCACTACGTTTAGTTGCACCGATCAATGCGCGCCGCCGTTATAAAGGTGTGATTCAATCCGTCGTTGATAATACGATTGAGTTGCATTTTGAAGGGCAAGTTATTCATATTCCTTTTACCCAAATTGATAAGGCCAATTTAGTGCCTAGTGTCTAAACAATTTCATTATATTAGGGCAGTAGCATGAGCAAAGAGATTTTATTAGTAGTTGAGTCTGTCAGTAATGAAAAGGGCATTGCACGTGAAGTGATTTTTCAGGCTTTAGAGCAAGCCTTAGTTGCAGCCACTAAAAAGAAATACGACATTGACGAAATGGACGCTCGCGTAAGCATTAATCGCAAAACAGGTGATTATGATACTTATCGCCGTTGGACGGTTATGGCAGATGCAGACCATGAAATGCCAGCTCAACAGCTCGCTATTAGCGATGTGACTGAGCGTGGTTTAAAAATTGGTGATGTAGTCGAAGAACAAATTCCCTCTATTGAGTTTGGGCGCATTGCAGCGCAAACCGCTAAGCAAGTGATTGTGCAAAAAGTACGTGAAGCTGAACGTGCTTTGGTTGTTGATGCGTATAAACAACGTATTGGTGAATTATTATTAGGCGAAGTCAAAAAAATTACTCGTGACGGTTTAATTATTGATTTGGGTAGCAACGCCGAAGGTTATTTGGCGCGTGACCAAATGATGCCTAAAGAAAACTTTAGAGTAAAAGAGCGTGTCAACTGTATTTTATATGCAGTGAATAGCGAAGGACGTGGCGCACAATTATTATTGTCACGTACTTGCCCAGAAATGCTTATTTCTTTGTTTCATAAAGAAGTGCCAGAAATTGGCGAAGAAATTATTGAGATTAAAGGTGCAGCCCGCGATCCTGGTGTTCGTGCTAAAATAGCCGTTAAAACCAATGATCATCGCATTGATCCTGTAGGTGCGTGTGTTGGTATGCGCGGTACACGAGTACAAGCAGTAACGGCTGAATTGGGTGGCGAGCGTGTTGACATCGTGTTATGGGATGATAATCCTGTGCAGTTTGTTATTAACGCTTTACAACCTGCCGAAGTTGCATCCATTGTGCTTGATGAAGATGTGCAAGCTATGGATGTTGCGGTAGAAGCTGATCAATTGGCGCAAGCCATTGGTCGTTCAGGGCAAAATGTACGCCTCGCATCAGAATTAACTGGCTGGCGTTTAAACGTAATGACCGTTGAAGATGCTAATGCTAAACAAGCGACTGAATCCCAACAGTTTGTGAATGCTTTCGTTAAAGATTTAGATATTGATGAACAAATAGCAGCAGTTTTAGTGAGTGAAGGTTTTACCACACTAGAAGAAGTTGCTTATGTTCCTATCGAAGAAATGCTATCCATTGAAGATTTTGATGAGGAATTAGTCAATACCTTACGTCAACGAGCTGAAGATGCTTTGTTGACTAAGGCATTGGTTTCGCAAGAAAGTGCTGAGCCAGCAGATGATTTGTTGGCAATGGAAGGTATGAGTCGTCAGCTCGCTTACGCGTTTGCTGCGCGTGGCATAATCACAATGGAAGATCTTGCTGAGCAAGCCATTGATGATATTGTTGAAATTGAAGAATTGGATGCAGAACAAGCTGCCAAATTAATTATGAAGGCACGTGAACCGTGGTTTCAATGATTGGCTCATTTATAGATAGCGTTTACTTGTATCGTCGAGATAATAATGTAAACGCTAATTGATAGGGCTTGCGCAGTTTTGTGAAGATGATGTGTAAGTCCTGAAACGTTTTGGAGTGACATGCCACATGGCTGAAATAACTGTCAAACAACTAGCGCAAGTCGTTAATCGTTCGGTTGAAACTTTATTGACACAAATTAGTGAAGCAGGTTTAAAAGCTCGTGGAGCTGATGACTTTGTTTCCGATGCTGAAAAACAGCAATTGCTCAGCTTTTTAAAGCGGAGTCACGGGGATACCAGTGAAGAGCGTCAGCAAATTACCCTCAAAAGTAAGACTAAAACAACCTTAAAAACACCAGTTTCTGGCGGAAAGGCTAAAACAGTGAATGTTGAGGTGCGTAAAACACGTACTTTTGTTAAGCCCGCTGAAAATGAACTGACTCAAGCCTTGGCGCGTAAAGCCGCCGAAGAAGCAGCCCGTAAAACCGCCGCCGAAGAAGCAGCACGTAAAGCAGCCGAAGAAGTAGCGCGTAAAGCGGCTGAAGAAGCGGAAGAGGTTGCGCGTAAAGCAGCCGAAGAAGCGCTTAAAAGTGTTAAAGCTGAAGCAGTTTCGGGTACATCGACAAATTCCAAAGATAAAAAAATGGCTGTGCCTAAGCCCAGTGTTATTTTAAAAACAGAAAAGAAAGAAGAAACGCCAGAGCAAAAAGCTAAACGTGAAGCCGAAGCAGCTAAACAGCGTGCAGCAGATGAAACACGCCGTAAGCAAGAAGAGGCAACACGTAAAGAGGCCGAAGAAAAAGCACGTCAGCGCACCTTAGAGCAGGCACGTAAAATTGCTGATGAATTGGCTGTGCGTGGTGAGGTTAAAGTTGAAGATGTGCCATTGGCTAAGGGTTTGGTTGGTAAAGCCTACGAAGATTCTTTTGCGCGTGAAGACCGAGAAATTCGTCGTGGTGGTAATACATCGGGTCGCGGTAATAAATCTAAAGGTGGTAGAAAGCGTGAAGAAGAACAAAACTTCCGCCCCACCAATCGTACATTAAGTTCGGCATTATCTAAGCAACATGGCTTTGAAAAACCTGTAGAAAAACAAGTTTATGAAGTTGCTATTGGTGATCATGTTACTGTTGCTGACTTAGCACAAAAAATGGCTGTCAAAGCCAAAGAAGTGATCAAAGTCTTGATGAAAATGGGTGAGGTTGTTACTCAAAATCAATCCATAGATCAAGCAACCGCCGCTTTAGTGGTGGAAGAAATGGGTCACACTTCTAAATATGTCAGTGATACTGCTGTTGAAGATGCCTTAAAAGACGAAATGGCACATGATGGCGATGGTATTACTCGTCCTCCTGTGGTGACCATTATGGGTCACGTTGACCACGGTAAAACTTCGTTATTAGACTATATTCGTCGTGCCAAAGTGGCGGCAGGTGAAGCTGGTGGTATTACTCAACATATTGGTGCGTATCATGTAACTACACCACGCGGTGTGATTACTTTCCTTGATACACCAGGTCACGCCGCATTTACCTCGATGCGTGCGCGTGGTGCTAAGGCAACCGATATTGTGATTTTAGTCGTGGCAGCAGATGATGGTGTAATGCCGCAAACTGCTGAAGCAATTGACCATGCTCGCGCTGCGGGTGTGCCGTTAATTGTTGCAATTAATAAAATGGATAAAGCCTCTGCTGATCCAGACCGTGTGTTAAATGAATTATCTGTTAAGCAAGTTGTTCCTGAAGAGTGGGGCGGCGATACACAGATTGTTAAAGTATCAGCACATACAGGTGATGGCGTAGATGCTTTATTAGAAGCTATTCTTAACCAAGCCGAATTGTTAGAACTTACAGCCTCCGAAGTTGGTTCTGCTCAAGGTGTAGTTATTGAAGCGCGTATCGACAAAGGGCGTGGTGCGGTTGCCAGCGTATTAGTACAAAAAGGTACATTACGTGCAGGTGATTTAGTGCTTGCTGGTCAATATTATGGTCGCGTTCGTGCTATGACCGATGAAAATGGTCAGCCTACCAAATCAGCAGGACCTTCTATTCCTGTTGAAATTTTAGGCTTGCCAGAAGCTCCTAATGCGGGTGACGAGTTTATGGTGGTGGACGACGAGCGTAAAGCGCGCGAAGTTGCCGAATTCCGTGCCACCAAAGAGCGTCAAGATCGTCTTGCACGTCAACAAGGCATGAAGCTCGAAAATCTATTTGCTAATATGGGCAAACAAGAAGCACCGAGTGTTAATGTTGTCTTAAAGACCGATGTCCGTGGTTCATTAGAAGCGATTACTCAGGCGTTAAATGGTTTAATAACTGACGATGTGCGTGTTAGCATTGTTAGTTCAGGTGTAGGCGCGATTACCGAATCTGACGTTAATTTAGCTGAATCTACGAATGCGTTTATTTTAGGTTTTAATGTGCGTGCCGATAATGCAGCCAAACTTAAATGTCAGCAAGATGAAATTGATATACGTTATTACAGCATCATTTATGAAATGATTGATGATGTAAAAGCAGCTATGTCAGGCTTGTTGACACCAGAACGCCGTGAAAACATCTTAGGTGTGGCTCAAGTGCGTGAAGTATTCCGTTCTTCGCGTTTTGGTGCTGCTGCAGGTTGTATGGTCTTAGAAGGCATTGTGTACCGTCACAAACCGATTCGTGTATTACGCGACGAAGTGGTTGTATTCCAAGGCGAACTTGAATCTTTACGTCGTTTTAAAGATGACTTACAAGAAGTGCGTCATGGTATGGAGTGTGGTATGGCAGTTAAAGGCTATAACGATATTCGTGTTGGTGATAAAATCGAAGTTTATGATGTACAGCATGTAAAGCGTACCTTGTAAGCTAGTTCAGAAGCTAAACTCAATGGTTATGTGGCCTGATAGTTACGTAAATCCTAAATAGTTAATACTTCTTAGCGTCAACAAAAAACACGGAGATTTACCAAAATCTCCGTTTTTTACAATCAGGATTTACGTATTGTTCCACAATAAGAGCGTAAATCGTCATTATAGAAGAGGGCTTGTGTGAGCCAACGAATGCAGCGTTTAGCCGATCAAATCCAGCGCGAGCTTGCAGTTTTGATTCGTGAGTTAAAAGATCCACGTTTAGGCATGGTGACTGTTTCTGCAGTTAAAGTCAGTAAAGATATGGGCTATGCAGAAGTTTATGTTACGGTACTAGGGAAAGATTTAGAGGTCGATTATGCGCCAAGTTTAGCGGTATTAAATAATGCAGCTGGATTTTTGCGTGGTGCTTTAGGCAAAAGTTTACAAATTCGTATGATTCCGCGCTTACGTTTTCATTATGATCAAGTGGTTGTTAATGGTAATCGTATGGCTGAACTTATTCACCAAGCGGTGACTGAAGACGAACAAAATCAACAGCATGCCTTAGAAAATGATACGCTTAATACCACAACGACCACAGACGAAAATGATGTAGGTGCATAAGTGGTAAAACAGGTTGTAAAACAAGTTAAACGTATTCGCCGTCCTATAGACGGCATTCTTTTATTAGATAAACCCCAAGGCATGAGTTCTAATCAAGCCTTACAACGGGTTAAACATCTTTATCAAGCCGAAAAAGCTGGCCATACAGGTAGTCTAGATCCTTTAGCAACAGGCTTATTGCCGATTTGTTTGGGTGAAGCAACCAAGTATTCTCAACACTTATTAGATGCCAATAAAGTCTATCGTACTAGGATGCGCCTAGGCCAAAAAACGACTACTGCTGATGCTGAGGGTGACATTATTCAAGAATGTGATGTCCCTTTTTTTGACGAAATAACAATCGAAAAGGTATTGGCGCAGTTTAGAGGCACGATTCAGCAAGTCCCATCCATGTATTCGGCACTTAAAAAAGATGGTAAACCTTTGTATGAGTTAGCGCGTCAAGGGATAGAAATTGCCCGTGAGCCACGCACGATTCATATTTACCGCCTAGAGTTATTACGTGTTGAGCCTTTGTATTGGGAGTTAGAAGTTGCCTGTAGCAAAGGGACGTATATTCGGAATTTAGTAGAAGATATTGGCGATGCTTTAGGCTGTGGTGCACACGTGAATGAGTTAAGGCGTTTGGAAAGTGGTTGTTTTACCCTTAACGAACAACTGAGTCTGCCGTATTTGCAAGACTTGGCAGAGCAGGGGATGGCACAGTTAGATGCCTTATTGCTGCCTGCATGGGCTGCTATTGCGGATAAGCCCAAAGTCACAGTAACAGATAACACAGCCTATTATTTGTTGCATGGTAATCCTGTCCGCGTTAATCATTTACCCGAAAATGAAGATGTACTAATTTTTGACGAGCAACAGCGGTTTTTGGGTTTAGGTTGTATGAATGATGATGGTTTGTTAGCCCCTAAACGCTTATTAAAAACCAATCATTAACGGTTGGTGAAAGTATCAGAGTTGATTTTTATTACAAAATATTTTTGTAGCAAAGTGACATTTGTTACTGTTTAGATGTCACCCTAGCCCGATAAAATCATGGCACATTCAGGCTCGTACAGGTACAATACTCAATCCTTACGTTAGCTGTAGAGATGCACGGCTATGCGTATTCTTTAGCGCATCTCATTGGAGTAGAAACATGGCCTTAACTGTTGCCGATAAAGCCGCCATTATGGCGAAATTTGCTCGTGGTGAAGCTGATACTGGTTCACCTGAAGTACAGGTTGCGTTGTTGTCAGCTCAAATTGACGACTTGCAATCTCACTTTAAGGCACACAAACACGACCATCACTCACGTCGTGGTTTGATTCGTATGGTTAACCAACGTCGTAGCTTGCTTGACTATTTAAAGCGTAAAGACAGCTCACGTTATTTTGCCTTGATTCAAACATTAGGTCTGCGTCGCTAAGACCCAAAAGGGAGCAGGATTGCTCCCTTTTAACTAGGGTCTGTTGATGTTTTGATTGTGGTTGCACGCAAAATGTCAACAGACCCTAATGTTATATGGATGTTTTGGGCTTTTATATTACATTAAATCCCACGTTGTAATTATTGGTATGGAGAGGCTACTAAGACTTGGGTTTATGTTGCTCAACTCTTAGTGGCCTCCATAAAATCTGAATCGCGTTGTTGAAGACATCTTGCAGCGTAAATAAAAAATTGGAGTTTTGGTCTAATGTTTAATATTGTAAAAAAAGAGTTTCAGTTTGGCCGTGATAACGTTGTATTAGAAACAGGTCGTATTGCACGTCAAGCAAATACCGTCTTAATCACTATGGGTGGTGTTTCGGTATTGGTTGCTGTTGTTGCCGCTAAAAATGCAAAAGCAGGACAAGATTTTTTCCCATTAACGGTTAATTATCAAGAAAAAACCTATGCGGCTGGTCGTATTCCTGGTGGTTATTTTAAGCGTGAAGGTCGTGCAAGCGAAAAAGAAACTTTAACCTCACGTTTGATTGACCGCCCGATTCGCCCATTGTTTCCAGAAGGCTTTTATAACGAAGTCCAAGTGACAGTCACTGTAGTTTCTACAGACAAAGAAAGTGATCCAGATATTGCTGCCATGTTAGGCGCATCAGCTGCATTAAGCATTGCAGGTATTCCATTTAACGGCCCAATCGCAGGGGCGCGTGTGGGTTATATTGAGGGTGAATACATCCTTAACCCAACATACAAAGAATTAGCAACATCCGATTTGGATTTGGTCGTTGCAGGTACAGATAAAGCAGTTTTAATGGTTGAGTCTGAAGCTAAAGAATTAAGCGAAGACCAAATGTTAGGTGCAGTTTTGTTTGGTCATGAAGAAATGCAAGTTGCTGTTGAGGCAATTAAAGCGTTTGCAGCCGAAGTGAATACGCCAGCGTCTACATGGACAGCACCAGAAAGTAATCAATCTTTAAAAGATGGTTTAAAAGCTGCCTTTGCTCAAGCGATTTCTGAGGCATACACAATTTCTGAAAAGCAAACACGTTATGCTCGTCTAGGCGAAATCAAAAACGAAGCCTTAGCTCAGTTTGTAGTTGAAGGAACAAATGTTTCGGCTGATGATGTAGAAATAGCATTTGAAGATTTAAAATATCGTACCGTGCGTGACAATATTCTTAATACTTCTGTTCGTATTGATGGTCGTGCTTTAGATACTGTGCGTGCTTTAGATGTACAAATTGGCGTATTACCGCGTGTGCATGGCTCGGCACTGTTTACACGTGGTGAAACTCAAGCCTTAGTTACAGCAACCTTAGGTGGCACACGTGATGCCTTGATGATTGATAGCTTGGAAGGTTCGTTTACTGATAACTTTATGTTGCATTACAACTTTCCAGCGTATTCTGTGGGCGAAACAGGTCGTGAAACTGGCCCCAAGCGTCGTGAGATTGGTCATGGTCGTTTAGCGCGTCGTGGCGTACAAAAAATGTTACCTGCGCCTGATAAATTTCCGTATGCAATTCGTGTTGTATCTGATATTACCGAGTCTAATGGCTCTTCCTCAATGGCTTCGGTATGTGGTGCATCCTTAGCGTTGATGGATGCAGGCGTACCTTTAAGAGCACCTGTTGCGGGTATCGCGATGGGTTTAGTGAAAGAAGGTGAACGTTTTGCAGTGCTTTCTGATATTTTAGGTGACGAAGACCATTTAGGTGATATGGACTTTAAAGTCGCAGGTAGTGCAACGGGTATTACTGCATTGCAAATGGACATTAAAATCGAAGGTATTACCGAAGAAATTATGGAAGTTGCTTTAAATCAAGCGCGTGCAGGTCGTTTGCATATCCTACAAGCAATGAATCAAATTATTGCTAATGCACGTCCAGACGTTAGTATTCATGCGCCAACCTATGCAACCATTCAAATCAATCCCGAAAAAATTCGTGATGTGATTGGTAAAGGTGGTGCAACGATTCGTGCGATTTGTGAAGAAACCAAAGCAACAATTGATATCGAAGACAATGGCTTTGTGCGTATTTATGGTGAAACTAAAGGCGCAACTCAAGCAGCTTTAGCTAAAGTACAAGCCATTACCGCCGAAGTTGAAGTAGGTGCAGTATATGATGGCGTTGTATCTAAAGTGGTAGACTTTGGTGCATTCGTGACCATTATGCCAGGTACAGATGGTTTAGTGCATATTTCGCAAATTACAACTCAACGCGTAGAAAACGTGAGCGACTACCTCAAAGAAGGTCAAACCATTAAAGTGCGTGTAATGGATGTTGATCAACGTGGTCGTATTAAGTTGTCTATGAAAGATGTTGCACCTGTTTAAGGTGTTGCAAAATAGCAAGGTGAGTCATTCTGGCTCACCTTGTGTGTAGAAACGGTTGCAATACAAGCGTTATCGTGCTTGTATTGCGTCTGAGCGCAACTTAGGGAATACGCAATATTCTTTGTTTTTTAGCAAAGTACACCGCGTAAGTGATGAAATAAAAATATACCTATCAAAAAAGCATGAAGCTTTGTGATACTGGCGATAACTTAAAAAAACAAGTTTGGGAGAATAAGGCATGAAATTGTCACACTACCTACGTTTGGGTGTGGTTTGTTCCGTTATTGGAGCGCAAACATTATTATCAGGGTGTTCGCAGGTTGTTAAAGGCGGTGCTAGCATCGCGTTATCTTTTAGCGAAAGCTATATTGTTCCTCCTATTTTAAAAATTAATGATGCACCAATGGCTTGTGCATCTGGCGAAGCAATGACCCCGCTTATTTTAGCTACTCAAGGCATGGGTGCTGATCCTGCAAAAATGGCGGTGTTTATGTATGTCTCGGCAGGTTTATGTGCCGAAGATCGTGCTTTAGAAAATGAACTACGGTATTTGAGAGCTTCGCGCGCTAATATGATTGAAGAGGCGCAAGATGCACGTATTAATCAAAAGCGTTGGGCAGCATTAGCAGCACGTCGTCAACAAGAGGCTTATAATCGTTTTGTTGAACGTTTCGAAAAAGAATTTAAATTCAAAATTGGTGGTACTTGCCCTACATTGCGTGAAGATTTTGACAAAATTGTGTATTTGGTCGGTTTAACCGCAGGTATGCAAGCGATTGTGAATGATATTGCTGCTCAAGGTGTTGTTGGTGTGCCTAAAGATATCGCGGCGATTGTTGAGCGTGGGATGGCTTGTTTAGATAACGCCGAATATTGGGGTGTTCCTATGGCCACTCGTGCGGCTGTATGGTCATTGTTACCAGGTGCAAGTGAAGGAAAGCCAGACCCATTTGCAGTAATGAAAGATTCGACGCGTATTGGTGAGCGTAAAGGTGTACGTCTAGCTCATGCAGTATATGCCTTAGCGGCTCAAGCAAAAGGTGATGAAGCCTTATTAAGAGATGCTTTAAAGACTTATGGTGCATCAGCTAACATGGCTGTTAATCCTCAATATCGTTTATTTGATGCCATTGGTGGCATGATGGTACAAACGATTTCCGACCGTTATTGGACAGAAAAAACAGGTACTCGTACCCCCGAAGATGGCTATACTAAATTTTGGGATGACAAGCCATCTGCTGAGTCAACAGGCATATCAATTGATGATTTGCTGTAATCAGTGTCTTGATGGGGTTGATGCAACTGTTTGTTGTGTTAGCCCTAGGTTTGTATAGTTATTAGAATTTACGCAGCTATCGTTTATTTGCTCGTACTTTAATCGTGTTAACGATTCTATTCTCATAAAGTATGTGTTCGGTGAAGTGCGTAAGTTCTAACTCTAAAGGGTGAAGCAGGATGATGTGGACGAGACTAGCGATATTAATATCGGTTTTTTGTTTGCTAGTTGCTCCTGTGCGTGTAAGTGCGGCAGAGTCTACGCTATTGAATCGCACTTTATGTGTATGGGATTTAATGGGTGCAAATGGAGATAATTTTTCATTAATGAAAGATTATCGTCTTGCCGCTAAAGACTGGGGTGTTAATCTTAAGTTAAAAGCCTACAGCGATGAAAAAATTGCTACTGAAGATTTTAGAGTCGGGCAATGTGATGCAGTAGTTATAACAGGATTACGTGCTAAGCCATTTAACACTTTTGCAGGTAGTTTAGAATCTATTGGTGCTATCCCTAGTTATCAGCATTTGAAGGTGGTCGTAGGCGCAATTAGTAGCCCTAAGGCCGCTTCTTTAATGAGTCACGATGCTTATGAGGTCGCAGGTGTAATGCCATTAGGCTCGGCGTATCTTTTTTTACGTGACCGTAGTATTGATGAAGTTGGTAAATTAGCGGGTAAAAGATTTGCAGTATTTGATTACGATAGATCTCAATCACAGTTAGTTCAAGGTATTGGCGCACAGGCCGTACCCTCGGATATTAGTAATTTTGCCACAAAATTTAATAATGGTGTAGTGGATGTGATCGCCGCTCCAGCAACAGCTTATCGACCCTTAGAGTTATATCGTGGCTTAGGTGATAAGGGTGGTATTCCTGACTTTTTAGTTGCCCAAGTATTTTTGCAAGTTGTATTGCGCAAAGAAAGTTTTCCTGAAGGTTTTGGTCAAAAATCAAGAACTTATATCTTTAGTCAATTTGATAGAGTGTTAACAGCAGTACAGCGTTACGAAAAAGATATTGATCCTAAATACTGGCTACATATTCCAGATGAGGATCGTCCACGCTATGTAGAGCAAATGCGTCAGGCGCGCATTAAGCTAACTAAAGACGGGATTTATGATAAGCGGATGATGTCATTATTAAAAAGAGTACGTTGCCAAATTGAGCCAAGTAATGCGGAATGCAGTGATGGCACAGAGTAGCAAATTGATAATTAAAAAATTAATGTTTAATAACAAAGATGAATATCTAGGATTAAAGCCAGTCGTGATGCTGGCTTTTGAGTTTAGGGGCTTGCCTCTAAATTGGGGTGCATTGTTACAATGCAGTGTTTGTTTTATCAGAAGAAGCAGGAAAATATGAACCATAAGCCTGTATTTTTAAATCGTTCCTTGTCGGAATGGTTATCGAGTCTACCTGTTTTGCTGTTGCTCGTATTAACATTAGTCATTGGCACGGGAGAAATGATTCACGGCCAGTTGTTGCGTATGGGCGAAAAAATATTTGGAGATCCCGAAACAGGGGTTCAGTATTTTATGCTGCGTGCCGATCCTACAAAGCCAGATTGTAACACCAACCCTGATATTGAAGCCGAAGTGCAAAAAAAAGTTGCAGGTGGTGGAGAGGATGACGGATTTGGTGGTCTATTTGCAGATGAAGTCATTGATCCAGAGGCGGTGCGTCAATCGTTGATGACTGCGCGTGACCAGTGTGTACAAAAATATAAAGCATACGAAAGCCTCAGTAAGCATGTTACGCCCGAACTCAAAGCATATCGTGCCTTTGAAACGGCTTTTTTTGGTATTTTTAGGTTTGGTACAGAAAATCGCTCTGTTATTTTGATTTTGATGGTTGCTATTGCGGCAACAACAACAACATTAGGTTTACACCATATTGCATTAAGACCACCTTCAACAAAAGTGGATTTTAAGGTTTATTCGATTGCGATGGTGGCAGCAAACGCTTTATTGTTGGCATCAAGTATTGCCTATTGGAAGTTACAAATTGCATCAGGTATTCCAATAGAACATCCTATTATTAATTATTTATGGGTTGGATTGTTTTCGGCATTGATTTTAATTAGTGCCAAACAGTTTATTAAACCTCCTGCCGAAGCTGCAGAAGGTGGCAGTATAGGTATGGCTTTGTTGTCTGTACCGCTGTATGCGTTTATGGCGTTAAACTCAGGTTTGACCTTTTTGCTTGGACAGCATTATTCAGGATTGGCGATTTATTTGGGTCAAATGATGGAGTTGTCAGGTGTATTCTTAAACTTGGCTTTGTACATTTGGGTAGGTATGTTGCTTAAACAGACCCGTGTTGTGGACTTGTTTTTGAATGTTGTGCGTCCTTGGAAGTTTTCACCTGAAGTTCTAACATACATTATCTTACTTGCGGCGGCCATTCCAACTGCTTATACAGGCGCGTCGGGTATCTTTGTTATTGCGGCTGGTGCGGTTATTTATAAAGAAGTATATGCCTCGGGTGCGCGCCGTCAATATGCCTTAGCAGCAACCGCTATGTCTGGTTCTTTAGGTGTAGTGTTAAGTCCTTGTTTACTCATTGTGGTGATTGCTGCGCTTAATAAAGAAGTGACAACTTCTTTGTTATATGGCTGGGGGGTAAAAGTCTTTTTATTAACCTCAACGATGTTTTTAATCGTCTCATTGCTAAACTCTAAAGAAGGTTTTAAATTCGCCAAACCTGCGGATGCCTTGCCGCAATCTGCTCGTGCCTTAGTGCCTGTATCTGCTTATGTGGTTATTACACTGATTGTGGTTATGTTCTATCAGTACATCTTAAGCACTAAGCTTGATGAGTTTACTGCTCCGATGATTTTACCCTTTATCATGCTTGCTATCGTTTGGTTTGATAAAGTACGCCGT
>Ga0209599_10000625_pt1 | contig 21586 bp, 16 predicted proteins | sample Shrwel_input2_FT_FD_187534 | JGI IMG/M metagenome (GOLD analysis project Ga0209599, IMG submission 187534) | Subsurface microbial communities from deep shales in Ohio, USA - Utica-3 well 1 S input2 FT (SPAdes) (version 2) ... | reverse complement strand
CCAGAGGATATGTTTAGTGCGGGCCCGGAACACAATGACCAGACTGCCACATAAAATCGCCACCGCCAGCCAGGCGGTCCAGGCGGGTACTGCGACCCCAGGTTGCACTGTCGTTTCGCCAACACAGAGCTGACCGAGCGCCATGCCGAGGAAAGCACCAAAATACAATTTGAATAACAGCATCACGGCATCCATGATCCTGGCCGTGCCAGAGACCAGATGACGGGCCGCTAATTCGGCCAGCCCCAGCGTTAATGCTAAACCTGGAATAAATACAATAATGGATGACAACACCACTAAGGGCACATGAATGCCTGCATCAGCATAAGCAGCAATCAAAGTAGCCACAAAAGCGGAGACCAGCGCCACTAAGGGTTCCAGCATATTGGTGACACGACGGCTTTTTTCTGCCCAGAGCACAAACAGATAGACCAATAAGCTTAAGGCACAGGCCCAGAACACATCATGCCAACTGGCGCGCATTAACATGGCAAAAGCGCCGCCCGCGGCGCCAAAGGCCAGGAAAGTACTAAAACGGGAATAGGGATTGGGCATGGCCGCAATTTCATTGAGCCGGGCTGTGGCTTCTTCCAGCGTTAATTGCTGACTGGCCAGCGCATCAACAATTTCGTCGGTACGTGATAACGAACCTAAATCCAACTCACCAGGCATGACCCGCGCCACATGGGTATATTCATTTTCTTCACCCGGCTGCCAAATCACAAAAGTTAACACGGTCGGCGTGATGGCAAAAGCGGCACCAATACCTAAAAACTTGGCGACATCCAGCAAATGCACTTCCAACCGATAAGCCGGGGTGCCAAATTTATGCAACATCTTGCCAAGCTTGACAATAAAACGGCGTTTCTCAATAAAACTGGCACTATGCACAAAGGATCCTTTTGGCGGCCGTATCTGAATACCGACAATTGTAGTCTGGCTTTGTCACAGAAAAAAGAGTGAACAAAAATAATAACTTACTGGCCTTCGCTGTTTTTCTAAATTGAGAACAAATGCGTGCTAACCCTGATACAAGTTGCTTGACGGCTATTCGCCGCGGACCAGACAAGCCAAGCTGGAAGCACCTGGCTGCCTGCCACCGTGCCACAGCTGCTTTTATTCTCTGGCCAGCAACTTTTTACCTTTTTCATCCAGTAACAATAGGTAAGACGCACCAAAATCAGCATTGCAGACGTCAATCGGCTTGCCACCAATAGCTAAGCCGTTGGCACAGTTTTCCAGCGCATAAAAATCGCTGACCTCGCCTTTTCGCGTGGAAGCTGTGACCGTGCTGTTTATTGTCATCTGATAGACATCATCTGCAAAAACCCGGACATTAATTTTACCCGCTTGCTCACGCTGTTGTTTGGGAATGACCGTCAATTGTGGTTGCTGAGCCTTACTACGCCAAACGACCAGCCAAAGGTTTTCTATCTTGCAGTGATCGATATAGTTTCGCCTCATCTACCTGATTGATACTGTTGCGAACCCCAAAGTTTGTTGCTGGCAAATGCCCGCTATAGCGATAACGATAAAGCTGACTGACAGACCCCTGCGGGATGTCGCGGATCACTCGGTTTGCATCAGCAAATAAAGCTGAAAAGCTGGTAGTTGACATCGTTCTATGCTGAAGATAAAAATCTATCGGGTAATCCAGCCCATTCACCACAGTAAAACTATTGTCATGCTCAAGCTGCTGCTTCAGTTCTTCAGAACCGCCACAGCCCGCTAAGCCCGTTAGCAACATCATCATCAGTGCGCCAAGCGAGCCAAAATTTAATTGCGAAGATATAGTCATTCCTTCCCTCAGTCCATTTCATCAAACAGCATTAACTGGCAAATATTGCCCTTGTCCAGGACAAAACTTTAACTGCAGAGCAATAGGAAAACTACGGATGGAATTGTTGATAAAATGTAATGTTTTGTAAGACTGAACTTACCTGCTTATCCGTCGCGAATGAGCCCGGCGCAGGCAAAAAAAAAGCTGCCCGCAGGCAGCTTTTAAAGAGTGCTTAGTTAAGCTTTTCGCGGATACGCGCTGATTTACCTGAACGATCGCGTAAATAGTAAAGCTTGGCACGGCGTACGGCACCACGACGTTTCAGCGTGATGCTGTCAATCATTGGGCTGTGCGTTTGGAATACACGCTCAACACCTTCACCGTTCGAAATTTTACGAACTGTGAATGCTGAGTGTAAACCGCGGTTACGCTTGGCAATAACAACGCCTTCGTAAGCCTGCAGACGAGTTTTATCGCCTTCTTTAACTTTAACTTGAACAACCACAGTATCACCTGGGCCGAAAGCTGGAACGTCGGTTTTCAGCTGTTCGTCTTCAAGTTGTTTGATGATGTTTTGGCTAACTTTGCTCATAACAATCTCACTTTACCTGGAATAAACTATCGTGTTGCTGCAACGCCTGGTGTTCCTGTTGGAACTCGTCCAGTAATTTGCGTTGCTCCTTAGTCAGAGCCAGGACATTTAACATATCCGGCCGTCTTAACCAGGTCCTACCAAGGGCCTGCTTTAGACGCCAGCGTCTGATGTTTTCATGGTGTCCGCTGAGTAATACAGCCGGAACCTGTTTGCCGTCTAACACTTCTGGTCTGGTATAGTGCGGACAATCAAGCAATCCAGAGGCAAACGAGTCCTCGACTGCTGATAAATCATGCCCCAGTACGCCTGGTACCAGTCGCGACACCGCATCAATCAGCGTCATCGCAGGCAATTCGCCCCCACTCAGCACGTAATCACCGATTGACCATTCTTCGTCAATTTCCGATTCAATTACGCGTTCATCAATGCCTTCGTAACGGCCAGCTACCAAAAGCAGCTTCGAATAAGTCGCCAGTTTTGCTACGCCTGCCTGATCTAACTTCCGGCCTTGCGGTGAAAGATAAATCGTTCTGACGTCGCCGCCTGCTGCAGCCTTCGCGGCGCGAATCGCGTCCGTGAGTGGCTGTACCATCATCAACATACCAGGACCGCCACCAAAGGGTCTGTCGTCGACAGTGTTATGTTTATCCGAGGTAAAATCCCTTGGATTCCAGCACTGTACGTCGATCAAGCCATTTTTGACTGCCCGGCTGGTCACGCCGAATTTCGTCACAGCATCGAACATCTGCGGAAATAAGGTAATAACCCCAAACCACAATTTAGGCTGTTCGGCCATTAAAATTCAGGATCCCAGTCAACAATGATCCGACCTTGCGTTTTATCCACCGCTTTAATGACAGAGTCAGTTAAAAATGGTAACAAACGCTCTTTCTGACCAAATGCATCATTCCGGTTGGCTTTGACGACGATGACGTCGTTTGAGCCTGTTTCCATCATGTCCACAACTTCACCTAAATCGTAGCCGGTTTCAGTGATTACTTTTAAGCCCATCAGGTCTTTCCAGTAATAATCGCCGTCTTCGAGCTTTGGCAAGGCTGAGGGCGTCACTGCGATGTCAATATTGACATAGAGTTGCGCCTGATCACGGTCATTCACGCCATCAATTTTGGCAATTAAGCCATTACTGTGCCGCTTCCAACTGCTGATCTGCACTGGTCGCCAGTTACCCTGCTGTTGAATCTGCCAGGGTGTGTAATCAAATATCCCTTCCGGGATCTCTGTGTAGGAGTTTACTTTTAGCCACCCGTTGATGCCGTAAACAGCGCCAAACTTACCTAAGACAACTAAATTTTTACCGTTCAAGGTTTAAACTCCAACCAGATTGCTAATTAAGCAGAAGCTTTTTTAGCTGCTTTTACCAGTGAAGCCACGCGATCACTTAAAGAAGCGCCTTGCGCTACCCAGTGGTCAACACGGTCCAGGTCGATACGCGCTTTCTCTTCAGTACCGCTAGCGATTGGGTTAAAGAAACCCACGCGCTCAATAAAGCGGCCATCACGAGCAAAACGGCTGTCAGCGACCACAACTTGGTAAAATGGACGCTTTTTCGCGCCACCACGTTGTAAACGAATAGTTACCATACCGTCCTCTAAATCAATCGTTCAGGTTTTATTGAAATAAAAATCCCTGCAGTCAAACCACAGGGACGCCGAATTGTACGCATTTTTTCCCCGAATGCAAGAATTTTCAGGCTTTGCAGCCGATTTAGCCAGTAGATAAGTCTGTGGATAAGCTCTTGACAAGCTTGCCAGCAAGGCTTTGCGGCAAGGAAAAAAAACTGCGCCGACACCGCACGCCGGGCATCGGTTGCACGCAGAGAACGACCACAAGGGTCTAACGTGAGTCAGGCACAAGCCAGCAGCAAGCAGACTTGTACACAACCTAGCGCTGACGACTGTGGATCAAAAAAAGCTGCCGCGGCAGCTTTTTACACTATAAAGCATCAATGCTGCTGTTAGCGCGGTGGTAACATCCCTGGTGGCAATTTGCCGCCAAGGCCACGCATCATTTTCATCAGACCGCCTTTGCCACTCATCTGCTTCATCATTTTCTGCATCTGGGTAAACTGCTTCAGCAACTGATTGACATCTTGCACCTGAGTGCCGGAACCGGCGGCAATGCGTTTTTTACGTGAGCCTTTAATCAGATCCGGAAATTGCCGCTCTTTTGGCGTCATCGAATTGATAATGGCTTCCATTTTGCCAAATTGTTTATTGTTAACCTGATCTTTGGCGCCAGCCGGCAGGTTTTTCATGCCTGGCAGTTTGTCCAGCATCGACATCATGCCGCCCATGTTGCGCATTTGCACCAGTTGATCACGGAAGTCTTCCAGACTAAAGCCCTGCCCTTTCATCATCTTGGCAGCAACTTTCGCCGCTTGATCTTTGTCGACTTTTTGTTCGAGCTCTTCGATCAGGCTCATCACATCGCCCATACCGAGAATTCGCGACGCAATCCGGTCCGGATGGAATGGCTCTAAAGCATCAGACTTTTCGCCCATACCGATGAATTTAATCGGCTTACCTGTAATATGACGAATCGATAAAGCAGCACCACCACGGGCGTCACCGTCCGCTTTGGTCAGAATAACCCCAGTCAGTGGCAGCGCCTCGTTAAAGGCTTTTGCCGTGTTCGCCGCATCCTGACCTGTCATGGCATCCACCACAAACAGCGTTTCGATTGGTTTAATCGCCGCATGCAATGCTTTGATTTCATCCATCATTTCACTGTCAACGTGCAAACGACCGGCGGTATCGACTAACAATACATCATAAAAACCCAGCCGGGCTTGACTGATAGCGCCGTTGACAATATCGACCGGTTTTTGGCTGATATCACTTGGGAAAAATTCAACACCGACTTCTTTGGCCAGCGTTTCGAGCTGTTTAATAGCCGCCGGGCGATAAACGTCGGCAGACACCACCATGACCTTTTTCTTTTTCCGCTCTTTTAAAAAGCGAGCCAGTTTACCAACAGAGGTGGTTTTACCGGCACCTTGCAGACCGGCCATCAGCACCACTGCAGGCGGTTGCGAATTTAGCGCCAACTCTTCGTTGGCTTCGCCCATGGCTTCTTCTAAAGCTTTTTTGACAATCTTCAGAAATTCCTGTCCCGGCGTCAGACTTTTACTGACTTCCAGACCGACCGAACGTTCTTTCACCTGCTGGACAAAATCCCGCACCACCGGCAAAGCGACATCCGCTTCCAATAATGCCATCCGCACTTCACGCAGCGTTTCTTTAATATTGTCTTCGGTTAAACGGCCACGGCCGCTGATATTCTTCAGCGTTCGGGTTAAACGATCGGACAGGTTTTCAAACATGTTTTGTTACCACGAATGTCAAAATGGCGGTGATTATAACCGAGCAAGTGGCTGCCGTCAGCCGTTGGCTCTGTCATTCTTGCAAAGCTTGCAATACAATAGCTTTTCGCGCCTTAAATTGGAATTATTCGCATGTCTTTCGCGCTGTTACCTTTAGTTGCTTTTATTTGTTATCTGTTTGCCACTGTGGCTGTGGCACAACGGCTGTATCATCCGCAGGGTCCGCAGTTAAAACTGGTGTTTTCAGCTGCAACCTTGGGCATAGTGCTGCATATGCTCGGGCTGAGTCAGTCCATGTTTGCACTCGACGGCCAGAATTTCAGTCTGGTCAATGTCAGCTCACTGGTGTGCTGGCTGATCACCTTGTCCTTTACCCTGGCAGCATTACGAACCCCCATCACCTTATTATTGCCGATCGTCTTTGGCTTTGCCGCCTTGGTGCAGCTTGCCGTTGGCTTGTTGCCTGCCGGGCAGCAAGTGCACCATTTTGAACAAAACCCCTGGTTGTTGCTGCACGTCATTGTGGCTTTTATCGCTTATGTGATGCTGATTATGGCGACGTTGTATTCATTTCAGGTCAGCTACATCAGCCAGCGGCTGAAACAAAAAAGCCCACTGCAAACCGGCTCGGTCTTTCCGCCTTTAATGCAAGCCGAACAATTATTATTCCGACTGGTACTGCTGGGAACCTTGCTGCTTGGGCTGACGCTGTTAAGCGGCGCCATTTTTACTGAAGACTGGTTTGCCAGGCACAATGTGCATAAAAACGTGTTAAGCCTGCTGGCGTTTTTGCTATTCAGTCTGTTGTTGATTGGTCATGCTCGCCTCGGCTGGCGTGGCCGTATTGCCAATGGCCTGACGATTGCCGCCAGCCTGTTATTGACGCTGGCCTATTTTGGCAGCCGTTTTGTGCGGGAAATTCTGCTCGAACGGTTGTAATTCTTGACTCAAAGGCCGCTTTAGCTTATTAAATAGGGTTCTGCGGCTACACAGGTTTACACTCTTGGACGATATATCGACCAGCACTCTGTTTATTATCCTGGGTGTATTGGTTCTTTGCTCTGCTTATTTTTCTGCCACTGAAACAGGCATGATGTCGGTCAATCCTTACCGGCTAAAACACCTCTGTAATGAAAATCATCCCGGTGCAAAACGCGTCACTGCGATGTTAAACCGGCGCGATCGACTGATTGGTCTGATTCTGGTTGGTAATAATCTGGTCAATATCGCCGCTTCTGCCATTGCGACTATTATCGGCATGAGGTTGTATGGCGATCTGGGGATTGCGGTCGCGACTGTCATCCTCACGCTGGTGATTTTAATTTTTGGTGAAGTCACGCCCAAAACACTGGCAGCTATTCATCCGGAACGGGTGGTTTACCCAAGTTCGCTGCTGTTGCAACCGATGATGAAAGTGCTGTATCCACTGGTATGGCTGCTGAACTGGATTTGTAATAACTTCCTGAAATTGTTTGGTGTCAGCACAGAACATCATCATGGCCACAGCCTGAGCAGCGAAGAGTTGCGCACTGTGGTGCATGAAGCCGGCGCTATGTTACCGCAGGAACACCAGAATATGCTGGTGGGGGTACTGGATCTGGAAAATGCCACAGTGGAAGATATTATGATCCCGCGCAATGAATTGGCCGGCATTGATATCAACGACGACTGGAAAGACATTGTGCGCCAGTTGGCCAATACCCAGCACAGCCGGATTTTGTTGTATCGTGACAATATTGACGATGCACTAGGCTTTTTACACACCCGTGACATTATGCGACTGGTGTTAAAAGAACAATTGACCAAGGCCACCCTGCTACGCTCGGTCAACGATATTTATTTTATTCCGGAAGGCACGCCGCTCAATACCCAACTGGTGAAGTTCCAGAGCTCAAAAGAGCGGATTGGCCTGGTCGTGGATGAATATGGCGATATTCAGGGACTGGTGACGCTGGAAGATATTCTGGAAGAAGTGGTTGGTGAATTCACCACCCATATTGCCGAGCAAAATAGTGAAGAAATTCAACCACAGCCGGATGGTTCTTTCCTGGTGGATGGCAGTATAAACCTCAGAGATTTGAATCGGGAAATGCAGCTGAATTTTCCGCTGGATGGTCCGAAAACCCTGAATGGCCTGATCCTCGAATACCTGGAAGAAATTCCGCAAACCAATTTAGGCCTTAAACTGCTGGGTTATCCGATGGAAATACTCGAAGTGCAGGATAATATGATCAAAACGGTCCGGCTGACTCCGAAGCGCCACGCCGGATAACTCAGCGCTTTTACCAGCTGCCGTGCATTGATGGCAGAGCCGGCAAAAAATATTTTATTTTTTTCGGCTTCGTACTGAACTTTTCACAGGGCATTGCTTCTAACTTGCTGCACGGACGCAACCAAGTTTTTGTTTTCATCCCTGGATTCTCTTATCCTTAGTTTACGGCCACTGATGTGGCCGTTTTTTTTGCCCAGCGTTTTACACCAGCTTGAGCGCTTAACCAAGTGTTTTGCTCAGCCCTGACAATCGGTCAGGGCATTTTCAGCAAAATATTGCGTCAGATAATCGTCAAAACTGCCACTATCGGCCGCTTCAATCTGCTGCTGTGCTGCCACAGACTCAGTCGCCCACTGCTGAAATTCAGCCTCGGAATAATACTGATAGTCTGATGTCAGGAGTTGCTGACGATATTGCTCAGACAATTGCAGGCTGACACTGTTGTTGTCATGCTGCGCCGCCAACAGTTGATTTAACACTTTGCCGGAAAAGGTTTGTGCCGGATCAAGCAAACTGAGGTAAAACTGTTTCATCACATCCTGATAAGGCGTCGATTGCACTGCATCCACAGCAGTTGCTGGCGCATGCGCCTGATCGAGCCAACGCGCCAATGGCATTAAATCAGCAAATAACTGTTCAGCCCAATCCTGCATCAGTCGTGGCTGAGAGTCTTGTAACAACTCCAGATTCAGCCGACGACCATCAGTCACGACTTTACGCAGATTCTGATCGACCTGTGACTGCTCAGCCGCCGACATCGGCGGGCTTTGTTCCAACAGACAATACAGCAGGAAAATATCCAAAAAGCGCATTTGCTCAGCACTGATACCAATATTGCTAAACGGATTCACATCCAGCGCCCGCACTTCAATATATTCAATGCCGCGTTTGGCCAGGGCACAGGTTGGTCTTTCACCGGATTTGGTGGTGCGTTTTGGTCGGATCGTCGAATAAAACTCGTTTTCGATCTGCAGAATATTGGCATTGAGCTGGCGATATTCGCCGTCGACTTTCACGCCGATGCCGGCATATTCGGCCGAAGGCGTACTGATCGCCTGCTGCAGGCCTGCCACATAAGCCGTCAAGTTGTTATAACTGACATTCAGTGCCGACTGCGCACTGTTGGTATAACCCAAATCACTCATCCGCAGACTGGTGGCATAAGGTAAATACAAACTGCCTTTGCCTAATGGCTGAAACGGATACGGACTGCTCCGACCTTGTAAAAACGATTTACACATCGCCGGTGAAGCACCAAACAAATACACAATCAACCAGACATAACGCTTATAGTTGCGAATAAGGCCAAGGTATTGCGCTGAAATAAAATCTTGTAGTGGCTGCTGATCAGCGAGCAACTGCTGATAACCCTGCCAGAATTCGGTTGGGATGGAAAAATTAAAATGCACCCCGCTAATGGCCTGCATCATACTGCCATAGCGGTTTTTTAAACCTTGCCGGTAGACAGTTTTCATTCTGCCAACATGCGACTTGCCATAATAGGCCAAACGGATTTCATCCTGGTGCCGGATAAAACAAGGCATACTGCCGGAGCCAAGGCGTTCATCGCCAAGCTGACGCACCGCAAAACGATGAATATCAGTCAGTTGTCTGATAGTAGTTGCAATATCCGACTGCGCAGGCGTAATGAACTCCAGCAAAGCTTCAGAAAAATCTGTCGTGATCAAGGGATGCGTCAGCGCTGAGCCCAGGGCCTGCGGATGATCCTGTTGCGATAAACTGCCGTCGGGTTTAATCCGCAGCGTTTCACGTTCAATACCACGGCGGATACCGGTGATATGTTGATTCCAGTCAGCCGCTTGCACAGCGGCGATACGATCAAGCAGAAATTGGCTCAAGTGCATTCCTTCTAGGGATGGTGTCGCCGGATCATTGGGTAGCCAGGTAAAAAAAACAAGGTGGCCGCTTTAATCCGACAAGGCATTATTCTTCTTCTTCCGCTCTGCGCTGTCTTTTGTGCTGAGCACGGACAATTAATCGCAAAATATCTTTCCACGACACAATACCAATCAGACGCTGCTGTTCATCAACCACTGGCAAACAACTGATATTTTTTTCCAGTAACAAACTGGCTGCGGCCAGGATGCCTGTTTCCTGCCGGATGCTGATCACCGGGCTGGTCATGATGTGTTTTACTTTACGGCTCTGGATAAATAATTCAGTGGTTTTATCCGAGGCGGCATCACCGACCGGACTCAGGGTTCGATAATAATCCTTCACAGACACAATACCAATCAGCCGGTGGGTAATATCAATCACCGGCACATGCTGAAATTTTGCTTCGACAAAATAAGGCCGTAACGCAGCGACAGACGCTTCCTCAGTAATAGTCAGAACTTTTTTTGTCATAATAGCGGCGATGGTCATGCCCGTGTTCCTATTTTCTCTGCTGCTATTCAGTCGCTTTATAGTAAACTACTGTATCATCAGCTTAATTAAACTCCAAGTCAGCGCAAACTATGAACAGACGTAACCAGCAAACCCAGAACCAGGAAGTTGTGTTTGATAAAAAAACTGAATTGGTTTCTACCACAGATTTACGCGGTGTGATCACTTATGCCAACCCGGCTTTTTGTCAGGTGTCGGGCTATAGCGCGGCAGAATTGGTTGGCAAGAATCACAATATGGTCCGCCACCCGGATATGCCTAAAGCGGCTTTTGCCGATTTGTGGCAAACACTGAAACAACAACAATCCTGGCGCGGTCTGGTGAAAAACCGCTGTAAAGATGGCCGCTACTATTGGGTCGACGCCTTTGTGACGCCGATTTACCAGCAACAACAATTGGTTGGTTATCAATCCGTCCGGCGCTTGCCAGAGCGGCGATTAGTAAAGCAAGCGGAGCAATGTTACAGCCAGATCCAACAAGGTAAGACACTGAGCGGTTGGCGGATGCAATATGGCTGGCGTATCAGCCTGGTGCTGGCTGCGACTCTTTTATTCACGCTCTTAGGCTGCCTGTATCTGTCCGGCTGGTTTGCCGCGGTGTTGTTACTGCCTTTACTGCTGCTGCTCTGTTGTTATGACGAACTGGTGGTCATCCCACAACAATTAGCTGCATTAAGGCAAAAATCTGACTCCGTTAGTCGCTTTATTTATAGCGGCACTGGCCCTTTTGGTGTTGCAGATTTCCAGTTGCAATTATTACAGGCCAAGATCAGCACTGTGTTAGGTCGCACCGGTGATAGCACCTCGCAGCTGAGTCTGATTGCCGACACCCTGGCAGAAGCAGTCACCCAAACTACCTTGGGCATTGATCAGCAGCAACAGCAACTGACACAAATTCATCAGGCCAGTGCCGAGCTGAATCAGACGGTCAGCGATATCTCCAGCCGAACTGAACACACCACAGCGCAAGTGCACAGTACCCATGAGATTTGTCAGTTGGCGCAACAAGCGATGCAATTAACCGCCAGCACAGTGCAACAATTGGCAAAAGAAGTGGATGGTGCTGCCAGCACTGCCGATGGCTTAGCCGTCGAAGCAGAGCGGATTGGTGCAGTGATGACTGAAATCCAGGGTATTGCCGATCAGACCAACTTGCTGGCACTGAACGCTGCGATTGAAGCAGCCCGGGCTGGTGAACATGGCCGCGGTTTTGCCGTGGTGGCGGATGAAGTACGGGCATTGTCGTCCCGCACCCATAAAGCGACCGAACAAATCCAGCGTTCGATCGGTGAAATCCAGCAAACCTTGCTGAACTGGGGCAAAGTGATGCTGAAAAGCCGTGAGCAAGCCGATAGCTGTGTGCAACAAAGCCATCACAGTGAACTGCAGCTCAATGACATCGTCAGCATGGTGAATCAAATCGCTGCCGCTTCTGCTGAAATTGCCACCGCCACAGCGCAACAAAGTAATGTTGCCGCCAGAGTGGCAGGTCACGTACAGGATATTCAGCAGATCGCAGAGCGTAATAGCGGCAATATGGCGGTGGTTGCTGACAACAGCGGAGCGCTACACCAAAAAGCGGCTGAACTGACCAATCTCAACAAAACGTTTGGTTGATGGCGTGCTGCCAGTAGCTAGCTTGTCTGCTACTGGCGTTTTTCAGATGTTTTCAAATCCTCTGTCGCCGCTGACCAAGGCGTGAGCGGCAGAAAAATTTCGGTATCATGAAAGAGCTGTAACTGCAGCGGCGCTGTCGCATCAGCCAAGGTCTCCAGATGGACAGGTTTGCCACTGCCGAGATTGACCTGTGCATGCATATTTTTATTGACGTTCAGTACCAAAACCAAGCGGCTGCCCTTGGCCAATAGCTTCGCGCTCATTCTGGTATGGGTCAGCGGGATTTTGCTTTTTTGCTGCGGCATCAGCAGCTGTCGCTTTGCATTATCTTTGGCATAGCTGGCTCGACTGATGTAATTGATCAGATGAAAATAGTCGCCTTCAGCCGTTTGTTCATACAAGTTAAAGCCTAAATCGAGATCTTTTTTATTGACGGCCAAGGAGAAAAATCCACTGACAGAGCCCGCGAATCGCATCGGTTGGGTAAAAGGCTCCGTTTGAAATACCAAGCCATTGTGATCGGGCAATTGCGATTGGATCAGCAAAGACGGATACAGATTGCGTTGTTCATTTCTATCGGTCATATCAACTTGCATGCTGACAGCTGTCCCCTCCTTTTCAGCCTGAGATTGTAGTAAATAACGCCCCTGCGCATCCACTGCAGAGCCCAGATAAAAACGTTGTCCTTGCTGATTCAACTGTCGCAACGATGGCGCTGACAACCAACTATTGGCCCCCATCAATTGATAGTTAATTTTATCCTGCAACAACGCAGGCTTGGGGGCTTGATGAAATACATAATCAAACCATTCGAAGGTTAAGGCTGCAGTATCTTTTTGCAGCGCTACCGCATCAAGTCGATAATTGCTGTGGTAATCATCTGGTCGTTGCTGTGCCGTGCCATGATTATAAGGACCAATCACCAGATAATGCTCAGGATGAGCATGCCAACGTTCATGTTGATGTAAATAATCGAGCGCCGAGATTTGCCCGCCGTCAAAATAACCCGTGATACTGAGCACCGGTATATTGATGCGAGCAAACTCCTGCCGATAGGGCAACATCGCTTGATAATATTCATCATAGTCTGGGTGTGCTAGCCATTTGCTGAACCATTGGTTGGCTTGACCATCCAGCGCCGGTAACGCCGTGATTGACTTGCCAGAACGATACCAACGCTGCTTTAACTGCTCGGTTGCTTGTTGCGATGGGTAGGCCAGATAGTCGACGGTATCGTTATTGGTCACATGAAAAGACCAATGATAGTTACTGGTCAGCACGATGTTATTCTCAATCGGTAAACCGGTTATGGGGCTGGCTGCAGCAGATGGCACTATGGTTTTTAACGCGGTCGGCAGTTTTTTCGTCGCCGCCCATTGGGTGAAACCATTATAACTACCGCCGTACATCCCAACACGACCATCACTAAAGGGCTGTTGACTGATCCAGTTGATCACCCGAACTGCATCTTCGCCTTCATGCTCCCAGGGTACTATGGTGTTTTTACTACCCCGTTTACCACGGCTATTGGCCACCACCCCGACATAGCCATGTGCAGCGGCATGCATCGCGGTCAGGAGATGGGCTGGTTCATCGGCATAAATCGTCATCTGCAGTGCCGTCACGCCAGCTTTGCTGATGCCACGCTTGCGCACGACCGTTGCGGCAAGCTCGATGTCGCCATCTTGGATCAGCACGCGCGGCTGGATCTCAAAGCGTCGTTGCTGCTCCGCTTGCACTAAAGCGCCACTGTGCGGGATCACCGCCGTTAACACCCGAAGTAATTGCGCATTGGCCAGCACCGCCCAAGCTTGCTGCCGATCCAGCCGCATGTTGGCCTTGCTGTTGACCGATTGTGTCGCCTTGAGTCGCTGCAAAATATTCAGTAAATAACGTTCAGCATGACTCACTGACCAGCCCAGCCCCTGACATAGCTGTAAAAACGTTTTGTCATCGCCCTGCCGTAAATGCAATGCAAGCTGTTGCTGGACTACATCGGGCCATGCCGCGGATGTCGCTGCAGTTTGCAAAGCCACTTGGCTGTAAAGCTGATATGGATAAAACCGGGCGGTGATTTCTGGGCCGGCAAAACGCGCTAACAAGAGCGAATGCTGTTGTAATAATGACCAGAGCGCAAGTTGATTAAACAAAGACTCATCTGGTGTTGCTGTGCGCTGTAAGCTTTGCCCAAGCCCAGTCATCTCCTGCCAGAATAATTCAGACTTTAGCAAAGCACGCACATCAGCGCTGGAATTGAATTCTGTTTGTGAAATACTTTCAGGCAAAGCAATGTCGATACTAATGTCGGTGTCCGCAGCAGCAACGGTAGCTGACATAAGCAACGAAAAGAGCATCCACAATATCAGCACGACTTGCCGCAGTTGGAGGGGGCTTGTATTCATCAGTTCTCTCTTGTATTGATCTGTTATCTTGGCGCTGACATTTGTTTTGCTGTCAGTGGTGATGAAGTTGAGCTCTGCACGTTAAAGAAAAAGCGTCGTAAAGCCGTGATGGGCAGATGATTTTTGCTGACTTTTTATGACTAACGCCAGTGACGGTGTTAATATTTGATTAAAATCATATAGATAGAGACGTTCATGCAGTGGCAGCTTCAGCAGTTTGCATTTGATTCCGCACGACAAACGTTAACCTGTGCTCAGCAGCAACAGCAGCTCGAACCTATGGCTGCGGAATTATTGGCTTATTTTTGCCAACATCCAGCACGTACATTGAGTAAAGACGAGCTGATCATGCAAGTCTGGCAAGGCCGGATTGTGACGGATAATGCGGTGGCACGACTGATCACCAAACTGCGCAAAGCCTTAGGCGATGATCCACAGCAGCCTCAATTTATTGCTACTTTGCCGAAAAAAGGCTATCGCTTGATCGCCGCGGTGACGCCGCTGCCAGCCATCACTGCAACGTTCCCAACAACGTTCCCAACAACATTTCCGGCGAAGATGCTGGCGACATCGCAATTCGAGATCAGCGCAACAGCAGCGCACTCGAGTCCACACCGAGCTGAAGTGATGGCGACGGAAACAGCAGCCACAACATCGGCGCCGGTCACGCCCACGCTCGCCACCTCAACGCGGCCGACACGCCCACAGCTGTCGCCATTGCGACATTGGTTCTTGCTAGCGACACTGCTGTTGTTAAGTCTGGGTTTCGGTTGGTTTAGCACCCACTGGTCGACGGCAGAGCCCACAGCTAAAGTCAGCATGTTGACGCAAGAAACTGTGCCTGCCCACTTTGCCCAATTGTCACCGAATGAGGAGTTACTCCTTTATACCACCAGAGCCGATGGCAAAGTACGGCAGTATCTGAAACGTTTGCGCGATCAACAGCAAATTGAAATCAGCCATGGCGCCGATCTTGGGGTTGGACCCGCCAGTTGGAGCCCGGATGGGCTGAACATTGTCTATCTGGTGGCTACGAGCGACAGCTGTGAATATTGGATGCGGCCAGTCACGGGGTTGCAACTTGGTCCCGCCAGCCTGGTGCATCGCTGTCCGGCGGGCAGCTTTGGCATGATCCGTTATACCCATCAAGCGGACGAAGTGATTTTTGCCGCGCGGCAACACCGACAATCGCCGTATTTGCTCTACCGGCTCAACCTGCGAAGCCAGCAACTGCTCGAGCTAAATCAACCGCAAGCGCTCAATGCTGGTAACAGTCAGTTTGATCTGCACCCGACACAGCAAAAAATCCTCATTTCCAGCCCTGATCAGCAGCAGTGGGAAGGTTTTTATCAACTCGATTTAACCAGCAATCAGTTAACACTGCTGTTTAAACAAAATGCCTATGTCTGCTGCGGTATTTGGAGCCACGATGGTCAGCATATCGTCCTCACCGGCAAACATCCGGCATCTGAACTGGTGGCTTATGACCTAAACGGGCAGCTTCAACACATCTTATATGCAGGCCCCCATCAAATTTCGTGGCCACAGCGTCACCCAAATGGCCGCGATTATTTATTTACCGGTCATCTGCAAAACAGCCAACTGCAACTTAGCAGCAATGGTGATGTAACTTCTTTATTTAGTCATAGCAGCAACGATCAGTTAGGGCGTTTTGCGCCTGATGGCCAGAGGATTGCTTTTGTCAGTCAACGCAGTGGGCGCGAACAAGTGTGGTTGACTGACACCTCCTCACGCCAACCGATGCAATTGACCCAATGGCCAGAAAACCGACATGTACTGGATTTAGTGTGGTCCCCAAATGGCCGTCAACTCGCGGTCTTAACCTTGAATCAAATTCATCTGATCCAGCGCAGTAACGGTGACAGCCAACAATTGGCATTGGCGGAAACCAGCATTCGGGGGTTGTCATTTAAAGATAACGACACTTTGGCTTTTAGCTTACCCGCAGTGCAAGGTTGGCAATTGTACTATTTTCATCTGCCGAGCCAACAACTACAAAAAGCCGATGAACGCTGGGCTTTTGCCCGTTTTTCGCCCAATGCCGCCGATACGATCTGGCAAGATCAGCAGCACCAGCTGTTTTATGGCACTGCAGCAACGCCTGTGACTGCGGTGCCTCTGAAAGTTGCTAATTTATTAGATGGGCGTCAATTTAACTTACAAAAACAAGGGGATGCTTGGTACTGGCAGCAGATGCAACAAGGCTATCAACTGTATCAGTTTGATACAAAGGCGCAACAACGTCGTCTATTACAGTCGAGCAACCTGGCTGGTTTTGACGTGTTCGAACAACAAATAGTGCTCAGCGACAGCCGGCAAAATCAAGCCAATATCTACAGCACAGGATTGCTGAACAGCGATTGCTGCACTGACACTCGATAAACTAAAACCGCCAGCATAAAACTGGCGGCTTGATCAGACGCAAATTAATGATTGGCTCTGCTACTGACCACAAATTGGCCTGCAACCACATCAATCAGCACTGTACTGCCTGGCAGAATTTCGCCCCGCAACAAAGATTGCGCGAGCGTATTTTCGACATACTGCTGAATGGCTCTTTTCAGCGGTCGAGCGCCAAACAGCGGGTCAAAACCGACAGCAGCAATTTGCTCCAACGCAGCATCTGAGATCTCCAGCCCAAGTTGCCGCTCTGCCAACCGCTGCCGTAACCGTTGCAACTGGATGCCAGCAATGTTTTTAATCTGCGCATGATCCAAGGGATGGAACACCACAGTTTCATCCACCCGATTTAAAAACTCAGGTCTGAACTGCTGCGCCAGCACGCCCATCAACATCGACTTCATTTGCTCGTAACTTTGCTCGTGATAATGTTCCTGAATTAAATCAGAGCCCAGGTTGGAGGTCATAATAATGACACTGTTTTTAAAATCGACAGTGCGACCCTGGCCATCGGTCAACCGGCCATCATCCAGCACCTGCAAAAGAATGTTAAACACATCCGGATGGGCTTTTTCCACTTCATCAAGCAAAATCACTGAATAAGGTCGCCGCCGCACGGCTTCGGTCAGATAACCACCTTCTTCGTAACCAACATAACCCGGCGGTGCCCCGACCAGCCGTGATACTGCATGTTTTTCCATAAATTCAGACATATCAATCCGTACCATGGCATCTTCACTGTCAAATAAGAAATGCGCCAGGGCTTTAGTAAGCTCAGTTTTGCCCACCCCGGTTGGGCCTAAAAACAGGAAAGAACCAATAGGTTTGTTCGGATCAGACAAACCGGCGCGGGAGCGGCGAATGGCATTGGACACCGCCAATACGGCTTCGGTCTGACCTATCACCCGCTGCCCCAGCGACTGCTCCATTTTCAACAGTTTATCCCGTTCGCCTTCCAGCATCTTGCTGACCGGAATGCCGGTGGCTTTGGACAAGACTTCGGCAATTTCGACCTCAGTGACTTTATTCCGCAGCAGCGTCATTTCATGCATTTCGGCCTGGGCCGCTAAATCCAGCCGCTTTTCCAGTTCAGGAATGCGTTCGTATTTGAGTTGCGACATCCGGTTTAAATCACCGGCCCGACGCGCCACTTCCATATCGAGTCTGGCTTGCTCTAAATCGGCTTTGATACTTTGGGTGCCCTGCAAAGCGGCTTTTTCTGAACTCCAGACTTCGTCCAGTTCATTGTACTTGGCATCCAGCTCACGAATTTGCCCGATAATAAAATCACGGCGTTTTTTACTGGCGTCATCGGTTTCTTTGGACAGCGCATTATCTTCCAGTTTCAACTGAATAATGCGGCGCTCTAACCTGTCCAGCTCTTCAGGCTTGGAGTCCATCTGCATCCGGATACTGGACGCAGCTTCATCAATCAAATCAATGGCTTTATCCGGTAGTTGCCGATCGCTGACATAACGGTGCGATAAGGTCGCGGCCGCAACAATGGCCGGATCTGTGATATCAACGCCATGGTGCAGCTCATACCGCTCTTTTAAACCGCGTAAGATAGCAATGGTATCTTCCACTGAAGGCTCTTCGACCAGCACTTTTTGGAAGCGTCGCTCCAGCGCCGCATCTTTTTCAATATATTTGCGATATTCATCCAGCGTGGTGGCGCCCAGACAATGCAGTTCACCGCGCGCCAGCGCTGGTTTGAGCATATTGCCGGCATCCATAGCGCCATCGGCTTTACCGGCACCAACCATGGTATGGATTTCATCAATAAACAGAATGACCTGGCCTTCTTCTTTCGCCAGTTCCGATAACACCGCTTTGAGTCGTTCTTCAAATTCGCCGCGATATTTCGCCCCCGCCAGCAAAGCCCCCAGGTCCAGCGACAATACCCGCTTATTTTTCAGCCCTTCCGGCACTTCGCGGTTGATGATGCGCAGGGCCAGCCCTTCGACAATGGCAGTTTTACCGACACCGGGTTCACCAATCAGCACCGGGTTGTTTTTGGTACGGCGTTGCAACACTTGAATACAACGGCGAATTTCTTCATCGCGGCCAATCACCGGATCCAGTTTGCCGGCTTCAGCCCGCGCGGTTAAATCAATGGTATATTTGGTCAGCGCCTGGCGGGTATCTTCAGCATTGGCATCATCCACTTTCTGGCCGCCACGCAGTTGTTCGATAGCCGCTTCAACCCGCTCTTTGCTAATCGCCAGTTGTTTAAATAAAGCGCCTAGTTCGCCTTTATCGTCACAAGCAGCCAGTACAAACAATTCGCTGGAAATAAACTGGTCTTTGCGTTTTTGCGCCAGTTTGTCGCACAAATTCAGCATGTTGATCATGCCAGCTGACAGTTGCAAATTGCCTTCTGTGCCTTCTACCTTGGGTAAACGTTCAATGGCCTGGCTGATTTTGGAACGTAAATCATGCAGATTGACGCCAATTTTGCTGAGTAAATCCCGCACGCTGCCGCCTTCCTGATTCAGCAACGCATGGAGCAGATGGACAGGTTCAATAAACTGATGGTCACGGCCCAGTGCTAACGACTGGGCTGTGGCAATGGCTTCCTGAAATTTGCTGGTAAATCTTTCTAAACGCATGAGCTTGTCTCCAAGAGTAACAGCGATGTGCTCTTTAAGATGGTGACCTGCTGTTGCATTTTCAAGCAGCAAACGTCAAAAAATTGACTTGTGTCAATATTTCAACACTCAGTTTGTCCCTTGCAACCAAATCAGGCTGGCTTGACGACCCGTCTGGCCATCCCGCCGGTAAGAAAAGAAGCGTTTTTCCGCGCTGTAGGTACATAAATCACCGCCATAAATAGCAGTCACACCAACCGCCTGCAGACGCATTCTGGCCAATAAATATAGATCAGCCAGATATTTACCCTGCCCTTGCGGCACAAAAGCCCGATTGGCGGCTGCATCTTTGGCTAAAAAAGCCGCCCGGACTTCCGCCCCCACTTCAAATGCAGTTGGCCCGATAGCTGGCCCGAGCCAGGCCATGACATCGGCTGGTTCAGCAAAAGTTGCCACAGTTTGCTCCAGCACGCCATCGCATAAACCGCGCCAGCCGGCATGCGCCGCTGCAACCTGACGGCCTTGGCGGTCACAAAATAATACCGGCAGACAATCCGCCGTCATCACCAGGCATACCTGATCGCTCTGCTGACTGACCGAAGCATCAGCACTGACCAGCTCGCCTTGCCACTTCGCTAAATCAAGGACTTGCGTACCATGCACTTGATTCAGCCAAGCTGGCGTTGCCGGTAAGCTGGCGTGTTGTTGCAGCAGCTGGCGGTTTTGAGCCACCAGCTCCGGATCATCGCCGACATGAGCGCCGAGGTTCAAACTGGCAAATACACCTGTAGATAAACCACCGCTGCGGCTGGTTGATAAAGCCCGCACTGTGGCTGGTGCAGGCCAATCCGGCGTGATCCAGTCTGTTGTCGCACTCATGTCAAAGCTTCCTTATTGATTGTCCATGCCATGGACTGCGGTATCTTCCCGCAGTGCCAGCGTCAGTTCAACCATATCGGCCGGAATTGGTGCATGCCATTCCAGCAATTCACCGGTAATAGGATGCGCCAGTCTTAACATTGCCGCATGCAGCGCCTGGCGTTTAAAGGCACGTAGCACCACGAGCAGCTTTTCATCTGCTTTGCGCGGCGGTCTTGGCCGGCCGGCATACACCGGATCCCCAACCAGCGGATAGTTGATATAGGTCATATGCACCCGGATTTGGTGCGTACGACCGGTTTCCAGCCGCAACCGCAGCCGGGTATGATTACGGAACTTTTCCATCACCCGATAATGGGTGACCGCAGGTTTACCGCTGGAAGTCACCGCCATATGAGTTCGCTTGGTCGGATGGCGGCCAATCGGCTCATCCACCATACCACCGGCAGTCATAGCTCCATGGGCAATAGCTTCATATTCACGGGTGATTTCGCGGTTTTGCATCATTTCAACCAGATGCGTTTGCGCCGGAATGGTTTTGGCAACCACCATCAGACCTGTGGTGTCTTTGTCCAAGCGGTGAATAATACCGGCTCTTGGTACTTCAGCGATGCCTGGGCAATGGTGCAGCAACGCGTTGAGCAAAGTGCCATCATGGTTGCCTGCGCCTGGATGCACCACTAAACCAGCCGGTTTATTGATCACCAGAATATGCTCATCCTCATACACGATATTGAGCTCAATCGGCTCGGCGTCAAATCTTTCGTCTTCCGGCAACTCGGCGATGATGTCAATTTTTTCGCCACCAAGTAATTTTTCCCGTGGCACATCGCAGCAACGGCCGTTAATATTGACCCAGCCGGCTAAAATCCATTCTTTTATCCGCGATCGCGAATAATCAGGGAACATTTCTGCAAGAACCTGATCTAAGCGTTTACCGTAAAGATGGTCAGGTACAATTTCTGCAAGTTTTATCTGTTTTGTCATGTCGGAACCAGTTATCCTGTGTGCATACCCGAACAGTCTGGGTTAGAATCGGTGTATTGCGTTTATTTTAACGATTTTATGAACGACTAGACAGCCAGTTGGCTGAAGTAGTAGTGGATTTTTCAATGAAAGCTAAATTTTTAGTAGTTTTATGTATTTCTGCCGCCATCAGCGCTTGCGCCGGTAACAATAAAGAAGAGCAACTGATTAATACCAACCAGACTGCTCAGGCCGCTTATAACGATGCTAAAGAAATTCTGGACTCTGGCTTGTACAGCCGGGCCATTGAAT
>Ga0209599_10000623_pt1 | contig 21638 bp, 17 predicted proteins | sample Shrwel_input2_FT_FD_187534 | JGI IMG/M metagenome (GOLD analysis project Ga0209599, IMG submission 187534) | Subsurface microbial communities from deep shales in Ohio, USA - Utica-3 well 1 S input2 FT (SPAdes) (version 2) ... | reverse complement strand
CACCGGAGAAGAGCAGGAGTTTTTCGGTGAGCGTGGTTTTGCCGGCGTCGGGGTGGGAGATGATGGCAAAGGTGCGGCGGCGGGCAGCTTCGCTGGCCAGGGCGGTCAGGGCGTCGGACATGAGGGGGCCGGTGCGGGAAAAGCGTTGAATTGTAATGGATTATGGTCAGCGGGAAAATGCTTGCGCAGAAAAAACCTTGCAGTGCAGCAAGCCGGCGGGCCAGCAGGGTACAATCGGCGGATTGTTCATCTGTTGCGAGGCATTGATCCATGTTTACCGGAATTGTGGCGGGTACGGCAGAAGTGGTGGCGATTGACGCCAAAGAAAATTTTCAGACCCATGTGCTGGCGCTGCCTGCCGACTGGTGCGACGGCCTGGAGCCGGGCGCGTCGGTGGCGCATAACGGCTGCTGCCTGACGGTGACGGCGATTGACGGCCAGCGGGTGAGCTTTGACCTGATGCAGGAAACCCTGGCCTGCACCAATCTGGGCGAGGTGACGGTGGGCAGCCGGGTGAATATCGAACGCGCCGCCCGCTTTGGCGCAGAAATTGGCGGCCACGCCATGAGCGGTCATGTGCTGTGCACCGCCGAGGTGATTGAGGTGATCGACACCCCCAATAACCGCACCACCTGGTTTCGCCTGCCGGCGGAGCACGCGCGCTTTTTGTTTACCAAGGGTTATATCGGCATCGATGGTTGCAGCCTGACCATTGGCGAGGTGCGCGGCAATGCGTTTTGCGTGCATCTGATTCCGGAAACCCTGGCGCGCACCAGCCTGGGCTGGCGCAGTGCCGGCGAGCGGGTGAATATTGAAATCGACCCGCAAACCCAGGTGATTGTGGATACGGTGGAGCGCCTGCTGGCCGAGCGCGGCGTCACAGCGGGCTGAGTATTGCCCTGGTGTGGCATGCGCCACACCAACTGCTGGCCGTACGGTGAAAAGCGCTTGTCAGCGCACGCACTTTATAAGATGATAATGGTTATCATTTATTGGAGTTCGTGCGATGAACGCAATGCAAGCCATGCTGGTGGGTGCCGACACCCTGGGCAATATTCCTGCCGTGCTGGACGGCTACGGCATACAGATCCACCGCCACCTCACCGGGCGCAACAGCGCCCACCAGCGCAAGCAAGACCGTCTACCGGCAGGCACCGACCTGCTGATTCTGTTTACCGACTTTCTGGGCCACAATGTGATGAAGCATTTCCGCTCGCTGGCCGCGCAGGAAAACATCCGCTTCATCGCCTGCCGCCGCTCGGTGTGTGCGCTGCAGCAATCGCTGGACAACGCCGGCTTCAGCAGCGCCGACTGCCAGCGCTGCGCCACGCCGTGCCAGCAGCAGTCGCGCAAGTCGGGCGATAAATCGGCCCGGCATTGAACCAGTAGTGATTCATCATGATATAAACCGATCATTATTGGATTGGTGCGGATGCTCAACGTCAGCTCGCTCGCATGTGCCTTTGCGTTTCAAGGTGATGGGTGACCAGACCTCTTTCGGCATGAGCCTCACCCGACTTGTCGTTCCCGCGCAGGCGGGAACCCAGGCCGCGCCACAGCGTGCGCCGTGGGGGGTGTGGGGCGGTCGTGAGAACTTGCACCTGCTGCACGCTGTGGAGGCCTCTGGATTCCCGCCTGCGCGGGAATGACGGGGTGGGGGCGCGGCGGGTGCTTCGCTGTGGCAAGGCAAGTTTTTGTTTTAACAGAGCAAATAGAGATGCCCGACGTCAGCTCGCTCGCATGTGCCTTTGCGTTTCAAGGTGATGGGTGACCAGACCTCTTTCGGCATGAGCTTCACCTCACTTGTCGTTCCCGCGCAGGCGGGAACCCAGACCGCGCTACAGCGTGCGCCGTGGGGGGGCATTGTGGGGCGGTCGTGAGAACTTGCCCCGCTGCACGCTGTGGATGCCCCTGGATTCCCGCCTGCGCGGGAATGACGGGGTGGGAGCGCGGCGGGTGCTTCGCTGTGGCAAGGCAAATATTTGTTTTAACACAACAAATAGAGATGCCCGACGTCAGCTCGCTCGCATGTGCCTTTGCGTTTCAAGGTGATGAGTGACCAGACCTCTTTCGGCATGAGCTTCACCTCACTTGTCGTTCCCGCGCAGGCGGGAACCCAGGCCGCGCCACAGCGTGCGCCGTGGGGGGGGTGGCATTGTGGGGCGGTCGTGAGAACTTGCACCTGCTGCGCGCTGTGGATGCCCCTGGATTCCCGCCTGCGCGGGAATGACGGGGTGGGGGCGCGGCGGGTGCTTCGCTGTGGCAAGGCAAGTTTTTGTTTTAACAGAGCAAATAGAGATGCCCGACGTCAGCTTGCTCGCATATGCCCTTGTGTTTCAACGTGACTGACTACTGGCAGACGCCCCCCCCAACCAGGCTAGGCCCGGTTGGGAATACCGAGTCGTTTCGTGTTTCTTTCAGTTTCCGCTGGTTTCCCCAAACACCGCCTGCCACAGCGCCTGCACGTCGCTGTAGTGGCGCAGCAGCACGTCGTCTACTTCCACGCTAGCGTGTTCGTTCAGCCGCTGGGCATGCTGCAGACGGCGATAATGCCGGTAGGCGGCCTGGCAGGCTTCGGCCAGGTCGTGTTCAATCAGCCCGGCGTTGGCGGCCAGGCGCAGCAGGGCGATATTGCCGATATTGCCGGCCAGTTCCGGGTGATAGTGGGTGTAGGCCAGCACCAGATACTGGACGATGAACTCCAGATCAATAATCCCGCCTCGGGCGTGCTTGAGTTTGTCTGGCTGCGCCGGGTGGGTTTCCAGCATGCGTTCGCGCATGGTCAGCACTTCGTGGCGCAGGCCGGCCAGTTCGCGTGGCAGCGCCAGCACGTCAAAGCGCACTTTTTCAAAGGCATCGCCAATGCGGCTGTCGCCAGCGACAAACCGCGCGCGGGTGAGCGCCTGGTGTTCCCACAGCCAGGCATCACGCGCCTGGTAGTCGCGGAAGGCTTCCACCGTGCTGACCAGCAGGCCAGACTGGCCATTGGGGCGCAGGCGCAGGTCGATGTCGTACAGAATGCCTGCCGGGGTGGCACTGGTCATCCACGCCGACAGCTTGCGTGCCAGCCGGGCGTAGCAGTCGGCGGCGTCCGGGTGGTCGTCGTCGTATAAAAAGATCAGGTCGAGGTCGGAGGCGTAGCCCAGTTCCTTGCCGCCCAGCTTGCCGTAGCCAACGATGGCAAAGCGCGGGGTGTCGGCATGGCGCTTGGCCACATCCTGCCAGGCGTGGCGCAAGGTGGTGTCCAGCACCATGTCGGCCAGCTGCGAGAGCTGGTCGGACAAGGCTTCCAGCGGCCACATGCCGGCCAGATCCTGCGCCACCAGGCGAAACTGCTGGGCGTGCTGCACATGGCGCAGGGTGTCCATCTTGGCTTCCACGTCGCGGTCGCACTCGGCCATTTGCTGTTCCAGCTGGGCGGCCTGTGCCGGCCAGTCTGGCTCGGCGTACAGCACGCGGGCGTCGAGCAGTTCATCAAGCAGGATGGGGTGCTTGGTCAGGTAGGTGGACACCCACGGGCTGGCCGAATACAGCGTGGCCAGCCGGCGCAGGGTTTGCGGGTATTCGGTCAGCAGCGCCAGATAGGGCGCGCGGCGGCTGATGGCTTCCATCAGGTTGATGATGCGGGTGAGGGTGATGTCCGGGTTAGGGCATTGCGCCGACACTTCAATCAGCGGTGGAATCAGCGCGTCAAACCGTTTGCGCGTGGCGGTGGGCAGTTGCTGGTAGCGCTGGCTGCGCGCCAGGGTGGCCAACTGGTGCGCCACTGCCGGGGCATCGTGATAGCCCTGCGCCGCCAGCCGGTCCACCACCGAATCGCTGGCTTCGCCCACGTCCTGCCACAGGCTGGCCAAGGGGTGGTCGCCGTGCTGCTCGCTGGGCAGCAGAAACACCTGCTCAAAGTGGCGGTTCACCCGTTTGCGCTGGCGGTTAAGCGCGGCGACAAACAGCTCCCAGTCGGCAAAGCCCATGCTCAGGGCAATCCGCAGCCGGCTGTCGTCGCTGCCGGGCAGGGTTTGCGTTTGCTGGTCGTCCAGGTATTGCAGGCGGTGCTCGACATCGCGCAAGAAGGTGTACGCTTCCAGCAGCTCGCTGACGGTTTCTGGCTCCAGCAGCTTGAGCTCGGCCAGCCGCGCCATGGCTTCGCGGGTGCTGCGCACTTGCAGGCTTTTTTCCCGACCGCCGCGAATCAGCTGAAACACCTGGGCGATGAATTCCACCTCGCGGATGCCGCCGGCGCCCAGCTTGACATTGTCGGTCAGCTCGCGGCGCGCCACTTCGCGCTGGATTTGCGCGTACAGCTCGCGCATGGCGCCGTAGGCGTTGTAATCCAGATACTTGCGGTAAACAAAGGGCCGGATCAGCGCGTTCAGCCCGTCGGCGTCGCCGGTCAGCGCCTTGCCCTTGATCCAGGCATAGCGCTCCCATTCGCGGCCCTGGCTGAGCAGGTAGTTTTCCAGCGCGGCAAAGCTCATCACCAGCGGGCCGGAATCACCATACGGGCGCAGGCGCATGTCCACGCGGAAGACAAAACCATCGCCGGTGGGCTCGGACAAGGCGGCAATCAGCTTTTTGCCCAGCAGGGTGAAGTATTCGTGGTTGCTGATGCGCCGGGTGCCGCCCTGGGTCTGGCCGTCTTCCGGGTAGATGAAAATCAGGTCGATGTCCGAGCTGACATTCAGCTCGCCGCCGCCCAGCTTGCCCATGCCCACCACAATCAGCGATTGCACTTCGCCGCTTTCTTCGCCCACCGGCTCGCCGTAGTGGGCCAGCAGCGGCTTGAGCTGGGCCAGTGCGGTGGTCACGCAGAACTCGGCAAACAGGCTGATGGTCGATACCACTTCGTGCAGGTCGGCCAGCCGGCCAATGTCGCGGGTAATCAGGTGCGCCATCATCCGCTGGCGCAATTTGCGCAGATTATGCTTGAGCGCCTCCTCGCTGTCGGCGGGCAGGCTGGCAAAGCCTTCCTGCATGTGCGCCAGGGTGAAGGGCGAGCTGGCTTCGTCGCCAATGCGCCCGGCCAGGGCCGGATTGGCGGCAAACAGCCGGGTCAGGTAATGGCTATGCTCGCGCGCGGCGCACAGCGCGGCAATTGGCGTCAGGGGGGAGGCTACGGGAAGGCTTACTGGCATATAATGACCGTTCTTCATCAAACCGACGAATCCATGGGTGAATCTCTCTATCATATCCTGAGCGGGCGTGAGTTTTGAACGTTTTCACCCGCAGATTCCCCCAGTTGCGCCATCCGCTGGTGCGACGGCTGACCCGCGTGCTGGGATGGCTGATTTTGTCCGTGACACTGTTGCTGGCGGCGCTGGCCTGCGTGGTGCAGTTCTGGCTGTTGCCGCGCCTGCCCCAGTTCAAGCCCGAGCTGGCCGCCCAGCTGTCGCACAGCATTGGCCAGACGGTCAGCATTGGCGAGCTGGGCGGCGGCTGGCGGCACGGCCAGCTGGTGCTGTACATGCGCCAGGTAACCATTACCCAGCCCGGAACCGGTGCCACCCAGCAGTTTGACCGGCTGGAGCTGGCCCCATCGCTCAGTTCGCTATGGCGCCTGGAGCCGCACTTCGACCGGATTGCGCTCACCGGCCCGGTGATCCATATCCGCCGCGACCCCCAGGGGGCCATTCTGGTCAACGGCATTGATCTGACCCAGGGCAATGGCGATTCGGCGCTGCCCGACTGGCTGCTGCGCCAGGGCGAGGTGCGCATTGATCAGGCCACCCTGCACTGGCACGATGAATTTGCCGGCCTGGCCGAGCTCACCCTGACCGAAGGCCGGGTGGTGTTGCGCCGGGGCTTGCTGCGTCACAGCCTGTCGATCAGCGCCCGCCCGCCGCGTGACTGGCTGTCGAGTTTTTCTGCGTCGATGGACTGGCGCGGCGACCGGCTGGCCGACTGGAAACGCTGGCAGGGCCGCGCCCGACTGGAGGTGGGCGGGGTGCGGCTGTCGGCCTGGGAAAACTACCTGAACTTCAACCGCAGCCGGGTGCTGCCACAGGGCGAGGGGCAAACCAGCGTTGAACTGGGCTTTGACGGTGCGCGCATCGACATGCTCAATGCCCGCCTGTCGCTGCGCAATGTGCTGCTGCGGCTGAATCCCAATGAAGACGCGGTACGGGTGCCGGTGCTGTCTGGCGCAGTGCAACTGAGCCAGTCGTCGTCTGGTGTCTGGAAGCTGGCCGCCCACGACCTGGTGGCGGTGGCGGAAAACGCGGCCATCTTCGACCACGCCGATATTGACGGCGAATGGAAGGAAGGCAGCGATGGCCATGGCAAGCTCACCCTGTCGCAGGTAGACCTGGCAGCGATCAAGCCACTGCTGCGCCATTTGCCGCTGGACCAGAACACCGCGTGGAAAACCCTCGACCCAACCGGCTTTGTCGAAAAAGTCCATGTTGGCTGGCGTGGCGATGTGGTGGCCCCGTCGCGCTACCAGGTGTCGGGCGCGTTTCGCCAGCTGGGCTGGCATGGCTCTGGCGTGCTGCCTTCGGTCACCGGCATGACCGGTGCGCTGAACTTTGACGAAAACCGGGGCGAGCTCAACCTGAAAAACCAGGGGGCCGCCAGTGTGACCCTGCCAGGGGTGTTTGTTGCACCGCTGGGTTTTAATGCGCTGGATGCCAAGGTGGCGTGGACCCGCGAAGCCCAGGGCGTGGCGGTGGACCTGGACGATATCCGCTTCAGCAACGCCGATGTCAGCGGCCAGCTGGCCGGGCGCTACCGCTATGTGCCTGGCCATGCCGGGCGAATTGACCTGAAAGCCACACTGGGGCGGATGCCGGCCAACCGGGTACCGGCGTATCTGCCGCTGTCGATTGGCAATGACACCCGCAGCTGGCTGGTGGCGGCGCTCAAGGGCGGCCATGCCGACGGGGCCAGCCTGCGCCTGCAGGGCGATCTGGACCATTTTCCGTTTGCTGCACCGGGCAGTGGCGTGTTTGAGGTGCGCACCCGCGCCGACAAGGTGACGCTGGCCTACGCACCGGGCTGGCCGGCGCTGGAGCAGATAGACGGCGAGCTGCTGTTTTTGGGCAACCGGATGGAAATCCGCCAGGCCAGTGGCCGGGTAATGGGAGCGCAGTTGCACGCCGTGAACGGCGTGCTGCCGGATATTGAACACGCCAGCAGCCATTTGCAGATTGAAGGCCAGGCGCGCGGGCCCACGCTGGCGTTCATTCAGTTTCTGCGCGCCAGCCCGATTGACCGGCTGCTGGGCGGGCTGGCGTCGGCAGCCCGCCCCCAGGGTAACGGCGAACTCAGCCTGAAGCTGGCTATTCCGCTGGACGACGCCAACGCCACCCAGGTCAAGGGCGAATACCGCTTTGCCCGCAATGCCATCACCTTTGCCGACTACGCCATTCCGCCGCTGACCGAGGTCAGCGGCCCGCTGCAATTCAGCGAAACCGGGGCCAGCAGCGATGGCCTGCACTTTACCGCGCTGGGCGGCGCGGGCCAGCTGCGCATCAGCCGTGGCCAGGCCGGGCGCATGCAGTTTAAGCTGGCTGGCCAGGCCAATCTGCGCGATGCCACCCGGCAATACCTGCCGTGGCTGGCCCCGCATGTGGCCGGCAATAGCGAATATCGCGGCGAATTCAGCGTGGGCCAGCAGCTGGAGTCACTCTGGCTGGAATCGTCGTTAACCGGGGTGAGCAGCCAGCTGCCAGCACCGATTGGCAAGGCCAGTACCGACAGCCTGCCGCTGCGGCTGGACCTCAGTCCCAATCCGGAACAACGCCACGGCCAGCGGCTGGGCATCAAGCTGGGCAATGTATTGCAGGGGCAGATGCTGTTTGATCCCGACGGCGTGGTGCAGCGCGGCGCGCTGCGGCTGGGGCCGTCGGGGGCACTGCCGCTGCTGCCGCTGCACGGCATTGCCGTGGCGATCAATAGCGAACGCTTTGACCTTGACCCATGGCTCAGCCTGGGCGGCGGCGATGCCGGCGGCAACTGGCCGCCGCTGACGGTCAACCTGAAAGCCGCTCAGTTGTTCAGCCAGGGCCGCCGGCTGGCACAGGTCAAGGCGCAGCTGCAAGCCAGCCATGGCGAATGGAGTGGCCAGGTCAGCGCCCAGGAGCTGGCCGGCACGCTGCGCTGGGAGCCCGACCACGGCGGACGGCTGAGTGCCCGGCTGGCGCGGCTGACCCTGCCACTGCCAGCCACCGACAGCAGCAGCGAAGTGGGCGCGGGCCAGCTGGCCAGCAATCTGCCGGCACTGGCCATCAGCGTGGACCGGCTGGACTACCAGCAACACGACCTGGGCCAGCTGCAACTGAGCATGCAGCCGCGCCCGCACGGCTGGCAGCTGGACCAGCTGTCACTGAACAGCCCGGATGGCCGGGTGCAGGTGACTGGCGTCTGGCAAAACGATGGCAAACAGGGGGTAACCGCGCTGCGCGGCCAGCTGGACAGCCCCCATCTGGATGGCCTGCTCACCCGGCTGGGCTACCCGGACGCCATTCGCCGGGGCCAGCTCAAGGCCAATGGCGCACTGCAATGGCAGGGCGGGGTGTTCAGCCCGGTACTGTCGTCGCTGCGCGGCGAGCTGACTGTGCTGGCAGAAAACGGCCAGTTTGAGAAGATCAACCCCGGCATGGGCCGGCTGCTGGGCGTGTTCAGCCTGCAATCGCTGCCCCGCCGGTTTCAGCTGGATTTCCACGACATTTTCAGCCAGGGCTTTGCGTTTAATTCCGCCTCAGGCAAGATCAACGTCGATAACGGCCTGGTCACCATCCGCGACATGAAAATGATTGGCCCGGCGGCCAATGTGGCCTTGTCCGGACGCGCCGATCTGGGCCGTGACCGGCAGCAGCTGCGGGTAACCGTCGAGCCGCATCTGTCAGAAAGCGTGGCGCTGGCCACCGGCGCGGCGCTGCTTAACCCACTGATCGGCATGGCGGCGCTGGCGGCGCAAAAAGTGCTGCAAGACCCGGTGGGCAAGCTGTTCGCCTATGATTACGAAATCACCGGCAGCCTGAGCGCGCCGGTCATCCGCAAACTTGACCGCTTTGGCGGGGATTCCACTTCCGAGACAAAATGAGCGTTTCTTCCCTGATTGCGGCCTCCATCCAGATGGTGTCGGCCCCCGACGTGCCGACCAACCTGACCTACGCCGCCCGGCTGGTGGCCGACGCCGCTGGTCGGGGTGCCCAGCTGGTGGTGCTGCCCGAGTATTTTGCCCTGATGGGCCTGAACGACACCGACAAGGTGGCGGTGCGCGAAGCCTGGGGGCACGGCCCGATTCAGGACGCGCTGGCCGCCATGGCCCGCCGTCATCAGATCTGGCTGGTGGGCGGCACCCTGCCGCTGGCTGCGCCAGACGCCAACAAGGTGTATAACAGCTGCCTGCTGTTTGCCCCGGATGGCAGCGTGGCCGCGCGTTACGACAAGATTCATCTGTTTGGTTTTTCCGGGCTGGGCGAGCGCTATTGCGAAGCCGACACCATCACCCCAGGCCAGCAGCCGGTGGCGGTGGACACCCCGCTGGGCCGCATCGGCCTGTCGGTATGCTACGACCTGCGCTTTCCCGAGCTGTTTCGCGCCATGGGCGAGCCAGACATCATTGTGCTGCCGGCGGCGTTTACTGCCATTACCGGCCAGGCACACTGGGAGCCGCTGCTGCGCGCGCGCGCGATTGAAAACCAGTGCTTTGTCATCGCCAGCGGCCAGGGTGGCACCCACGCCAGCGGACGCACCACCCACGGCCACAGCATGCTGATCGACCCCTGGGGCGTGATTCTGGCCGAGCAGGCGCACGGCGAAGGCATGGCACTGGCCGAGCTCGACCTGCGCCAGATGGCGTCGGTACGCACCCGGTTGCCGGCGCTGGCCCACCGTATTTTCTGATTTGCGTCACAAGGACACTATGATGAACACCGATTTGCTGATCCAGGCTGACGCCCTGTTGCTTGCCCCGGCGGGCCTGGACGAACCGGCGCTGTCCGGCGTGCTGGCCGACATGCTCACCCATCAGGTGGACTACGCCGACCTGTATTTTCAGTACACCCGTGGTGAAGGCTGGAGCCTGGACGAAGGTATCGTCAAATCCGGCAGCTTTCACATCGACCAGGGCGTGGGCGTGCGCGCCGTGGCCGGCGAAAAAACCGCGTTTGCCTATTCCGATGAAATCTCGCTGCCGGCGCTGCGCCGGGCTGCGGGCGCAGTGCGGGCTATTGCCGCCAGCGGCGGCAGCGGCCAGACCGCCAGCCCGCGTGTGGTGGGTGGACGCGGCCTGTACCTGCCGCAAGACCCGATTGCCAGCCTGGATGCCGCCGCCAAGGTGGCCACCCTGGAAAAACTCGAACGCCTGGCGCGCGCGCGCGACCCGCGTGTGGTGCAAGTAATGGCCAGCCTGGCCGCCGAATGGGACGTGGTGTACATCGCCCGCCACGACGGCGTGCGCGCCGCCGACATCCGCCCGCTGGTGCGCCTGTCGGTCACGGTGATTGCCGAGCAGAATGGCCGGCGCGAACAAGGCAGCGCTGGCGGCGGTGGCCGCTGTGACTTTGCCTACTTTACCGACGCCGTGCTGGCCGACTACGCCGCCCAGGCGGTGAATCAGGCATTGGTCAACCTCGACGCCCGCCCGGCCCCGGCGGGAGCCATGGCGGTGGTGCTGGGCAATGGCTGGCCGGGCATTCTGCTGCACGAAGCCATCGGCCACGGCCTGGAAGGCGACTTCAACCGCAAGGGCAGCTCGGCCTTTGCCGGCAAGGTGGGCCAGCGCGTGGCCGCCCCCGGCGTGACCGTGCTGGACGACGGCACCCTGCCCGACCGGCGTGGCTCGCTGTCGATCGACGACGAAGGCAACGCCACTCAGTGCACCACGCTGATTGAAGACGGCATTCTCAAGGGCTATCTGCAGGATGCGATGAACGCCCGGCTGATGGGGGTAGCCCCCACCGGCAATGGCCGGCGCGAAAGCTACGCACATATTCCCATGCCGCGCATGACCAACACCTATATGCAGGGCGGCGCGCACAGCCAGGAAGAGATTATCGCCTCTGTGAAGGACGGCCTGTACGCGGTGAACTTTGGTGGTGGCCAGGTGGACATCACCAGCGGCAAGTTTGTGTTTTCTGCCAGCGAAGCCTGGAAAATCGAAAACGGCAAACTCGCCTACCCGGTGAAAGGGGCCACGCTGATTGGCAATGGCCCGGACGTGCTCAACTACGTGAGCATGATCGGCAACGACATGAAGCTGGACACCGGCATTGGCACCTGCGGCAAGGAAGGCCAGAGCGTACCGGTGGGCGTCGGCCAGCCCACCTTGCGTATTGACGGCGGGCTGACGGTGGGAGGCACGGCGTAAACCGGGCTGAGGGGGTGGCCCCCGCGCTGGCAACGGCGTTCTGCCAGTCAGCAGGTACCCCGCCGCACCATGCCCGACGGCCCGCTCACACCGGGCCGTGCACCTTGGCGTAAGCCGCCAGCAGGCGCTGGTGCATCTGGGTGTTGGCCAGATCCATACCCGGCGAGCACGCGCCAAAAAAGCGCAGCGAGCCATCCAGCAGCCCGTGCGCCTGGGCCAGGGTATCCGCCGGATACAGCCCGGCCAGCGCGGTCTGGTAGTTGGCCGCCGGGTCGAGGTTAAGCAGGGCTTCCACGCAGTGGTACACCTGCCGGCGTGCCGGGTCGAGCTGGGCAAAGTGGCGCACCCATTCGCAGCCTTCGCGGGCGGCATCGGCATCGCCGGCCGCCAGCGCCAGCAGTGCCTTGAGCTCGCCCACGCGCAAGTCGGCCCACAGCGTACCGGGGTCAACCGCCAGGCCAATCAGGCCGGCCACCGGGCGGTGTTCGGCAATATTGAGCTGATTGAGCGTGTCCAGCGTGTCGGCGCAGGCGCTGGGGCTGAGCTCGGCCAGTTGCAGCAGCGCCGGGCGCAGCAGATTGCCCACGCTGTTGTTTTCGTATTCCAGATCGTCCACCGGATAAATTTCCGACATGCCCGGCACCAGAATCCGGCAGGCGTACACCCCCAGGTGGTCAAAGTCGGCCACATAAATCTCGTAGCCGTCGTCGTGAATGCGCTGGCACAGCCAGGCGTAGTCGTCGGCGGTGGTCTGGCTGAAATCCCAGTCGGCAAAGGCAAAATCCGGCGTTTGGCCAAGGAAGTTCCAGGCAATCACCCCGCTGGAATCAACAAAATGGATTTCCAGATTGGGCGCGCTGGCCACTTCTTCCAGGTCAAAGCCCGGTGCCGGAAAGCCATCCAGCGCGTCCAGCGCGCGGCCCTGCAGCAGTTCGGTCAGCGCCCGCTCCAGCGCCACTTCAAAGCGCGGGTGCGCGCCAAAGCTGGCAAAGCAGCCTTGATCGCGCGGATTGAGCAGGGTGACGTTCATCACCGGGTACTGCCCGCCCAGCGAGGCATCACGCACCAGCACACCAAACCCGGCGGCACGCAGCCCGGCAATGCCAGCCACCACACCCGGATAGCGCGCCAGCACCGCTTCCGGCACTTCCGGCAGACACAGCCCTTCGGCAATCACCCGGTATTTGACATGGCGTTCAAGAATTTCCGACAGCGCCTGCGCCCGTGCTTCGGCCAGGGTGTTGCCTGCCGACATGCCATTGCTGACGTACAGATTGCTGATCAGATTCACCGGAAACCACACTTCGGCCCCGTCGCGCTGGCGCACATACGGCAGCGCGCACACGCCGCGTTCGGCATTGCCGGTGTTCAGGTCAATCAGGTCACTGCCGGGAATCAGCTGGTCAGGGTTGTAAAACGCCTGCAGCTCGGGGGTCAGCAGTGCCTCAGGCCAGCGATTGTCTGCCGGCACGGCAAACCAGCGCTCACGCGGGTAATGGGCAAATCCGGCCTGGGCGCGGGCCTGGCCCAGATAGTAGTGGTTCCAGAAATAATTGCACGACAGGCGTTCAAAAAACTCGCCCAGTGCGCTGGCGTGGGCGGCCAGTTGGGTGGCGCCCTTGCCATTGGTAAACATCAGCGGGCAATCGCGGTCGCGGATATGCACCGACCACACCGCATCTACCGGGTGCAGCCACGAGCATTCTTCAATGACAAAGCCTTTGGCGGCCAGTTTGGCCTGCATGGTGGCAATTGAGTCTTCCAGCGCGGCGTCTTTGCCTGTAATAAAGTGTAGGGTTTGCATTGGGCATCCTGGCAAAAGCGTGTTCAGAAAAAAACCAAGGACGGCAGTGTACGCGATGCGGCGCTTGGAATCGGCTGAAAAATCGTCACCCCCGCACTGGCAGGGATGTACGGGTCACGTTTTTTCGAACATCCTGATGGGACGTCAAACGTCAGATGATGGCCTGCAGGCCCTTGTCGGCGATAATGTTGAGCAGTTTAAGCGCCGGGCCGGTGGGGTGAGTCTCGCCTTGCTCCCACTTGCGCACGGTCGACGCCGTGGTGTGCAGGTGAAGCGCAAACACCGGCTGGCTGAACTGCAAGGCTTCGCGCAGACGTTTGATGTCGGCAGCGCTGAACTTCCGCACCGGCGGTGGGCAGATCGCGTCGAAGTTGCGCATCGTCACCTTATTGATCGCTCCCGCTTCGTGGAGTGCGGCCAGGTCGCCACGCAGGGATTCAATAATCTTGCTCACAATGCACCTCCAATAACACACCCGACAACAGCGCCTTCGACAAAGCTTGGGCGGACAGTTCCAGGAACACCTTGCCGGCAAATTGCAGTGCCTTCTTCTCATCCTGCGTGATGTTCGCCTTGTCGCTCTTAGGGAACCCATGCAGGAACACATAGCGGCTGCCGATCCGTGCCGACAGCAGCGTGCGGTAGCCGCCGCTCTTGCCACCACCAGGACGGGCAACCCGCTTCTTGTAGAGGAAGCCGCCCAAGTCTGCATCAATTAAACCGCTTTCCATCTCCTGAACTGCTTTGCACAAAGCAGCATCAAACAGCTTTTCGACCGCCTGCCATCGTGCAAAATCTTTTCGCTTAAGGATATGCGTCATCTTGACTTCCAAACCATACCCGAAATGGGCATGGTTTTCCAGTGCTTAGCATGATAGGCGGGCGGGAAAGACCGCTGCGCCAATTGCCATGGCGGCGATACGAAAACCAGTTAATCATGTGGTCATCTCCTGGTTATCTTTTTCGGTTCTTGGTGCAGGCTGACAACCGATTGGTGCCGATTTGCTCCCAGTTTGGTGGCTTCCCGCACCGGCTTGTCTTCGGTGTGTTGGCGTGGTCTTCCATGAATTTCGTGCACAACACCTCGACGGTGAGTGCTCACGAAGTACTGGGCTTGGGTCAGGGTAAAATAAAAAACCGCCCAGGGCAGGCGGTTTTTTTATCGGCTAGCGCTCGGGTAGCGAACGGGCAGCACAATCAGTCTGGCAGGCTTTGCCGGCCCAGCACTTCCCGAACCGATTCGGCAATATCCCAGACCATTTCCACCGCTTCCTTGCTCTGGTAGCCCAGGTAGGCGGCCGCCTGGCGACCGCACCATACCCATTCCGGGTCTTCCAGCTCGCCCAGCGCATGGCGGGCGGCTGACGAGGCAAAAAAGCCCATCGCCGCCAGGGTGCGGATTGACGGGGCCACTGAGCCGGTATTGTCGCCAAACAGGGTGGCGTCGTGCTGATGGCGGATGGCCAGCACCAGATCGTCGGGCATTTTCCAGTGGCGGGTAATCAGGCCGCCCACCATGGCGTGGTGGGTGCCATAGCGGAAGTATTCCAGCTTGGTGGAGGGCAGGTTTTCCGCCAGCGCGTCCTGCACGGTTTGTTCGTAGTCCGGATAGTGCAGCATCAGCAGCGGCACACCGCAGTCGCGGAACAGACCATACAGGTAGGCGTCTTCTTCGGCAGGGCCGGGAATCCGCTTGGCCACCTGGCGGGCGGCTTCGGCCATGGTGCGCGACAGCCGCCAGAAGCGTTCGGCCACCTGTGGCGGCAGCGGAAACGCACCCGGTGCGGCAATGGCGCAGGCAATGCCCAGCACACGGCGCACGCCCAGCTTGGTGACCGCTTGCAGCGGGTCGCGGAACGAGGTGTGGATGCCTTCTGCCGCACTGTTGGCGGTGCGCAACACGGCACCGCAGATGGCCGGGTCGGCGGCAATCAGCGAGGCGACTTCGCGCAGATCGTGGTCACGCTGAATGGCTTCAAACAAACCAGCCAGCACCGCCGGGCACGGCGGTAGCACCAGGGCGGTATTTTCGGTGGGGGCGTCTGGAATATCCGGAATGGGGTGGGACATGTGTTTCTCCCTGCGTTTTATGCCACGCAGATGGCAAGTATTTTTGGCCGCGCCATGATGAAATTCGGGTGTGCTGACCTGGCTGGACGCAACAGGTGCCAGCGTGCGCAGCGGATTGGCAAGCCCGGAGAATCAGGGGCATCTGGCTGGTCAGCCCAGGGCGGCCTGCTTCATCATGGCCAACAGCGTCGATATGTCGAGATATCAAGGCGTCCAAGCGTGCCACAGCTCACGTTTACACTGCAAGCACCATAACGGAAGATTTAACCAAGCGTTTGATGTGCATCATGAAACCCTTGTCATGCGTTGCTGGCGCAGCGAGAACCTTTTACGATGGCCGTTTTACTTTAGACGGTTTTTTGCCCATGCGCCGCGCACTCTTGCTGTTATTGTCTGCTTTTTTGCTGCTGCCCGCCCACGCCGCCCCGCCAAGCTGCCTGGATGCGGTGCGCGCAGTGAATGCCAAATTGGCTGATCCCATCCAGGATGTGCGCATCCTGGCCGACACCCTGTTGGCGCTTAATCGCAGTGGCGAGCTGCCGGCTGACCGTTATGTCAGCAAGCAGGCCGCCCGCGCCGCCGGCTGGACCCCCGGCACGCCATTCAACCAGATTGACGCGCTCAAGGGCAAGCGCATGGGGGGCGACCGGTTTGCCAACCGTGAACGCCGCCTGCCTGCCGACCGCTGGACCGAAGCCGACCTGGACTATCGGGGCAGCAAGCGCAACGCCAAACGGCTGGTGTTTTCTGCCCAGCGCCGTTTTGTCACCACCGATCACTATCAATCCTTTGTTGAGGTTCCAGCATGCCAGTAAAGTGTGAATTATCGCGTATTGATTCCCTGAAAACCTTTTATGCCCAGATTAGCCAGGGGCTAGCGCTGCCGGCGCATTTTGGCCACAACCTGGATGCGCTGGAAGACGCGCTGAACGACGTGCCCGGCCCGGTGGAGCTGTTCTGGCACAACGCCATCAGCGCCCGCAACGACATGGGCGAAGAGGCATTTGAGTCGCTGACTGCCGTGCTGCATGCCGTGGCCAGCGAGCGGGACGATTTCAAGGTGTGGATCGGGCTGTCCTGAGCGTGCCATGGCCTGTCTGACGCAGGCAAGCCGGGTGGATGGGTGACGGAATGTGATTTTGTATTACACTGCGGTGTATTCAAACGGTTGTTTACCCTTTCCGGGCCATCCCCCCACGTCTGACAGGTGATCCATGCGCGACATTCTGCATTTTTCCCACGCCAACGGCTTTCCTGCGCCGGTTTACCGCAAGCTGTTTGCCGCCCTGAGCGACCGCTACACCATTGGCTATCTGGATATGATTGGTCACGACCCGCGTTTTCCGGTGACCGACAGCTGGCCGCATCTGGTGGAAGAAACCCTGCACACCCTGGATACCCGCTATGGCCAGCCGGTGATTGGCGTTGGGCATTCGCTGGGCGGGGTCATCACCCTGCTGGCTGCCCTGCGCCGGCCACAGGCGTTTCGGGCGGTGGTGTTGCTGGACGCACCCATTTTCAACCCATGGCGCAGCCGGATGATCTGGCTGGGCAAGCGCCTGGGCCAGACCCATCGCATCACCCCGGCGGGTGCGGCGTTTCGCCGCCGCGCGCACTGGCCAGACGCCGCCAGCGCCGTGCGCCACTTTACCGGTAAGGCACTGTTTGCCGAATTCGACCCCGAGGCGCTGCATGATTATGTCGAGTTTGGCACCACGCCAGGGCCGCAGGGCGTGCATTTGCGCTTTCAGCCGCAGATAGAAGGCCAGATTTTTGCCACCCTACCGCACAGCTTTGCCCGACCCGCCGGATCGTTGCGGGTGCCGGGGGCGTATATTGCCAGCGCGCGCAGCGATGTCATCACCCCGGCGGATCTGCGCTTTATCCAGCGCCGCTTTGGCCTGACCATGCTGGAGCATCCGGGTCGGCATCTGTTTCCGCTGGAACAGCCAGACAGCACCGCCGCCCAGCTCAAAACCGTGCTGGATGGCCTGCTGGGCACCGCCTGACGCGGGCATGGGCCGGGGCGCGGCTTTAATAATTGCCAGAAAGCGCTTATGCTGGGTACATTGCGCTGCAGCAGCGCCCATGCAGTGCGGCTGTGGCGCTGTATTTGGAGCGGCTCACACAACAAAAAACATGGCAAGGCGGCACAACAATGCCAGGCGCGTTGTGTGAACCAACCTTAATCTTGCCGGGCAGGCCGCCCGGCCCATTTTGCCTGACGACACCCAAGTATGACCCAGCCCCGACACTACGACCTGAACCACACCTCGATCTGGGCCAAGCTGCACCAGCACCAGCGCGCCACCCGGCACATGCACATGCGTGAACTGTTTGCCGCCGATCCGGAACGGTTTGCCCGGTTTTCCCTCAGCCTGGGGCCCTTGCTGATGGACTATTCCAAGCACCGCATCACCGAACGCACGCTGGAATTGCTGTTTGAACTGGCCCACGCCGCCCGGCTGGGCGACTGGCGTCAGCGCATGCGTGCCGGCGAGCGGATCAATGTCAGCGAACAGCGCGCCGTGCTGCATATGGCGCTGCGCGGCCAGGCCGAGGATGAGTTTGACGTAGCAGGCCAGCCGGTGATGGGGCTGGTGCTGGCGGTGCGCGCGCGCATGGCGGCGTTTGCCCGTCAGGTACGCAGTGGCGACTGGCGGGGCTTTGATGGCCGGCCCATCCGCACCGTGGTGAACCTGGGCATTGGCGGCTCTGACCTGGGGCCCATGCTGGTATGCCAGGCGCTGCGCCCGTTTGCCGGCCCGCTGGACGTGCGCTTTGTGTCCAATCTGGACGGCCAGCATCTGGCGCAAACCCTGGAAGGGCTGGATCCGGCCACCACCTTGTTTATTGTGGCGTCAAAATCGTTTACCACGCCAGAAACGCTGATGAACGCCGAAGCCGCGCGCGCCTGGCTGCTGCAGGTGGCCAGCCAGGCCGATGTCGCCCGGCATTTTGTGGCCATTTCCAGCCAGACCGAGCGGGTGCGCGCCTTTGGCATCGACCCGGCCAATATGTTCGAGTTTTGGGACTGGGTGGGCGGGCGCTATTCGGTGTGGTCGGCAATTGGCCTGTCGGTGATGCTGGCCATCGGCCCAGAGGCATTTGAAGATTTTCTGGCCGGCGCCCGGCAGATGGACGCGCATTTTCTGGAAGCGCCGTTTGCCCAGAACATCCCGGTGATCCTCGCCCTGCTGGGGGTGTGGTACAACACCTTTTACCGCGCCCACACCCACGCCATCATGCCCTACGACCAAGGCCTGGGCCGGTTGCCAGCGTATTTGCAACAGCTGGACATGGAATCCAACGGCAAGCGGGTGGGCCGCTATGGCGAAACGCTGGACTTTGACACCGGCCCGGTGATCTGGGGCGAGGTGGGGGTGAACAGCCAGCATGCGTTCTTCCAACTGCTGCACCAGGGCACCCGGCTGGTGCCGTGTGATTTTATTGTGCCAATGCGCAGCCATTACCCGATTGACCACCACCATCAGGCATTGGTGGCCAACTGCTTTGCCCAGACCGAAGCGCTGATGCGCGGCAAGACCGAAGCCGAAGTGCTGGCCGAACTGGCCGGGCTGGACGGCGACAGCATCGACCTGCTGCTGCCGCAAAAACTGTTTCCCGGCAACCAGCCATCCACCACGCTGGCGCTGGACGCCATCACCCCGCACACCCTGGGCATGCTGCTGGCCATGTACGAACACAAGGTGTTTGTGCAAGGCGTGATCTGGGGCATCAATTCTTTCGATCAATGGGGCGTGGAATACGGCAAGCAACTGGCCCGGCAAATCCAGCCCGAGCTGGCCGACCCCGCCCAGCCGCTGGCGCACGACGCCTCGACCAATGCGCTGATTGCCCACTACCGCCAGCGCGCCACCGCCGCTTCCCCCCTTCCGGAGCCCCAGCCATGACCCCTACCGCCCGTCATCTGGCCGCCCAACTGGGCGATGCCCTGCGCCAGTGCCAACAGCGGGTAGCCACCGCCGAATCCTGCACTGGCGGCCTGATTGCCGGCACACTGACCGCCATTCCCGGCAGTTCGGACTGGTTTGGTTTTGGCTGGGTCAGCTACGCCAATGACGCCAAACAGCAGATGCTCGGCGTCAGCGCCAACACCCTGGCTCGTCACGGTGCGGTCAGCGCCGACACCGTGGGCGAAATGGCCGCCGGCGCACGCCTGCACAGCCACGCCGACTGGGCCATTGCCGTCAGCGGTATTGCCGGCCCTGGCGGTGGCAGCCGCGACAAACCGGTGGGCCTGGTGTGGTTTGGCCTGGCCGGTCCACACGGCGTGGACACCTTTAGCCAGGTGTTTGCCGGTGGCCGCGACCAGGTGCGTGAACAAACCGTCGAAACCGCCCTGCAACACCTGCTGCAGGCGTTGGGCCAGGCTTGACCCGCCCGACGCTTGATCGCCCCGCCGCCGGCACATCCGCCCGGCGGGGCAACGCGCCACCCGCCAGCCACACTGGCCATTGAAGTTTTCCCCGCCCAGGCGCTACCATCAGCAATTCTCCCCCCGCGCCACCTGGCCACAAGCCGGGCTGGCCCTCCGTTCAGGCCCATCCTTACCATGTCGATGTCGAATCAGGAAACCCGTCGCGGCGTGCTGTACGCCGTTGCTGCCTTTTTTATCTGGGGCTTGTTCCCGCTGTACTGGAAACCGCTGGCACATGTGCCGGCACTGCAGATTTTGTGTCACCGGATTGTCTGGTCCGCCGTGTTTGTTACCGGCATCCTGCTGATTCAGCGCAACTGGGCCTGGCTGGGCGACAGTCTGCGCCAGCCGGCGCGCTTGCGGGTGTTTGCCCTGTCGTCCTTGCTGTTGTCCACCAACTGGCTGATTTATATCTGGGCAGTGAATGAAAACCGGGTAGTGGAAGCCAGTCTGGGTTATTTCATCAACCCGCTGGTGAATGTGCTGCTGGGCCGGGTGTTTCTGGGCGAGCGGCTGACCCCGGTGCAAGCCAGCGCCGTGGGCTTGGCCACGCTGGGGGTAGGCTGGCTGACGCTGTCGCTGGGCAGCGCGCCGTGGGTGGCGCTGAGCCTGGCCGGCTCGTTTGGCGTCTATGGCCTGCTGCGCAAGCGCGCGCCGCTGCCCTCGCTGGAAGGCCTGGCGCTGGAAACCTATCTGATTACCCCCTTTGCCCTGCTGGCGCTGCTGGTCTTGCACTGGCAGGGCGCGGGCGCATTTGGCCACGGCAGCGGGCTCAGCGATGGGCTGCTGATGGGGGCCGGGGTGGTGACTGCCGTGCCGCTGCTGCTGTTTGCCAGCGGCGCGCGCCGGCTGACCCTGGCCACCCTCGGCCTGATCCAGTATGTCGGCCCAACCATGCAGCTGCTGCTGGGCGTGTGGCTGTACCACGAACCATTTGGCGCGGTGCGTGCCATCGGGTTTGGCCTGATCTGGGCCGCGCTGGCGCTGTATTCCGGCCACGGCCTGCTGGCGTACTGGAAAACCAGGCGCTAGCGTGCGCCACTACCGGCGTGTGCCCCGGCTGGCCAGTTGCACCGCCAGCACACTGCCCAGCGTGATAAGCCAGCCAAGCAAGGCCCAGCCGTGCAGGGTTTGTCCCAGCCAGTATGCGCCCAGCAGCGCGGCGCACAGCGGGCTGAGCAAGCCCAGCGACGACACCGCCACCGCCGGCAGCCGGCGTATGCCGCGAAACCACAGCGCATACGCCAGCAGCGCGCCGCACAGCGACAAATACCCATACGCCAGCCCCTGGCCCACACTGAGCGGCGGCAGCGCCGGCTCCAGCCGCCAGGCCAGCGGCAGCAGACACAGCCCGCCCAGCGTCAGTTGCCAGCCGGTGAGCGCCAGCACCGGCAGCCCCACCCCCTGCCAGCGCTGGGTGAGGTAACTGCCCAAGGCCATCGCCGCTGCGCCCCCGGCGGCGGCAGCCACCCCCACGCCATCCCATGCCGTTCCCGGCGCATACAGCAGCGTGGCCATGCCGCCCACCCCCAGCCACGCCGCCAGCGCCACCGGCCAGCGGGGCCGACGCTGCTCCAGCAGCCACACCCAGCCCAGCACCATCAAGGGCTGGGTCGCCCCCAGAATGGCCGCCACCCCACCCGGCAACCGGTACGCCGCCACAAACAGCAGGGCCTGAAACACGCCAATATTCAGCACCGACACCCCAAGCAAACGCCCCCAGCTGGCGCGCGCCGGCCAGCACCGCGTCCAGCCCAGCAACAACAGCCCGGCGGGCAACACCCGCAGCAGCGCAGCGGTAAAAGGCCGATCCGGCGGCAGCCACTGGCTGGTCACCCAATAGGTAGACCCCCAGATCAACGGGGCCAACGCCGTCAGCAAGGTATCGCGCAGGCTGGCGGGAAAGGCGAGAGTCATGGTAATTTGTCTTGAATTGAAGATAATGACAGGCTATCCGGTTTTTATCTTGAATTCAAGCTAATTAACCAGGACCGACCCCATGCCCCCCACCC
>Ga0209599_10000622_pt1 | contig 21641 bp, 17 predicted proteins | sample Shrwel_input2_FT_FD_187534 | JGI IMG/M metagenome (GOLD analysis project Ga0209599, IMG submission 187534) | Subsurface microbial communities from deep shales in Ohio, USA - Utica-3 well 1 S input2 FT (SPAdes) (version 2) ... | reverse complement strand
CTCCAATTTGCCATCATCAAGTTTGGCAATTTCCAGTAAGGTTGAAATCAGCTCTTCCGTGGCTTTTAATGAATTATCCAGCTGTTGCAACATTTGCTGTTGCCGTTCCGGTTCCGGTTGTTCCTGCAGTGCTGAGGTAAACAGCCGGGCGGCATTCAGCGGTTGTAAGATGTCATGACTGGCCAGTGCCAGAAACCGGGTTTTCGACGCATTCGCCGCTTCCGCTTCGGCTTTGGCCAGCAATAGTTGTTGTTCGGTGATCCGGCGCAAGGCTATTTCATCACGCAACTCTTCATTGATTTGGCTGATTTGCTGTGTGCGTTGTTGCACCCGTTGCTCCAGATGCTGTTTTGCTTCTGCCAGTTGCCGTACTGCCTGCACATGTTCAGTGATATCGGTAAAGCTGGTGACAAAACCACCGCCCGGAATAGGATTGCCCCGCATCTCTAACACTGTGCCATCAGGGCGCACCCGCTGAAAAACATGAGGCGTGCCGCGCTGCATATGCTGTAGCCGTTTTTGCACATGCTCTTCTGCGCTGCCTTCACCACACAAACCACGTTCGGCGTTAAACCTGACGATATCGGCCACAGAACGGCCGACCCGCACCATCCCCTCAGGGTAATTAAACATTTCCAGATATTGCCGGTTCCAGGCGACAAGCTGTAAGTCCCGATCGACCACACTCACGCCCTGACTGAGGTGCTCCAGGGTCGAAAACAGAATTTTACGGGAAAACATGATGGCCTGACGGGTATCATCAAATAAGGTCACCACATCTTCAAATGCCAATTGCCGGCCATCCAGCACGGCATTGACCATAGCGGCCGCACTGGAGGACCCAATCACACCGGCCAATTCCCGTTCAATGTGCCTAATCAGCGCCGGCTCTGGCATATCTTCCAGCTGGGGTGGCATCGGCTGACGACGGCTAAATTCAGCGATAGACTCCTTGGCCCGGCCCGTGCCGACAAAACGCTCCAGCAGCGTCAGTAAATCCTGGCCGACAATCCGGGTGCGACGGGCCGTTTTGAGATCATCCAGCGGCAGGTTTGGTTTGACAAAAGCCACCGCCTGCAGCTTATCGTTCAGATCGGCTTTGTGCAGCAGCGAGAACACGACATAAGCCAGTAGATTCAGCCCCAAAGACCAGAACACCCCATGTGTCAGTGGATCCAGCGCCAGTCCAAACAGCGCTGTCGGTCTGAGCCAGCTTTGGCCAAAAGCGCCTTGCTGTAAGATTGTTGCATCCAGCACCCCAACACTGACCAATTGCGGTAGCATCAGACAATAAAACCAGCCGGCAAAACCAATACTGACGCCGGCATACACGCCAAGCGCATGACCGCGCCGCCAGTACAGTCCTCCCAGCAGTGCCGGTGCCAGCTGAATAATCAAGGCAAAAGATAATAACCCTGTTTCGGCCAGTTCATAATTGCGGGCAAACAAGCTGTAATATCCATAAGACAAAGCCATCACCATGACGATCATCAGGCGCCGCACCCGCAGGATCATCGGACTGTAATCACGCGACAGCTGTTGATTCGGATCGGTATTTAACAAGGTCGGCATCACCACGTCATTACTGATCATGGTACTGAGCGCCAGCGTGGCGATGATAATCATCGAGGTCGCAGCCGAAAAGCCACCAATAAACACCAGTGCGCTGATACTTCCCCAGCCCTGACTGGCTGGCAGCAGCAGCACAAAACTATCGGCCAGATGTAGTTTTTCCGGAAATAATTGCAAGCCCGCCAATGCAATGGGTAATACCACCAAAGTCACCAATACCAGATAACTGCCAAACCAGCGTTTAGCATGGCCAAGATGGCCAGGTGACGTATTTTCGACAAAGGTGACATGAAACTGGCGGGGTAATAAAAAGATGGCGGCCATCGCCAGAACAGTTTTGGTGAAAAATGCCAACCAACTGCCACTGTCTTCCAGGCTATGGGTTTGCGCATACTGGCTAAAATCGTGCAGCATCAGCCAGGGCCTGTCCAGTACAAACCAGCAGACCGCAATGCCGAGCGTCAATAACGCCGCCAGTTTAATCACAGATTCAAAGGCGATCGCGACCATCACCCCGCGATTTTGCTCCGTCAGATGCACTTTGCGGGTGCCGAACAAAATGGCAAACAAGGTCATCGCCAGCGCACTCATCAGCGCTGTGTCCTGCCACCACAGTTGCAGGCGGTCTTCGCTGTGGCCAAGCAAGACCTGGTAAGAGGCTGATACAGCTTTGAGTTGTAATGCAATATAAGGCACCACCACCACCAGACATAACAATGCGGTCACCGCGGCAATGGCATGGCGTTTACCATAACGGGCACTGATAAAGTCGGTAATAGAGGTGACGTTATGTTTTTTGGCCACATGCAGCAATTTACGCAGCATGGGTTGAGCGAAGCAAAAAACCAGTAAAGGACCGAGATAAATCGGTAAATAATCCCAGCCGGAACTGATAGCGGAACCCACAGCGCCATAATAAGTCCAGGAAGTACAGTACACCGCCAGCGCCAGACTGTAGATGAGTCCACCATACTTTCGTAGTAGCGCATCCGCTCTATGTTGCTCTGCCCAGTTCGCAATGTAAAACAGCCCACCGACATACAACAGAGCCAACACCGCAATAATCCACGCCGCCACAGCATTCTCCAGCTTCTTTTTAGTCGCATACTGTTGGCCAGACCGCGTCAGATGTCAATGCTGTTATTTTTCCTTCGACTAAAGTCGGGCTTACGCTTCACACACCAACTGCTAGATTAAGATTGCTCGATAAAAATAACTAAAGGAAACATGCATCATGGTAACTAAACATAGTCCGCAGGAGTATTGGCAAGCCAATCTGCGACTGATCATCGGCAGCCTGATCGTCTGGGCGCTGGTATCATACGGCGGTGGCATCTTATTTCGTCCCTTGCTCAGTGGCATCACTGTCGGTGGCACTGATCTTGGCTTCTGGTTTGCACAACAGGGCTCCATTATTACCTTTATCATCCTGATCTTCTTCTATTCCTGGAGAATGAATAAGCTTGATAAAGAATTTGGCGTTGATGAGGAGTAATTCCAGATGAGCCAATTTGCAATCAACTTAATTTTTGTCGGCGGCTCCTTTGCCCTTTATATCGCGATTGCGATCTGGGCCAGAGCCGGTTCAACCAAAGAGTTTTATGTCGCAGGCGGCGGTGTCCATCCAGTGATGAACGGGATGGCAACTGCAGCTGACTGGATGTCAGCGGCATCTTTTATTTCAATGGCTGGCCTGATTTCATTAGGCGGTTATGCCAACTCGACTTACCTGATGGGGTGGACCGGTGGTTATGTGCTGCTGGCGATGTTACTGGCGCCCTACCTGCGTAAATTCGGCAAATTTACCGTGCCGGATTTTATCGGAGATCGCTTCTACAGCACAGGCGCCCGCTTGGTCGCTGTTGCCTGCCTGATCATCGCTTCTGTCACTTATGTCATCGGCCAAATGACAGGGGCTGGCGTGGCTTTTTCCCGTTTCCTTGAAGTCAGCAGCGATATGGGTCTGATTATCGCCGCTGTGATCGTCTTTATGTATGCGGTTCTGGGCGGTATGAAAGGCATTACTTACACCCAAGTGGCGCAGTATGTCGTGTTGATTGTGGCTTATACCATTCCGGCGGTGTTTATTTCATTGCAACTGACCGACAGTTTCCTGCCACCACTGGGTTTGTTCTCGGAACACACTGAATCTGGCGTGCCACTGCTGCAAAAACTGGATGAAGTGGTGCGCGAACTTGGCTTTGTCGATTACACCGCCGATGTTGATAACAAACTGAATATGGTGTTATTCACCTTGTCATTGATGATTGGTACAGCCGGTCTGCCGCACGTCATTATCCGGTTCTTTACAGTGCCAAAAGTGGCGGATGCCCGCTGGTCTGCCGGCTGGGCGCTGGTATTTATCGCACTGTTGTATCTGACAGCGCCTGCAGTTGCTGCCATGGCGCGGTTAAACCTGATGAACACTATTTTCCCGGAAGGTCCAAAAGCTGAAGCGATTGAATACAGCGCCAGACCAGACTGGATTAAAAACTGGGAAAAAACCGGCTTAATTAAACACAATGACCTCAACGGTGACGGTCGGATCCAGTTCTACAGTGATGCGCCGGCATTTGCCGAAAAAGCGGCAGAGCGTGGCTGGAAAGGCAATGAGCTGACGGTGAATAACGACATTCTGGTGCTGGCCAATCCTGAGATTGCCAATTTGCCGGGCTGGGTCGTGGGTCTGATCGCTGCGGGTGGTTTGGCAGCTGCGTTATCGACAGCGGCTGGTTTATTGTTAGCGATTTCTTCTGCTATCAGTCATGACCTGATCAAAGGCACTATCAATCCACAGATCAGTGAAAAAGGCGAATTACGGGCTGCCCGTATTTCAATGGCTGTGGCTATCGTTGTGGCAACTTATCTTGGCATGAATCCGCCTGGCTTTGCTGCGCAGACGGTGGCGCTGGCCTTTGGTATCGCTGCGGCGTCAATTTTCCCGGCGCTGATGATGGGGATTTTCTCCAAACGCGTCAACAGCCATGGTGCTATTGCCGGTATGCTGGCAGGCCTGACCTCGACTTGCGTTTACATCTTTATCTTCTTAGGCTGGTTCTTTATTCCAGGCACTGCTTCTTTTGAAAACGTGCCAGCCAACTGGTTCTTTGGCATCTCTCCACTGTCGTTTGGTGCTATAGGTGCACTGATTAACTTTGTGGTTGCCTTTGCGGTATCGTCCGTTACAGCAGCACCGCCAAAAGCCATTCAGGACCTGGTGGAAAGCGTGCGCTTCCCGCGTGGTGCTGGTACAGCCATCGATCATTAAGTAAGATAAAACGCAGTGGTCTGAGCGTGCTCAGACGAAGCTTACGCCACGGGCTTTCAGTGAAAGCCCGTGTTTTTTGGAGAATAACATTTATGCTATGGGATTTGATTGCAACTATCGTCTCAGGAGTTGGCGCCGCCGGTATCGCATTATTGCTGCGTAAACTCAGCTCGCAACGTGCTCCCCGTTACCTGATCCCTGCCTTTGCCGCTGCCGGTATGTTGGGGTTTCAGATTTACAACGAATATCAATGGTTTGAACATCAAAAAAGCCTGTTACCTGAAGGTGTGGTGGTGGTGAAAGCGGTCGCCGAAAGTACCGCTTGGCGGCCCTGGAGTTACCTCAAACCACAGGTAGTTCGTTTTATGGCGCTGGATGTGAAAAATGCCAGCGCGAATCAGCAAAATCCGCAGCTGATGCTGGCAACTTTGTATTTATTTGAACGCCGCAGTCCAGCAGCAGCAATCCGCCAGGTGATCCATTGTGGCTTACAGTATCGCGCCGATTTCACTGAGCAATTACCAATCCCGGCAGCAGGTGCGGCGTTGGATCCACAATGGCATCCGATCGGCCCTGGCGAACAAGCCTTGCTGCAAGTCTGTCCGGCCGGCGCAGGCGAAAAGGTAGCTGCTTCAGACTAAAGTAGACTGTCGAGGCTGGCCTGCCCTTGCTAGAGTAAAGGCATTGAGACAGGAGCTATTATGGAAATCAGCGAAGTCACCAAATTTCTGGCGCATACCACTCCTTTTAATCATTTGGCCAGCGCGGAACTCGGCCAGCTCGCCCGGCAAATTCAGGTGTTTTATTATCAGCAAGCCGAACTGGTACCGCCAGGTACCAACCGGCTGATGATAGTGCGCACCGGGGTATTTGCCCTCTACAGCGACCAACAACAGCTGTTAGCTAAATTGCAGGAAGGCGATTTTTATGGCTACCAGTTGTTATTAACCGACTTAGCTGATGATGATCAACTGCGCTGCGAAGAAGATGGACTGGTGTATTGGCTGGGCGCCGACGCTTTCCATCAGCTCAGACACCAATATAAAAATATTGATGTTTTTTTCCAGCGTTTATTCAGCCGCCGACTGCATCAATACCGAGAGCAGCAACAAAACTCCCGCTTCACGCTGAAAATAGCCGATGTGGTGCAAGCGCATAAAATTGCCATCGCGCCACAGCAGACAGTCCAGCAAGCTGCCGCTTTAATGACAGCACAACGGGTGTCTTCGTTACTGGTCGAAAGTGACCAGCAACTGGTTGGCATCCTCACCGACCGTGATTTGCGCAGCCGGGTGCTTGCGCAAAATCTACCTGCCAGCACCTTGATCAGCCAGGTGATGACAAAACAGCCTTATACCATTGATAAACATGGCTATTTATTTGAGGCTGTGCAGTTGATGAGTCGCTATAACATTCATCATTTACCGGTGACAGAGCAAGGTCAGAGTTTTAGTATGATCACCGCCACTGATATTATCCGGGCGCAGCAGGATCACCCGGTGTATCTGATTGGCGAAATTCATCGTCAACAAAGTCTGGATGGCTTGGAGCAGTGCAGTCAGCATATTGCCGAACTGGCGTTGACTATGGGCAAACAGCAAGTACCGGCGCATGAAGCCGGCCATATTATCACCACTATTACCGATGCCATTACCCAACGGCTGATTAAACTGGCGATAGTGCAACTGGGTGAACCCCCTTGTGTGTTCAGTTGGTTAGCCTTTGGTTCACAAGCCAGAATGGATCAGAGCCTCAATGCGGATCAGGACAATGCCCTCCTACTGGAAAAAGAACCGGAAGGCGAAGTGGCAGATTATTTTGCCAGGCTGGCTGAGTTTGTCTGTCATGGTCTGGACCGCTGTGGTGTCAGGTTTTGTCCCGGCAATATTATGGCCAGTAACCCCGAACTTAGACTCAGCCTGAAAGGCTGGTCGATGCGGTTTGCCCGCTGGATCAGCACTCCGACCCCCCAGGCATTACTCAATGCCAGCATCTATTTTGATTTAAGAGTGATCGAAGGCAGCCGTGGTTTATTTAATGCATTACAACAGGACATTCTGGCCAGGACAGCACAGCAGGAATTGTTTTTACTCCATCTGGCCAACACCGCCCTTGAGCGCACTGCCCCGCTCGGCTTTTTAAAGAATTTTATACTGGAACAAGATGGCAAGCATAAAAAAGGCCTGGATCTGAAAAAACGCGGCATTAGTCTGATCACCGACTTGGTCCGGGTCTATGCCATGGCGGCTGGGATCAGCGCAGTCAATACCCGGCATCGACTGGAGCAATTGGCAGCGCAACAGCAATTAGCAGCCAGGGATGTGCAGGATCTGCTGGATGCTTTTGATGTGTTGGCACAGCTGCGCTTTGATAAACATATCCATGAACTGCAACAAGGCCATGACGTCACCAATTTGCTGGATCCGGTGGTGCTGTCCAGTCTGCAGCGCCATCAACTGAAAGACAGTTTTGCGGTGATCCACAGTGCGCAAGGGTCATTACGTTATCGTTTCACCAGGGAAATTTAACATGTGGCAATGGTTGCAGTGGCAAAAAGAGGCCGTCAACGAAGTCGTAAAGCGCTTTAATGCAGTGCCACTGCCGGCAGCTGCGACTGAGGTTTCCAACTGTGATTTTCTGGTGCTGGATATCGAAACCACCGGGCTGGTGGCAAAAAAAGATTATATAGTCAGTATCGGTTGGCTGCCGGTGCGACAGTTACAAATTGAACTCAGTGCTGCCCGGCATTATCTGATCAATAGCCCGGTCAGTGTGGGTCAGAGTGCTATTTTCCATGGTCTGCATGATAAAGACTTCAGCAATGCCCATGATCTCGCTGACGTACTGACCGAATTACTGACCCAGTATGCGGGTTCTATTCTAGTGGCACATCATGCCAGTATTGAACGCAGCTTTTTGGAAGTGGCTTGTCAGCGCTGCTTTGGCCGGGCGCCACGACTGAAATTTATTGATACCATGCAAATAGAATGGCAGCGACTGCTCAATCAGGGCAAAGTTGTCAAACCGCAATCGCTGCGGCTGCCTAATTGCCTGGCACGCCATCATTTACCACAAAGCCAGTCTCATCATGCGCTGGAAGATGCTTACAGTTGTGCTTTGTTACTGCTTTGTCAGTTAAAACAACACCGTCAGGGCAGATTGCAATTACAGGATGTATTTTTATTATCCCGCGGCTAACACCATAGATGCCCGCAGTGTTTGGCACGGCTAGCTGGCAAAATTTTTTATGTGGCGGTAAAAACAATAAAACCAGCCGTAGCTGGTTTTATTGTCAGGCCTGGCACAGTAACTATTACTTAGCGCGGCTGCGGTATTCGTCAGTACGGGTATCGATTTCGATTTTGTCACCGATTTCAACGAAAGCCGGAACCATCAGCTCAAAGCCGGTATCCAGTTTGGCTGGCTTCATCACTTTGCCTGAAGTATCACCACGGGCAGCTGGTTCAGAATAAACCACTTCACGTACCACGATTGTTGGCAGGTCAACAGAGATGGCGCGCTCGCCGTAGAATACCACTGAACACTGCATATCTGGCACTAAGTACTTCAGTGCATCAGTCATGTTGTCAGCTTCGATTTCGTATTGGTTGTATTCAGCATCCATGAATACATACATTGGATCGGCGTAATATGAATAAGTGACTTCTTTCGTATCCAGCAGCACTTGTTCAAATTTGTCGTCGGCACGGTAAACAGTTTCTGCACCCTGACCAGACAACAGACCTTTTAATTTCATTTTTACTACAGCAGCGTTACGGCCTGATTTGTTGAATTCAGCTTTCTGAACAATCATTGGCTCGCTATTGACCATGATAACCTGGCCAGCACGTACTTCTTGAGCAGTCTTCATCATAATTGAAATATCTTCTTGTTAGGAAAAATTGCGGGGCATTATAAATTTATTTTCAGCAAAACGCACGAGGTTGCTGGCAAGATCTTGCTGAGAAGTTAAATACTGGCGCCATTGCCGGTTATAACTAGCAATTTTTTGCTGGTTTTGCAGCAATTGTGGCCATAAATCCAGCAATGGCAACTCCAAATCCCAGTGTTGGTGCAGCTGTTGTAACAAGGTGGCCAGCTCAGTCGGGGCTTGTTGTAAATACTGTTGTAAAAAAGCGCTCAGCTTCACTTGATGCGCCTGTTCCTCTTGTCGATAAATTTGCCAGATAAAGGGTTTACCGGCCCACTGCGCCCGGATGATCGAATCTTCGCCACGGACAAAATTGATGTCGCAGGCCGCCAGTAAATAGTCGTATTGCGGTTGCGGCATAAAAGATAAAATATGCAACCGCAACTGCCCGGTTTGCCAGACAGACTGCTGCTGCAATTGTGGGTATAACTGCCGCAACTGCTCTGCCAGCATGCCTTGTGGCACTAATAACAAACTGGATGAATCGGCATTTGCCAATTGGCTGACCAGCTGCGCAATCGCCTGCTGCTCGTAACTGAACAGCGAAATTTTCTGGTTAAAACCCATCGCATCAGCAATCCCGAGCTGTTGCCAGAACTGGTGTTGCGCCTGTGGATCTTCGCTAAATTGACTCAGCTGGGCCACCAGGGATTGTTCGCGCAATAAACCACCGGTGTTGCTGTTAAAACCTGGAAAAAAGAAATACTTGGCAATAGACACTTGTGATTGCGGCGAGGCTAAGCCATGGCAACCCTCAATCCAGCTTTCGGCAGACAGATATTCCAGATTTAACCACACCGCATCTGGCCTGTGCTCTGACAATAGCTGCAGATAGTCAACCGGCACAGTGCAAGCCAGTGCTTCAATCAGCAGATCCGGCAAGTCTTCAGCCTTTAATGGCGGTAGTTGTTCCCGCCAATGCCTGACATCCACCCCAGCAATGACCTGGCGGGCAAGTTGTGGTTGCACCTGAGGGCAAATGCGCTGAAAGCTCTGCAAATCATCGACCCAGAGCGTCAATTGCAGTTGATGTTCAGCCACCAATTGCCGCGCCAGCCGCCAGCAAATACCAATATCGCCAAAATTATCCACCACACTGCAAAAAATATCGCAGCGGCTCAGACTTGTGTTCAATACAGACTCCAAAAGACAAAGGTTGTGATTGCGTCCAGTTAACCCTGACGCAATAACACACTGATCATTTTCAAACTGGTTAGCGCGGAAAGTAGCACTAATAGCAAAATTAATAACGCCAGACTATGTTGCTTCAACCGATACCATTGCAGCCTGCACCAATCTGACCAGCGCCTGCCACGCAGTGCCGGCGGCGATAGTGGCAGGCTGTAAGCCATAAACAAGCCAAGCAGACTCCAACAGAGCAGCAACAACACCGGCACTAGCCGAATACCCGCAGCTTGTTGCCACAGCCACCAACAGCCCCAACCTAACGCCAGACAGCAGCCAAACCAGCACAGAGGCCGCAACCAAAGACTGGCGGCGACTTTGTTTAAGCGCTGTAAATAACGCTGGTACCAGTTCAAGGTGCTGCAACGTCAGTCGGCGGCAGATTCAGTTGCTGCTGGACTTGCTGCCACAATGCCAAAGGATATAACGGTGCCAGGCCATGCAAACCTTGCATATCTTTCACCAGCCAGATTTGTTCAAACGGCGGCTGTGCCGGTAAGCTCCAGTTCAGTTGCTGCGCCGATAACTCCTGACCTTGCCAGGCCGGATTTGCATTGCGGATCACCAGCCACATCCGCTGACTGTCATACTTTTTTTGACCTTTTTGCGCAATCAGCCGTTCAAGCGCCGTGAATAAACGTTGCCGCACCGGCACTTGTTGCAACTGTTGTAATGCCAAGCGGGTCTGTGGCGATAAAGTACGCCCCAAAATATGCATAGCTTCGGCTTCACTGCCGTACAGATGGGCGATTTCCAGATCCAGCCGTTGGCCGGCAAAATAGCAGGACACATCAGGTTTGGCGGGCTGGTTATGCCAGATATGCCGCATCGGTTGCTGAAAGTGCTGTTCATACAAACGCATAAAGACTTTCGCCGCCTGATGTTCCAGCATTAGTTTTTCCGACTGTTGCGTCAGGATAGACAACGGTTACTCCAATGCATGCTAAAAACAGACCAAAAATTCAAGCTATACTAACGCAATTAGTGCAAAAGTTTAAGTCTGCTGCTGTGTTGGCACAGGCGTCCTGAACAAGGTAATGCATGGCAGTTACAAAAGCTGATTTCACGCCCGATACCCCTGCAGAGGTGCCAGACTCTTTGGTCAGCCGGTTGACCCGGTTGAATATCCGGGTGCTGGCAATAAGTTTATTGCTGACCTTTTTGCTGATGGCAACGGCTCTTTGGTATGGCGCCAGACAACACCAATTACAAAATGCCTTGGCCAGTGCTGCGGTGCTCGCCAATAGCATTGCTTCCAGCCTGGTATTTAGCGATAAAAAATCGGCCGCTCATGAACTGGCTATTTTTGCCAGACGCCCCGAAGTCAGTCAGGTTGCGTTGTATGATTTACAGCAGCAACCTTTTGCCATCTGGCCAGCCGACAGCACAGAGCCTAATGCGTGGCCTGATGCCGGGAACGCTGAATACAGTGACACTGACTGGCAATATCTGCAATTGCAGCTACCGATTATGTTGCAGCAAGAACAGGTCGGGCTGCTGCGGGTGCAGGAAAGCCTGGGCCGCATCAATCGCACTGTCGGCTGGTTAATTGGTTTGCTGGCGCTGATGACAGTGCTGACACTGCTGGTGGCAGCACGTGGCCTTAGAATGGTGCAACAACGGGTACTGGCACCGATAGTGCAGCTGTCAGAACTGGCCGATTATGCGGCCAGGCATCAGGACTATAGTCAGCGCGGTGTCATTTATCAGCATGATGAAGTCGGCCGGCTGACTGAAAGGTTAAATGAACTGTTTAAACGCACCGAAATCTGGCAAGGCGAGCTCACCAGGCAACTGAAACGCGAGCAACAAACCGGTGCCGAACTGAAACAACTGGCGCATCACGATAGTCTGACCGGCTTACCGAACCGGTTGTATTTCCAAAATGAATTACCGATTTTGCTGCAACAGAGCCAGCAAAAACAGCAATTACTGGCGCTGATGTTTATTGATCTGGACAATTTTAAAACCGTCAATGATAGCTGGGGCCATGACTATGGCGACGAAGTATTGTGCATCGTGGCCAACCGGATGCAACAGGTGCTGAGAAACCATGACTTATTATGCCGGTTAGGGGGTGATGAATTTGCCGTGTTATTACCGGGTATTGCCGATAGCGCCGGGGCTGAACAACTGGCGGATCGACTGATTAAAGCGGTCCGCCAGCCGATGCTGGTGCAACAACAACTGATGCCGGTCGGCGCAACGGTCGGCATCGCGTTTTATCCATTGCATGCCTCTGATGCAGCACAGTTACTGCAAAAATCGGACGAGGCAATGTACGCCGCCAAAAAAGCCGGCAAAAATACCTATCGCACCGCTCATCATACTGAGCTGCAGAGTCGTTATCACAATGCGCAACCTCAGGTCCAGTCGCATGAACATGGCTAAATACCGGCGCGCCAGCGTGAGCACAGCACTGACATGGCTGGCGAAACAGCATTCAATGTCCGCAACTTCCCTGCTCTGGCTGTGGCCTCTGCTGCTGATTACCACGCCAACTTTCGCCCAACAACCCAGCCTGGAAGATTTGCTTAATACCCGGCTGACCAAGGTGCCGCGCGACGTTGAAGTCTCCACTGCCAGCCGGATGGCGTTAACAGCAGCGCAATCTCCCAGTACCACTTATGTTGTCACCAGTCAGGACATTAAATTATATGGTTTACGTAGCCTTGGCGATATTCTCGCCACGATGCCGGGTTTGTATCTGACCAATGACGGTTATTTCAGCTATATTGGCATCCGTGGCCTTGGCCGCAGTGGGGATTACAATTCCAGACTGCTGTTTTTAATTGATGGCATCCGGGCCAATGAAAATATCAGTGATGCCGGTTTTCTGGGCAGCGATGCGCTGATTGATGTGGAGTCGATTGAACGGGTAGAGTTTGCCACAGGACCAGGTTCAGCCCTGTATGGCAATAATGCTTTTTTTGGCGTGGTCAACGTGATCACTAAAGGTGCCGATCGGCTGCGTGGTATCACCGCCCAGGTCAGTCTGAGCAGCCAGCAGCAACAACAAGCCCGTGTCAGTTGGGCGCATCGGGCTGATGCGGATTGGGAGGCCTGGTTCAGTGCGAGTATTTCTGACTGGCAGGATATTCCGCTGCCTTATCCTATCGCCAACGCACTATTGCCGTATCGCAGTCAGCTACAAAGTCTGGAGCAAGAAAATTATCACCGGCTGCAGGCAGGACTGAAAATTGCCGGTTTTCAGCTGCAGGGCGCGCTGCATCAGCGCCAACGTCAATCACCACAACCGCTCGGTTCACTGGCAAATTTGCTCTTCACGCAAAAAAGTGCCTTGTCGGATAATCATTTGCTCAGGGCCAGTTATCAGCATGAATTTTCCAGGGATTGGGAGCTGCAAACCACGCTCAGCAGCAGTGCCAATGACTATAACGCCAAACAACCTTTTATTGGCTTGCAGCGCAGCTATACCTTACGTGCCGAACAATACACCACAGACGTATTACAGCAACAAATCATTGGCCATTGGCAACATCTGGAACTGCGCCTGGCCAACCGCAGTTTTGATGATCATTTGCTGCTGTCCGGCATTGAATATCAACACGATACCAACCAACGGATTGAAAATGGTCTGCTGGGGCAAACGGCAATTCAACAGTTTTATAGCAACAACGAGCGCAAAGGTATTTATCTGCAGGATTTGTGGCAATTGAATGTGGCCCATAGCCTGATCCTCGGCGCACGTTATGATAAATCCAGCATTGCCGCCGGGGAGCTGCACCCCAGACTGGGCTGGGTCTGGCAACAAAACAACAATAGCACCCTCAAACTGATGTATGGCAGTGCTTTTCGCGCCGCCAATCTGCACGAATTCAGTAACAATGCGCCAAAAGGGAGACCGACGCCAACGCCTGAACAGATCCACACTACTGAACTGAGTTACGAGCAATTTGTCACACCACAGCTTAATTACCGCATGACGTTATTCCACTCAGACATCCGGCATATTATCCGGCTTGAATTTGCGGAGGGTTATTTTGTCAATGGCGCGCCTATGCTCAGTCAAGGTATTGAGCTGGCAGTGGAACAAAGGTTTGACCAGGGCCAACAACTCAAAGCCAACTGGTCCTGGCAACAAAGCAAGTCTGATGCCGGTCAGCAGATGGAAAATTCGCCAATGCATTTACTAAATCTGCAATATAACCAGCCGCTGACGGCAAAACTACAGTTTGCCATGCAATTGCAGGCCATGAGTCAGCGTCGGATGCCAGAACTGATTTTGCCTGGTTATGTCGTGGCGCATAGCCATTTTTTATGGCAAAGCTCGGCGCAAACGGAAGTGGCGTTGGGATTTTATAATCTGACGGCGACTGAGTATTATGATCAACCGACTGTGTTCGCACCGCCGATCCGCCAACTTGGCCGCTCATTGCGTTTGAGCTTGCAATGGCGGTTTGAACCATGAAGTCTGGTGCGCTTTGGTTATTGTCTGCAGTGTTTTGGTTCTTGGCGTTATCTGCATCCGCTGTGGCCAGCGAAGATGCCGAAGTTAACCTTAAAGCGATGTTTATTGCCCGCTTTGCCCAGTTCACGCAATGGCCACCACCGCCTCAAACTGTTTTTCATTATTGTGTGGCGCTTGATCACAACATGTTTAATGCAATCAATGCGTTGCAAGTTCGCAGCCCAGCCGGTGAACCGGTGAAATTAACATTGATCCGACGCCCTGCGCAGGCCAAGCCGTGCCAGCTGCTGGTGATGACGCTGTCCGATCGGCAGCAACTGCAGCACTGGGCCGACGGGCTTGCCAGTATGCCGATGCTGATTGTGGCGGACAATGCCGAAGCCTTTCGCACTGTCGCGACCATTGGTTTGGTCAGTGAACCTGATGGCATGACGTTTCGGATTAATCAAACTGCAGCCCGCGAGCGCGGGCTTGAGCTCAGTTCACAATTGTTAAAACTGGCGCGGGAAGTACGTTAAGCGTTCAACTGCGCAAGTCTGCCTCACCACCACTGTCCCAACCCCCCTTGTTGCCACAGCTGTTGCACCACAGGCCACATTGATAGCAATAATAACAAGGCCATCAGCAGATTAAATAAACGCTGCCATAAAGCTTTGGTCAGCACACGGCGCAAACCGGCACCAAACACCAGCCAGCAACCGACACAAGGCAGACTGAGTAGCAAAAAGGCCAGCGTGATTTGGCTGACTTCCCACCACAAGACCCCTCCCACTGTGGTAAAAGCGGCCACAGCACCGGTTGCCATCACCCAGGCTTTGGCATTGACCCACTGAAACAATAATGCCTGCCAGAAACTGAGTGGCGGTTTGCGTTGACTGTCCAGCGTACTGACCGGACTACTGGCAATCCGCCAGGCCAACCAGCACAAATACAGCAGCCCGATGATTTTGATGAGGGTATGTAGCCAGGGCAAAGTGCTGAACACCACGCCAAAACCAACCCCAATCAATAACACCATCAAAGGAAAACCGATACAGATGCCAGCCAGATGCGGCAAGCTGGCTTTGACGCCATAATTTAAGCCGGAGGACATCATCATCAGATTATTCGGTCCCGGGGTAATGGAACTGGAAAAAGCAAAAAACAACACGGCAAAAAATATGTCCATTCTGACTCCTCTGTTTGCGTCACTGCCGCCACACACTGACGTAGTGACTGACCGCTGTATAGTGACAATACTCGTTTGCTGATGCACAGCGCCCCTGAATGGCGTCCGACTCGTTCAGGGTTGCCCCCCTGCACCTAGTACCACAGTGCGGTCTGCTGTAACGGCGTTTGTGGGGGTAAATAAAGCCCGCCTTTTTGATAAAGGGGCAGCAGAAGACACTAAGCTGGCTTCGACCCCGACTTTGTGCAGCGCTCATGCCAGCAACGCAATCTGATATTCAGAGCGGGCATCATCTGAGTTGGTGATCGCCGGATAATGCACCAGCTTCGGTGCTGCGCCCATGGCAAAACTGCAACAGCACAATATCCACGCTGCTATCTTGCGCCCTGCCATCTCCAGCCACGTGTTGTTGGTCATTCCCTGTGCGCCAGTGTAGCCGAAAACTGTGCGGCTATAGCAGACACTCTGTCCTATCGGCTGACCTTTTTACCAAAAAAATTACAACGACCCGCCGCGGCAGCCATGCTGCCGGCAAAAAAAACCGGCCCTATCACAGAATGGTAGGGCCGGCGCTGCAGCGACGAGATGAAGACAGCCGCTTAATCTTCGAAAAAGGTATCCCGCAGGGCGACAGTGCGGTTAAACACCAGCTTTTGCGCGCTGAAATCTTTGTTGTCGGCGCAATAATAACCTTCGCGTTCAAACTGATAGGCTTGTTCCGCTTTAGCTTGCACTAAGCTCGGCTCGACAAAACCATGTTTGACCGTTAAGGATTGTGGGTTGATCACCTGGATAAAGTCATCTTCTGCCGCCGGATTTGGCACGGTAAATAACTTGTCATAGACGCGGAATTCAGCCGCTTTGGCCTGGCTGGCTTCGACCCAGTGGATGACACCACGCACTTTACGGCCATCGGCCGGATTGACGCCTAAAGTCGCCGGATCATAGCTGCAGATCAGCTCAACAATGTTGCCGTCGGCATCTTTGATCACTTCATCTGCCCGCACAACATAAGCACCACGCAAGCGGACTTCACCGCCTGTCACCATGCGCTTATATTTTTTATTGGCTTCTTCGCGAAAATCAGCGCGGTCGATATAAATTACCTGACCAAAAGGCACCTGACGACTGCCCATACTTTCTTCTTTCGGGTGATTAGGCACTTCCAGCCATTCCAGCTGTCCGGCCGGATAGTTGCTCAACGTGATTTTCAACGGCTCAATCACTGCCATGGCACGTGGCGCATGTGCATCCAAATCTTCGCGGATACAGGCATCCAGCGCACTGGCTTCAATCATATTGTCTTGTTTGGTGATACCAATACGTTTGGCAAATTCACGCAAAGACGCCGGGGTATAACCACGACGACGCAAACCGGCGATGGTTGGCATCCGCGGATCATCCCAACCTGACACATGACCACCTTCAACCAGGGTGTGCAGCTTACGCTTACTCATCACCTGATATTCCAGATTTAATCTGGAGAACTCAATTTGCTGTGGATGGCAGGCGATGCTGATGTTATCTAAAATCCAGTCGTATAACCGGCGGTTATCCTGGAATTCCAGCGTACAAAGTGAATGGGTAATGCCTTCGAGCGCATCAGAGATACAATGGGTAAAATCGTACATCGGATAGATGCACCATTTATCCCCGGTCTGGTGGTGATGAGCAAATTTCACCCGGTAAATCACCGGATCACGCATACAAATAAAAGGCGACGCCATATCAATTTTCGCGCGCAGTGAACATTCGCCTTCGGCAAAACCGCCGGCACGCATTTTTTCAAATAACGCCAGGTTTTCGGCCGGGCTGGTGTCACGAAATGGACTGGCTTTGCCAGGCTGCGTCAGGTTGCCACGGTATTCGCGCATTGCTTCGGCATTGAGGAAACAAACGTAAGCCAGACCTTTGTTGATCAGTTCAACGGCATATCCATACAGCGCATCAAAATAATCCGAAGAATAACGCACAGCGCCATCCCACTGGAAGCCCAGCCAATTCACGTCCTGTTGGATGGAATTGACAAAATCGATGTTTTCTTTTTCCGGGTTGGTATCGTCAAACCGCAGGTTACACTGGCCCTGATAGTCTTGTGCGATGCCAAAGTTCAGACAAATAGATTTGGCGTGGCCAATGTGCAGATAACCATTTGGTTCTGGCGGAAAACGGGTCTGGACTGCACTGTGTTTACCGGATGCTAAGTCGGCATCAATGATTTGCCGAATAAAATTGGTTGGGCGTGTTTCGATATCCGCCATAAAATCAGATCCTTATCTAAGAAGACATACGCATATTGTCACAACAATGAACGGCATTATAACAGCAACACCAGCGCTGACCAGTGCCCTGTGCGGCTTTCATCATTTGGCTGGGTCGGATAAAGGCAATTGCCGGCACAGCGCCAGCAAAGCCTGCAATAGAAAATAGCGCTACCGGCCTGACCAGGTCTGCAGCGCTACTAAGATTAGTACTGTGGTTAGTACTTCGCCGGCTGATCAGCCTTTGGCAAGGTCGACAGGATAAACTGGCGTAAATCCTCATTGGACTGTCGTAAGTCTTCATACCGCAAATACATCATATGACCACTGCGATAGCCTTTAAAGCTCATCCGGTGTTGCATTTTACCGCTCGGATCCAGCTGCCATAAATTGTACTTGGCATCAAAATAGTTGGTGGCGCCATCATAATAACCAGACTGCACCATCACATGCAGATAGGGGTTTTGTGCCATGGCCTGGCGCAGGTTTTCACCGGTTTGGTCACCATTACGGTTCCACGGATGCACCGGACCAAACATGTTGTATTTGATGTCGGTTTTGTAATTGAGCTCAGTGCGCAGATAATGATTAATCGCTGGCGTAAACGAATGCAGCCAGGAGGTCAGCTCGGCATTGTAATCCGGGCCATCACCTGCTGTTTTGCGGTCGATGCCAAGGTAACGCGAATCCAGCCGCCCGACGGTTTGTCCACGCTCGCGTAACAACTCTTTCCAGAAAAAGTCATTCGGAATGTCCAGATTCTGGCTCTCTACCGCAGCGACAGATAAACCGGAAAATTTGGCCACTTGCGCCGCGATTTGCTGACGCTCAGTGCCGGTTAACATCGCACCTTTTGCCAACGCCGGCAGATACTGGTTTAACGCAAAAGCTTCGGCCTGATCCAGCGCCTGTAATAAATCCAGCTGTTGCAACTGCGGCTCTAACTTGCGGTGAAACCAGGCTGTGGCGGTAAAATAAGGCAAGCGGTTGGCCGCATCCACCGGACCATCGCGTTTAATCCCCAAATCTGTCGGCGACACCAGCACTACGCCATTGAGGTACATCCACTGCTCATTTTGCAGCGCCAGCGCCAGGCCTGAGACCCGTGTCGTACCATAGCTTTCACCAATCAGATACTTCGGTGATTGCCAGCGTTCATTGCGGCTGACAAAGGTATTGATCCATTCCGCCAGGTAGGTGACATCTTCATTGACGCCAAAAAACATTTTTGCCTGCGCATCCTGACTCATCATTTTGCCATCTTTATCCGGCAGCACCCGCGAATACGCGGTATTGACCGGATTCACAAACACAATGTCAGCCGTGTCCAGCACGGAAAACGGGTTTTGTTTGGTACCATAAGGCTGTAACGGGTAACCTTCGCTATCGACATTCAGTGCTTTTGGCCCGGTATAGGCAATTTGCATCCAGACCGAAGCAGAGCCAGGGCCACCATTAAAGGAAATCAACAGCGGTCTTTTGCTTTTGTCTTTGATATCCGTGCGTTGGTAATAGGTATAAAACACCGCCGCCACTGGTTTACCTTCTTTATCCCACACCGGCATGGTACCGGTGGTGGCGCTGTAAGGGAAAGACACGCCATTGGCGGTGGTTTTATGTAAGGTGATCACGGCGTTATCGGCTTCAATTTGCCGTTCAGTCGCCTGTAGTTGTGGGCTGATGAGCACCGCGCTCAGGAAGGTGCTGCCAACCAGGGCAGCACAAAGCAGGGTTTTACCAAAGAGGCCACGGTCGGTACCTGGCAAAGCTGTTGTTATCGTCATATCCGGCTTGGGTTCCAAAATGCTGAATTATCGAGGGTATGGGCAATCTAAAGAACTTCAGTGCTGCTGACAAAACAGTTGAGACCAGCAGCAGGATTATTGAGTCATGGCGGTAGGCACTGCCGCCGGCAACCGAAATCACCAGCAGCAGGGCTGATACAGGGTTAAAACTCGTATTCAATGGCAAAACGCAGGGTATTATTCACAGTGGCATTATCAATCGCAAACACCACGCCAAATTCCCACTTTAATTGCTCTAAGCCACTGAATTTATGGACGCCCAGCAGGGTCGGACCGGCGCCTTTATAATTCTCGCCGGCATAAAACTCGACCGCAGGTTGCACTTGCGGTAACCAGCGGTAACGGTACTGGAGCCTGAACTCGGCTTCAAGTTCAGATTCCAACGTCTGGCCCCATTCATACACGGCCAGCGCATTGAGGGTCAGGCTGGTGGGTCCGAATTCTTTCTCCACCAATAAACCAGTGGTAAATTCATAATTATCCTGATTATTTTGTCGTTCCAATTCAAATAACAAGCCCCAGTCGGCATTGTATTCGCCCTGCTCTGTCAACATCCAGCGCAGCTCCAGCTCAAAGCCTGTTAGCTTATAATCTTCCGGGCTGACACGCTCGGCAATCAGATAAGTCTCCAGCGCCATCCGCTCAGCAATAGAAAAGCCATAACCAACCTTCTGCCCCATCGCATTATTATCCGGATGCTCAGCCTGTTTCTGATAGACAAACCGGTATTCAAATTCGCGTTCCAGCGGCTGCACATAAGGATGGTACACTTTGTCGACCACACGGCCATCGGCCTGCACTTCAGTACAGGCCAGCATCAACATGACCAAACCGCAGAACAGAATTTTATGTTGCATTATTGCACCTCCAGACGCCGGCCTTGCCAGATCATCAATAACAACCCCAGACCAAAGGCCACACATTGCGCCAGGGCCGGTGACGCTTCATACCCCAGCAAGGCATTAAAAAAATAACCATATTCCGATTGTTCTGACAGCCACTGCTGACTGTTCCATAGCACGGGGCCAGCCGGGATCCAATCACTCTGCAATGCCAGTGCGGCGGCCATGGTCAATTGCCGTGTTGCCAGTAAGGCCAGCACCAGGGTCAACACGCCGCGCCAGCGCGTCAGCTCTCTGAGCAAATAATGCCACAACACCGCCACACTCAAGCCAATCCCCAGCCCCAAAATGACGCCAAGCCACAAACCCGGCTGCTGGAACCATTGCCGTTCATAGACAAATAAAAACAGCACCAGATTACTGCCATTCACCCACAACAAAGCCGCGACAGCTGCCCCGCTTAACATGGCAGCCACTTGCCGCTGGCGTTGGCAAACCACCGCAGCCAACAACAAGACAAAACACAGCACGTAACAACAAAGATAAAAAAACTCCAGCCCCAACCCATCCAGGGCTCCGGATAACCAAGTGTATTGCCCACTGAGTAACACCAGTCCCAGCGCGGCCAAGGGCGCTAATACCGCCAGCAGAGGCCGCAAGCGGGCCCGCTGCCACACCAAGACAGTACTGAGTAACAGCAGCGCTGGTAGCAGCTCGCGTAAAAACATGATGACGGAATTAATCAGCATCTGTCTGCTCCAGTTGCAACCATTGCGCTAACGGCAAGACCACAATCTGACCACGCGCACTGTCGGGATGATATTCGCCGACAAAGGCATGCTCACCCGCTGCTAATGGACCGATAAAAACTACGCCTTTGCTCTGGCCCAAAATCACCTTTTCCCGGTTCAGGCTGAAACTTTCAAATTCTTCCGGTGTGCTATCCTGGTTGAAGATCACCAATTTGATTTTTTCACCAGCCGGCACGTATAAAGTAGCCGGGCTGAATAAGTGATCCTTGATCTGCAACTCCAGCACCCGGACCCCGGCTGTCAGCTTGTCACTGAATCCCAGCAACAGCACCAGATACCAGCCAGGCCATCTGCTTTTCTCTCTTGCTTTCACCATCCTGATCCTGCTATCAAAGTTGCACCGTCACTTTTAAACCACTGGCAAA
>Ga0209599_10000619_pt1 | contig 21667 bp, 21 predicted proteins | sample Shrwel_input2_FT_FD_187534 | JGI IMG/M metagenome (GOLD analysis project Ga0209599, IMG submission 187534) | Subsurface microbial communities from deep shales in Ohio, USA - Utica-3 well 1 S input2 FT (SPAdes) (version 2) ... | reverse complement strand
TACCACATTCCATGCCATGACGAACTTCTTGTAAGTCATCTTTAAAGCGGCGTAACGATTCTAACTCGCCTTGGAATACCACCACTTCATCGCGTAAGACACGAATCGGTTTGTGACGATAGACAATACCTTCCAAGACCATACAACCTGCGGCGGCACCAAAACGCGAAGAACGGAACACTTCACGCACTTGCGCCACACCGAGGATGTTTTCACGGCGTTCAGGAGTCAACAAGCCCGACATGGCTGCTTTTACATCATCAATCATTTCATAAATGATGCTGTAATAACGCAAGTCGATTTCATCTTGTTGGCATTTGAGTTTTGCTGCACCATCGGCACGAACATTAAAGCCCAAAATAACCGCGTTGGTTGATTCAGCTAAACTGACATCAGATTCGGTAATCGCACCGACTCCCGAGCTGACAATACAAACTTTGACATCATCAGTCGATAAATCATTTAAGGCTTGAGTAATCGCTTCTAAAGAACCACGCACATCGGTTTTTAACACGATATTAACGCTTGGAGCTTCTTGTTTACCCATGTTGGCAAATAAGTTTTCTAGCTTCATACCCTGTTGACGCGCTAAACGGTTTTGACGGTCTTTATTGGCACGGAACTCGGCGACTTCACGCGCTTTGCGCTCATCGTCAACTACCATAAATTCGTCACCCGCATTAGGTGCTTCGGGCAAACCTAAAATCTCAACAGGAATCGAAGGGCCTGCTGACTTAGTGGGTAAACCATTTTCATCAGTCATGGCACGGACACGGCCATAAAATTGACCTGCTAACACTAAATCGCCCGCACGCAATGTCCCTTTTTGTACTAAGACGCTAGCAACTGCACCACGACCTTTGTCAACACGCGCTTCAATGACCACGCCTTGTGCTGCACCTTCTTCAACCGCTGTTAATTCTAACAATTCGGATTGAATGAGAATAGCTTCTAACAATTCATCAATGCCCTGACCTGTATGCGCCGAAACTTTGACAATTTGGGTATCACCGCCCCACTCTTCAGGTACAACTTGCTTCACGGTTAATTCATTTAACACACGATCAGGATCAGCCGACGCTTTGTCCATTTTGTTAATGGCTACAATTAACGGCACACCCGCCGCACGCGCATGGTCAATCGCTTCGGCAGTTTGTGGCATCACGCCGTCATCGGCCGCAACCACCAAAATCACGATATCGGTTGCCTTAGCACCACGCGCACGCATCGAAGTAAATGCCGCATGGCCCGGTGTATCCAAGAAAGTAATCACACCGCGTGGGGTAGTCACATGATACGCACCAATATGCTGAGTAATACCACCCGCTTCACCTGCTGCTACTTTGGCACGGCGAATATAATCGAGTAAGGAAGTTTTACCGTGGTCAACGTGACCCATAATGGTCACAACAGGCGGACGAGTAATACCATCACCTTCATGAGCCATTTCATCAATTAAGGCATCTTCAACCGCGCTGGAGCTAACATACTTAGAGGTATGACCCATTTCTTCAACCACTAAAGCAGCGGTTGCTTGGTCAATCGCTTGATTTTGAGTAACCACTTCACCCATTTTCATCAAGACTTTAATCACTTCTTTGGCTTTGACGGCCATTTTTTGTGCCAAATCAGCAACGGTAATTGAATCACCAATTGCTACTTCATACACTTGTTTTTCAACAGGCTTTTCAAAGCCATGCTGTTTGGATAATGCAGAACTCAACGCACGGTTAGCGGGACGGAAGTTTTGTTCTTCTTCACGCTTTTTACCGCCTTTAGATTTATTGCCACGTCCAGAGGTATTGCCACCACGCCGAATTTCACGGTCTTCACGCGCAAAAGAATCTTCGTAGGCTTTACCAACCAAACCACGCGCTAAAGGCACATCTTCCACTTTAACTTCGCCACGTACAGCTAATTCTTCGGCAATACGGCGTGCTTGTTCTAAAGTACGTTGACGCGCTTTTTCTTCAGCTTCTTTGCGTGTTGCTTCTTCTTGCTTACGACGCGCTTCTTCGCTGGCACGTTGTTTAGCCGCTTCGACTTCACGTTTAGCTTTTTGCTCAGGCGTTTCGGCTTTTTTCTCTGCTTTTAACACAGCACTTGGTTTAGGCGCAGCTAATTTTTTGTCTTTATTGCTATTGGTCGATGGCGTTTCGACTTTGGCAAATTTAGCCGCTTCTTCGGCCGCTTTACGTGCGGCTTCCTCAGCAATCGCGGCTTGTTCGGCCGCTTTACGTGCTTCTTCTTCAGCTATCTTGCGCGCCACTTCTTCGGCCGCTTTACGCGCTGCATCTTCAGCAAGTTGTTTGCGAGCCGCTTCATCTGATGCTTTACGCGCCAAAGCACCTGTCAATTCATTTTCAACAGGTTTAACAAAAGTACGAGTTCTACGCACTTCCACATTCACTGTTTTGGCTTTCCCCCCCGATACAGGCGTTTTCAGCGTGGTCTTAGTTTTACTTTTGAGGGTGATTTGTGGTCTATCCTCACTGGTATCACCATGACTACGCTTTAAAAAAGCTAACAATTGTTGCTTTTCTGCATCAGAAACGAGGTCATCTGCTCCACGAGCTTGCAAACCCGCTTCTTTAATTTGTATCAAAACAGTTTCAACCGAACGATTAACGACTTGCGCTAGTTGTTTGACAGTTATTTCAGCCATGTGGCATGTCACTCCAAAACGATTCAGGACTCACGCAAGCATCACACAACCGCGCGAGTTTTTATAAATAGGCCAATTACTGAAACCACGGTTCACGGGCTTTCATAATTAATGTGGCAGCTTGTTCTGCCCCCAACTCTTCAATATCAGCAATATCATCAATGGCTTGCTCTGCAAGATCTTCCATAGTGATAATGCCACGCGCTGCGAGTGTGTAAGCAAGTTTGCGATTCATGCCTTCCATTGCCAATAAATCATCGGCGGGTTCGGCACTTTCTTGCGACACTAAAGCTTTAGTTAATAAAACATCTTCAGCACGTTGGCGTAAGGTATTCACTAATTCTTCATCAAAATCGACAATTGCCAACATTTCTTCAATTGGCACATAGGCAACTTCTTCTAAAGTGGTAAAGCCTTCGCTAACCAAAATGGAGGCGATTTGTTCGTCAATATCTAAGTCTGCAACAAAAGCATTAACAAAATGTTGCGATTCAGAGGCTTGTTTGGCATTAGCATCATCTATGGTCATCACATTCAAACGCCAGCCTGTGAGCTCGGAGGCTAAACGCACGTTTTGTCCAGAGCGGCCAATCGCTTGTGCTAATTGATCGGCTTCTACTGCTACATCCATTGCCCGTACATCTTCATCTAAAACGATGGATGCAACTTCGGCAGGCTGCAAAGCGTTAATCACAAACTGCACAGGATTATCATCCCATAACACGATATCAACACGTTCACCACCCAACTCAGCCGTCACTGCTTGTACCCGTGTGCCACGCATACCGACACACGCACCAACAGGGTCAATACGATGGTCATTGGTTTTCACGGCGATTTTAGCACGAACACCAGGGTCACGGGCTGCACCTTTAATTTCAATAATTTCTTCGCCAATTTCTGGCACTTCTTTTTGAAATAAAGAAATTATCATTTCGGGACAAATTCGGGATAACAACAATTGTGCGCCACGACCTTCGCTGTTAACCGAATACAAAATGCTGTTGACTCGTTCTTTCACGCGAAAGTTTTCTTTAGGCATCATTTGTTCACGCGCTAAATAACCTTCGGCGTTATTACCCAAATCAATAATTAAACCATCACGCGTAATTTTTTTGACTTCGCCTGACAACAACTCGCCAATACGTTGTTTATACGCATCAACCACCAAAGCTCGTTCAGCTTCGCGGACTTTTTGTACAATCACTTGTTTGGCTGTTTGTGCGGCAATACGACCAAATTCAATGGAAGGAATTTGCTCTTCACGCACACTGCCAATCTGCCACTTGCTGGTATCAACGTCACTTATGGCATCCTGACAAGCGGGCATTTCATGATCAGCATCGGCAACGACCGTCCAACGGCGAAAAGTATCATAATCACCTGTTTTACGATTGATACTGACTCGTACATCCATTTCATCAATATCATACTTTTTTTTGGTGGCTGCCACTAAAGCCTGCTCTAATGCCTGAAAAATGACCTCACGCGGGATACCCTTTTCATTACTGACGGATTCAACCACCAATAAAATCTCTTTACTCATGCTATTGCCCTAATATAATCAAATCGTTTAGACACTGGGTACCAAATTGGCTTTATCAATTTGCGGAAAAGGTATAGGTATTATTTGTCCCTCAAAAAGCAACTCAATGCGGTTATCTACGACAGATTGAATAACGCCTTTATAACGACGACGGGCATTGATAGGAGCCACTAAACGTAGTGATACTTCGCTACCTACAAAACGCTGATAATGTGCCAATGCAAATAATGGCCTGTCCCAACCCGGTGAGGAAACTTCAAGCATATATTCACCCGCAATCGGGTCTTCTACATCCAAAATACCACTCACCTGATGACTAACCTTAGAACACCCTTCTACTGTCACCCCATCAAGCGAATCAATATAAATCCGCAACACCGAACTTTTACCTTGAGGCAAAAACTCTAAGCCCCACAATTCAAAACCACAGGCTTCTACTGCTGGTAACACCATCGTACTGAGTGTTTGGACTTTTTGCGATACCGCCATTTATTTCTCTTTTACCAAGAGTGATTTACACACCAAGCGTAAATAACACCCTACAAAAACAAAAAAAGGGCATAAAGCCCACTTTAAAATCAGGTTTAGAACAAACCCTGTAATCACACCAAACCAAGCAAATATGAATTTGGCATCATTTACATCAGGTGCAAAAAAGCCCACATAAAGTGGGCTTTTAAGACTTTTAAAAAGTGGTAGCGGGGGCTGGATTTGAACCAACGACCTTCGGGTTATGAGCCCGACGAGCTACCAGACTGCTCCACCCCGCAACAACGAGTGCGACATTATCTACATCACACTACTTGAAGTCAAGTGTTATTTTACTTAACTTCAAAACTCTTAGAACCTATTCATGGTGCGGAGGAGGGGACTCGAACCCCCAAGGCTTGCGCCACCACCACCTCAAGATGGCGTGTCTACCAATTCCACCACCACCGCATCAGGGAGCGCTACTTTACTGTATCTGTTGAAGAATTACTAGCATCAACTGGCTTATTTTCAACAGGAACTGGTGCAGTTTCAACGACAGGCGCATCTGACACTGTCGCAGCAGGCGCAGCAGTGACAGGTAAATCAGTATTGGCAGGGGCTTTTTGTACCACAGGAGCTGGTAATACTACACCTTGGGTCACCGCTTGTTTAGCAAATACCGCTAAGGTCATACTGGTAATAAAAAAGATGGCCGCTAAAACAGCCGTCAATTTAGTTAAAAAACTCGCTGAGCCTGCACTACCAAAAACAGTTTGCGAACCACCGCCGCCAAAAGATGCGCCCGCATCCGCGCCCTTTCCTTGCTGCATTAAAATAAATAATGTCATCACGCTAGCAATAACCACGTGCAAAATCAAAACAAAAGTTTCCATGCGTTTAACCTATTACAGAAGATGCGTTTGCCGCGTGGCAAATGGCTAAAAAATCATTGGCGACAAGCGATGCGCCACCAACCAATGCCCCATCAATATCGGGCATGGCAAATAAAGAGGCGGCATTATCTGCTTTTACACTGCCGCCGTAAAGAATGGATAAGTTATCAGCGATATTTTTATCGTAAATAGCCACTAATTGCCGTAAAAATCCATGAATGGCTTGTGCATCGGCAGGTGTTGCCGTTTTTCCTGTGCCAATTGCCCATACTGGCTCATAAGCAACCACCGCTTGTGCCAATAAATCTATACCACAACCGTCAATCACTGCTTTAAGCTGGCGTGACACTACCGATTCGGCCTGCCCTGCTTCACGTTCTGCTAAAGTTTCGCCCACACAAATAATGGGCTGAATGCCTTGCTCTTGCAAACGAATACATTTTTTAGCCACCAAACTATCGGTTTCATTATAATACTGTCTACGCTCAGAATGACCAACAATGCCATAAGTGACACCCACATCGTTTAACATTTGAGCCGATATTTCACCTGTAAACGCGCCTTGTTGTGCTTCGGCAGCGACATTTTGTGCAGCCAAAGCAATACTTGAATCAACAATCTGATTTGCAGTGCTGACTAAATAAATACTCGGCGGTGCAATCACCACTTTAATTTGAAGGGGAATAGCAGCCAAAGCCGATACTAAAGCGGCATTACTGGCCAAATTGCCATTCATTTTCCAATTGCCTGCAATCAATTTGGGGCGCGACATAAAAACTCATCCTAATACGCTTGCAACAAATACTAAATTCAAGGTTTATTTACTTTTTTTGAGCGGAGTCATGGTAGTTGCGCGGAGTCGAAACCACTTCGACTTCGCTCAGTGTACGTTTAAGCTAAAGCCATACGCACTTTATCGGCTAACTCTTGGCAGACACGGGTAATCTGTTGTTGCTGTTCACCTTCAACCATCACCCGAATCACAGGCTCTGTACCCGAAGCGCGCAACAACACTCGACCTCGCGCCCCTAATAATTTTTCGGCTTCTTTAACTGCAGCGACAACAATATCATTGCTCATGGGGTCAACTTTTTGCGCCACTTTAACATTGATCAACTGTTGCGGGAATTTGGTCATACCTTGACGTAATTCGTTGAGACTTTGCTCACTTTGCACGACCGCCGCCAAAACTTGCAGCGCGGCAATAATCGCATCGCCTGTAGTGGTTTTGTCTAAACAAACAATATGGCCAGAGCCTTCACCACCTAATATCCAACCACGTTTTGCCAACGCTGACATAACATAACGGTCACCCACTTTAGCACGGACAAACTCTAGCCCCATGTCACGAATGGCGACTTCCATGCCTAAATTACTCATTAACGTGCCGACTACGCCACCAATATCAATACCCTCTTGCTGGCGCGCCCGAGCAATCATGACAATAATTTCATCACCATCAACCACCGAACCTGTATGGTCAACCATAACAATACGGTCACCATCACCATCAAAAGCAATACCTAAATCGGCTTTGTTAATTAAAACCGCCGCTTGTAAAGTTTGAGGATGGGTTGAGCCACAATCGGCATTGATATTTTTACCATTTGGCTCGCAAGAAACGGCAATTACCTCTGCACCTAACTCACGAAACACGGCTGGCCCAACATGATAGGTTGCGCCATGCGCGCAATCAACGACAATTTTTAAACCTTTTAAACTTAAATGATAAGGAAAGCTGGCCTTACAAAACTCAATATAACGGCCACGCGCATCTTCTTGGCGTAGGGTTTTACCTAAGGCATCAGAATCATCAATGGTCATTGGTTTATCTAACCATTCTTCAATCGCCGTTTCGATATCGTCTGATAATTTTTTGCCTGTTGCGCCAAAAAATTTAATGCCATTATCATAATAGGGATTATGTGATGCAGAAATAACAATCCCTGCACTGGCATGAAAAGCCCGCGTTAAATGCGCCACCGCAGGCGTAGGCATCGGCCCTAATAAACGCACACTGACTCCCGCCGCACTCAATCCCGACTGTAAAGCCGCTTCTAACATATAACCCGACAAACGAGTATCTTTGCCAATCACGACTGAGGCATTACCTTGTGCCGCTAATACTTTACCTGCTGCCCAACCTAATTTAAGGGCAAACTCTGGCACAATCGGAAAATCACCTACCAAACCACGGATACCATCTGTACCAAAAAATTTACGCGACATTATTATTTTCTCCTAATGCAATTAATGCCTTAACCACCGCGAGTGCTTCTTTTGTCGCTTGCACATCATGGGTACGAATAATCCGTGCGCCATTGATAGCGGCAATGGTTGCTGCCGATATGCCTGCAAATAAGCGTTTATCAACAGGTGCACCATTTAAGATAGCACCCAACATACTTTTACGCGACATACCAACCAATAGAGGACAACCTAAATCTTGAAATTGTGCCAAGCCCGCTAATAATTGCAAATTATGCGCTAGTGTTTTGCCAAAACCAAAACCTACATCTAATACAATACGTTCGCTACCAATACCTTGCGCCACACAAGCCGCTATTCTTTGTTGTAAAAACGCCTTAACCTCATCAACTACTGACTGATAAACAGGTTGTACTTGCATGGTAGCAGGCTGACCTTGCATATGCATCAAACAAACAGGCAATTGGGTTTGAGCGGCAGCCTGTAACGCGCCCTCACGTTGTAAAGCACGCACATCGTTGATTAAGCCTATGCCACGTTTAGCCCCTTCAAGCATGACTTGAGGACTACTACTATCAACCGAAATGATGATATCAAAACGCTGTTTAATGGCTTCAATAATGGGTAATAAACGGTCTAATTCTTGTTGTTCGCTAACAGGCAAGGCTTGAGGACGAGTTGATTCTGCACCAATATCTATGATTAACGCACCTTGCTTAATCATTTCTTCGGCGTGAAACAAGGCCTTATCTAAGGTTAAAAAACGACCACCATCCGAAAAAGAATCGGGCGTGATATTTAACACGCCCATCACGACAGGTGACGACAAGTCTAAGACTTTATCGCCACACACTAAGGATTGATACATATTAGGCAACGGAACTACTGTCTGGCTTAGATGCATCCGTTTTAGTCGTTAAACTTGACGGGCTATGCGCTGGACGTGGTGGACGACCTGCCATAATGTCATCAATTTGTCCTGCATCAATGGTTTCATACTGCATTAAGGCATCAGCCATTGCATCTAATACCACACGATGCGTCTCTAACAATTCACGCGCTTTACCATAACAACGGTCAATCACTGCACGAATTTCGTTATCAATATCCATTGCCGTTTGCGCCGAGATATTTTTACGTTGCGTAACACTACGCCCTAAAAACACTTCGCCTTCTTCTTCGTCATATAACATCGGGCCTAATTTTTGCGACAAGCCCCATTTAGTGACCATATTACGCGCCAATTCTGTGGCACGTTGAATATCATTAGATGCGCCTGTCGTCACTCCATCAAAGCCTAAAGTCATTTCTTCGGCAATACGACCACCAAATAAAGAGCAAATTTTGCCTTCAATACCGCGTTTTGACCATGAATAACGGTCTTCTTCGGGTAAGAACATGGTCACACCCAAAGCACGGCCACGCGGAATAATGGAGACTTTATAAACGGGGTCATGCTCGGGCAATAAACGGCCAACAATCGCATGACCTGCTTCGTGATAAGCGGTGTTACGTTTTTCATCCTCAGACATCACCATTGATTTACGCTCTGCGCCCATCATAATTTTGTCTTTGGCTAATTCAAACTCACGCATATCGACCGTTTTGTTATTACTACGCGCTGCAAATAACGCAGCTTCATTGACCAAATTGGCCAAATCTGCCCCCGAAAAACCTGGTGTACCACGCGCAATCAATTCAGGATTAACGTTTTCACCTAAAGGCACTTTACGCATATGTACTTTAAGAATTTGTTCACGACCACGAATATCGGGTAAGCCAACGGTAATTTGACGGTCAAAACGACCAGGTCTTAGTAAGGCAGCATCTAGCACATCGGGACGGTTAGTAGCCGCAATAATAATAATGCCTTCGTTACCTTCAAAACCGTCCATCTCAACTAATAACTGGTTGAGTGTTTGTTCTCGCTCATCATGGCCACCGCCTAAACCTGCACCGCGTTGACGGCCTACGGCATCAATTTCATCAATAAAGATAATACAGGGAGCTTGTTTTTTGGCTTGCTCAAACATATCACGGACACGAGATGCGCCCACACCGACAAACATCTCGACAAAATCAGAACCCGAAATGGTAAAGAATGGCACTTTAGCTTCGCCAGCAATCGCTTTAGCGAGTAAAGTTTTACCTGTACCCGGTGGACCAACCATTAATACACCACGCGGAATTTTGCCGCCTAAACGCTGGAATTTAGCGGGGTCACGCAAAAACTCAACAATTTCTTCAACATCTTCTTTCGCTTCATCACAACCTGCGACATCGGCAAAAGTTGTTTTAATTTGGTCCTCGGACAGCATCCGCGCGCGTGACTTACCAAAACTCATTGGCCCACCGCGACCACCTGCCCCACCGCCACCTTGCATTTGGCGCATAAAAAACATAAACAAAATAATAATTAACACCACAGGAAAGCTGGCAACTAATAATTGCATCCATACACTTTGCTGTTCGGGTGCGCTACCCTCAACAATGACTTTTTTGCTTAATAAGTCACTCATCAATTCGGGGTCTGGAATGGAAGGACGAACCGTATCAAACTTTTCGCCATTAGCTTGTTCGCCGCTAATGGTTAAGCCCTCAATACGCACCCGTTTCACGTCGCCATTACTGACTGCGGTGACAAAATCGGAGTAAGTCAATTGCTTGACGGGTGCTTGTTGATTAAAATTACTAAACACAAACACCAACATGCCAGCTATTGCTAACCATAAAAGAAGATTTTTCATCATATCGTTCAAGGGTTAAAATCCTACATACTGAGGATTTAAGCAAAATAAGTGCTTAAATTCCGATTATTCACCAAGCAGCCGTTAGAGTTTAGGCGAAAACCGCGAAAATCCCTAGCTGTGTGACAATAACGATTGTTAACGCTACTGACAACTACCCAAACCCAACAAAATCACATCATCAAATCAGGACTTACGCATTGCACCGCAATTCTTGTGTTGAGAGAAGTCGAAACAAGTGCGTTTTTACCTTCACCACAACCCTCTGAGGAGCGTAGCGGAGGTGAGGGCGTGACAAATAAGCAATAACCGCGTAAGTGCTAAAATGTTATTTAACCTTAAAACCTGTCGCCAGTAAGTACACTTCTCGTGAACGCGCCCGCGATGCTTCGGGTTTACGACTTTTTAAGCCCGAGAAAGCATCCATCATTGCTTTACGATATTCATCATAACCTTCGCCCTGAAACACCTTTACCAAAAATTGGCCATTCGGTCTGAGTACACGTTGGGCAAAATCAAGGGCTAAATCACAAAGATACATGGCGCGTGGCTGATCAGAGCCATTACCGCCTATATTGGGTGCCATATCCGAAATTACAAGGTCAACACCACGGCCATCAAGCGTAGCTAAAAGCTGATTAAAGACACTTTCTTCTCTAAAATCGCCTTGTACAAAGTGTACATCAGGCAAAGCATCCATTTCTAAAATATCAGAGGCCAAAACCAAACCTTTTTCACCCACTAATTTAGCGGCAATTTGTGACCAACTGCCTGGCGCTGAACCCAAATCAACCACCGTCATTCCTGATTTAAATATTTTATCTTTTTGCTGAATTTCGAGCAGTTTATAAGCAGCGCGTGAACGATAGCCGTCTTTTTGGGCGCGTTGTACATAAGGGTCTTCAAGATGCTCGCGCATCCAATCCTTACTACTTTGACTCAGTTTGTTGTTGTGAATACGAACACTCATGCGTTAAACCTAAACTTGCGCTAGAATATAAAACCCTGATGCACTGAGTGCATCAGTCGAAATAAAGCTCTCCTTTTTACCAAATTTTCAGGCTCGTGTCTCATGTCTTTATCTATTGCAGAAAAAAAACGCTTTCGCCAAATTGGTCATCAATTAAATCCTGTCGTTTTATTGGGTGGACAAGGGCTAACTGAGACCGTCATGGCCGAAATAGAACGCGCCCTCGAAGACCATGAATTGATTAAAGTGCGTATTGGTGGTGAAGACCGTGAAGCACGCCGTGCTGCCATTGCCGAAATTGCACAAACCACAAACAGTCAAGCAGTACAAATTATTGGTAAGCTGGTATTGCTGTATCGTGCGGCTAAAAAGCCTAATCCCAAATTGTCTAATATTTTACGCGCCAATACGTCTGTTTAACATTCAAGGTCACTAAACATGAAATATGTTGTTATTGCTTTAACTGCTGGCTTGCTTAGTGCGTGTGCCACTACTCCCAATAGCACCTCTAATCCCCAAACTTTACCAAGCCACACGCTGATGAAAGAAGGTGGTTTGTACCAAACCGCAGGATACGGCTTTGCTCAAGACGAAAGCGAAAAGTCAGCCACCTCTAATGCTAATCAAAGTTGTGCAATTTTTGGCAAGTTACCTGTTGTTAGCAAAATGGATACTAAATATCAAGGCACAGTGGGCGAAGATGTGAATAAAACTGTGACCATGGTCAGTGGTATTTTAAAATCCGTGACAGGCAAAAACTATGGAACAACCGCCACTGATAAAGATTACCGCACCAATTTAGAATTTAGATGTCAGTAAATTCGACTACAGGCCATCGCTGCAAAATCCAAATACGTTTTATGTGTGATGCAGAGATTGCCCTTGGCACAGGTAAAGCTGAGTTGTTAGCCGCGATTGCTCAAACAGGCTCAATTGCGGCAGCAGGCCGCAAAATGGGCATGAGCTACCGCCGCGCTTGGTTGTTAGTTGAAACCATGAATCAGTGTTTTTACCAGCCCTTAGTGATTTCGACTAAAGGAGGGAAACACGGTGGTGGCGCACAATTAACCGCGTTAGGTGAGCAAGTATTGACACTGTATCAACAAATGCTCACTGATATTGAACAACAAACCCAAATACAACAACAGCAATTATTGAGTTTGTTAAAAACAACCCCTTAATTTAGCATTTTAAGTTTAATTTCTATATTTCTAGAAATATCGTTATATTACTGTCATTTTTGTCGGCTACACTTAAACCATGAACCAAAACATTGCTGTAACTTTATTGGCCGCACTCGCTCAAGAGTCACGATTGGCTATTTTTAGATTATTGGTACAACACGCCAATACAGGTTTGGCGGTTGGCAAAATTAGCGAATTGTTAGGTGGTATGGCGGGGGCAACACTGTCGTTTCATCTTAAAGAGTTGACACATGCAGGTTTAATCAAGGCCAGCGCACAAGGACGATATATTATTTACTCTCCTAATTTAGAGCAAATGAATCAATTACTTAGTTTTTTAACCGACAACTGTTGTGGTGGTTTACCCTGTCACTTAAATCAAGTTACACCTAATTGTTGTTAATCGGGAGAGCAAAAATGACAATCAAAATTGGGATTAATGGCTTTGGCCGTATTGGACGATTGGCCTTGCGTGCGGCTTGGGATTGGCCTGAATTTGAATTTGTGCAAATTAATGACCCTGCGGGTGATGCCGCGACTCACGCGCATTTACTTAACTTTGACTCAGTACATGGTCGTTGGCAGCATGAGGCGAGTAGCAAAGATAACAGTATTATCATTGGTCAAAAGTCCATCAAAATTACCGCTAATAAAAACATTGCCGATACTGACTGGTCTGGTTGCGATATTGTGATAGAGGCCAGTGGTAAAATGAAAACTGTTGCCGTGTTACAAGACTATTTGGCACAAGGGGTAAAACGGGTTGTGGTCAGTGCGCCAGTCAAAGAGCAAGGCGCATTAAATGTGGTGATGGGAGTCAATCAACAGTTATTTAATCCACAACAACATCGTATTGTGACGGCGGCATCGTGTACCACTAATTGCCTTGCACCTGTCATCCAAGTCATTCACCAACACTTGGGCATTCGTCACGGGTCTATTACCACGATTCACGATTTAACCAATACTCAAAGCATTTTAGACCAACCGCACAAAGACTTACGCCGTGCGCGAGCCTGTGGTATGAGTTTGATTCCTACTTCTACAGGTTCTGCTACAGCCATAGCCGAAATTTTTCCTGAGTTACGCGGTAAATTAAATGGTCACGCGGTGCGTGTACCGTTAGCCAATGCGTCATTGACGGATTGTGTGTTTGAGGTTGAACGCGCCACCACCGTTGAAGAAGTTAATCAGCTTTTTAAAGACGCGGCCAATAACGAGCTAAAAGGTATTTTAGGGTATGAAGAACGCCCCTTAGTGTCGATTGATTATCGTACCGACCCACGCTCATCAATTATTGATGCCTTATCAACAATGGTGATAAACGGCACACAAGTCAAAATTTATGCGTGGTATGACAATGAATGGGGCTACGCTAATCGCACCGTAGAGTTAGCACGTTTAGTGGGATTGGCGAAGTAAATATCAGGTTGTTGCCTAATGTGATGAGCAGAGACTTTTGAGCCACAATGGGTATTTCAGGGATGGCGTGGCGCAGCTTGTTTGAGGCATGGATGCCGAGTTCTGCGCCACAAATGGTTTTGCTTACTTTTGCCAAAACAAAAGTAAGGCCAGCCGCAGGCGACTTTTAAATTGTCCCTGAAATACCCATTGTTATTCAAAAAGCAGTTTTTATGCCTTTAGGACTTACACAGCATCGCTATGACCACAAGCCCCCTCTCCCCACAAATCAAACAATACCTTATCGTCACCGCCAACTATTGGGCATTTACCCTCACCGATGGCGCGTTGCGAATGTTGGTGGTATTACATTTTCATTCCTTAGGTTATTCACCCTTAGCGATTGCCAGTTTATTTTTGTTTTATGAGTTTTTTGGTGTAGTGACCAATTTAGTCGGCGGTTATTTGGGCGCGCGTTGGGGACTTAACAAAACCATGAACATCGGTTTAGGGATGCAGGTTTTTGCTTTATTGCTGCTGACCGTCCCTAACGAGTGGTTAACGGTAGTTTGGGTGATGATGGCTCAAGCTCTATCAGGCATTGCCAAAGACCTCAATAAAATGAGTGCCAAAAGCTCCATTAAATTATTAGTTCCTGACAACCAACAAAGCAAACTTTATCAATGGATTGCCCTCTTAACAGGCTCTAAAAACGCGCTCAAAGGCATAGGCTTCTTTTTGGGTGGTGCGTTGTTGTCGCTGTTAGGCTTTAGCCATGCTTTGTTAGCAATGGCGAGTGTTTTAAGCTTAATTTGGCTAGGTAGTTTAATTTTACTTAAAGAAGACTTAGGCAAAAAGAAAGCTAAACCTAAATTTAGTGAGCTATTTTCTAAAAGCCGAGCGATTAATTTTTTATCGGCAGCACGTTTATTTTTGTTTGCTGCGCGTGATGTATGGTTTGTGATTGCGCTGCCCGTGTATTTAAGTCATCAATTTGGCTGGGATTTTTGGTGGGTGGGAGGATTTTTGGCCACATGGGTCATTATGTATGGCGTGGTACAGTCTTTTGCACCGTATTTAACAGGTAAAAAACAAGGCCGTGTGCCTGACGGGAAGGTGGCTTTTATGTGGGCGATTGCTTTGTGTCTGTTACCTGCGGCAATTGCGCTGGGCTTAAACAGTCAGTTTTCGCCGTTGTGGGTGATAATCACAGGTTTAATGAGTTTTGGTGTCTTGTTCGCTGTTAATTCGTCTTTGCATAGTTATTTAATTGTGTCTTATGCTCAAGAAGATGGCGTGTCTTTAGATGTCGGTTTTTATTATATGTCTAATGCGATGGGACGTTTATTAGGAACCATATTATCAGGTTGGGTCTATCAACAATGGGGACTTGGGGCTTGCTTATGGATTTCGAGTGGTTTTATTGCCTTGGCTGCTTTGCTTTCTTTAGGATTGCCAAGGCATAAGCTGGTTTAAACATGACAAAACTTGATACCTAAAAAGCACTACTCAAACTCAAAATCGCCCCATCATGTAAAGGCGTTACATTGATATTTGCTTTAGTCTCTGGTTTGGCTTTTTTAAGCAACCGATTAGCACCAAAAGTCAGCGCAACAGCCCCCAAAGGAATAGCCATATTACGTCTAAATATCTCGCCTTCGCTATAATCCCCCCTATCTAAATCATTAATATTGTATAATCCCCAACCTGCAAAAAAACTACCCACAATATACATTGGGAACGTTGATCCGCCTTTATAGCTAAATCCAACTGTTGGCGATATTGCCACAAGAGTTCTGCCCATAGCTTTAGGGTCTTTACTACCCAAAGCAAGTATTCCAACTGGAACAGCCCACATAAAAATATCACCATCAAAGTTCGAGTTTTGCTTATCTATTTGAGATTTTTGGAGTATTTCATTCGCCAAAACATTTACCCCAAACATCAACAATACACTCAATAAAACTGCTTTCATTTTTTTCCTCCTGCTTATTTATTTTAGTTTCCACTCATCTCAAACTCTTTGAGCATTTTTTCGGTTTTGGCATTACTGATTTTATGAATCAGTTTTTGAGCTTCGTGTTGGTCACGCATGGTTTTGGCTAAGGTAAAGGTTGAGCCAACAGTAAAAAGCATACCCATCAACATATAGCCTTTAATCCACATATCCGCAGGCATCATAAAAATACCGCCCCCCATTGCCCCCACTGCTGCCAAAAAACAGGCTTTGACAAAAAATATCCAAGCTGAAGAATCTTGTTGAATGCCTTGGTCGTTGTACATGATGTTATTCTCGTAGGTTAAATATAGCCTTTCACGACTTACGCGGTTATCGCTTATTTGTTCACATTACCCCCCTGCCTTCGGCATCCCCCCTTACTAAGGGGGGACTGAGGGGGGTGAAAACGCGCCAATTGCGGTGCAATGCGTAAGTCATATATAGCGAGAGTCGTGCCAAGTTTTTCATTGTCTTTTTATGATTTAAAATCAAACACATCATGCTATTTAGCAAAAATCAGCTATCAAGTCCGTCATTTTTGATATACATTTTTTGCCATAACAACCAACAAAAAACGTCTAACTATGAAAGCACTTTTTAGCCATGATGATGAACTGATAGCCAAAGCCTTAGGTAGCTTAGGTTTTACCAATCCTTTTGGTGTAGAACGCATTGCCCTTGAACAACAGATTTTAGGTGCAGCTTATACCCCTGCTTTTCATGTTTGGGTGATTACACCGACTCATCAAGGTTTTAGCCCCAATTTGGCCAAATTAGCCCAAAGTGCCGAACTTTTACTGCAACATGCCCAACAACGCTTAGCAGCAAATTATCAACCCACCGAGCATGAATGGCAGATTTATGGCGAATTGGCCTTATATGCTTTGTATTATCGTTATGAAAGTGCTTTTTATCAGGTGGTCACTGAAGATCATTTAAGTCGTGTAGTGATGCCTTTTTTTGGACGTTTTAGCAAAGAATGGCAGGCTATTTTTGCTCATACGCCTTTGGTACAACAGCATCAATATCAACTCGAACATATGTTTGCGCTATTTTTTCAAATTAGGCGGGCATTTCATTTTATTTTTAGAGCTATTTTAGGTACATCTCAAGCAGCAGCACAATTACGCATGGCGGTTTGGCAGTCAATTTTTGGCTATGATATTCGCCGTTATCACCGTTCTTTGTATGCCAGAATGCACGAAGTCTCGACCCTTATTTTGGGCGAATCGGGAACAGGTAAAGAATTGGTTGCTTCGGCGATTGGTTTGGCGCGTTATATTCCTTTTAATAGTAAAAATCAGCGTTTTGAAGGTGATTATTTACATGACTTTCAAGCGGTACATTTGGCCGCTCTGCCCTTAACTTTATTAGAAAGTGAATTGTTTGGCCACAAAAAAGGCGCATTTACAGGCGCAACAGGCGACCGTGCAGGCTATTTAGAAACCTCACATCATAGTCAAAGTGTGTTTTTAGACGAGATTGGTGAGTTACCTGCCGAAGTACAAGTCAAATTATTAAGAGTGTTACAAAACAGACGTTTTCAACGGGTAGGAGATAATCAAGGCCGTGAATTTTATGGCAAAATTATTTCGGCTACGCATCGTAATTTGGCACAAGCGATTGAAGATGGCAAATTTAGAGCCGATTTATATTATCGTTTATGTTCGGATATTATTCGTACACCCTCTTTAGCCACACAATTGGCCGATAATCCTGATGAATTGCATCATTTGGTGACCTTAGTGACCGCGAAAATTGTCAATGCCGATATTGCTAACGAAGTGGCTCAAGAAGCCCATCGTTGGATTAGCCAACATTTGCCGCATTATGCGTGGGCAGGTAATATGCGCGAGCTGGAACAATGTGTACGCAGTATTTTGATTCATGGGGCTTATTTACCTACACAACAGCAAACCAGTAGTGCTTCTCTACAATTTGCTCATAGCATTTTGCAAGGTGAGCTAAATAATGAGCAACTTTTAGGCCGTTATTATGCGTTGGTTTATGCTCAAACAGGTAATTATGAAGCAGCCGCGCAACGCCTAGGCACTAATTGGCGTACCGTCAAAGCTAATATGGATATGGCATTTTTAGCGATATTAAAGACTTAAATTATGACTTTTACTTTTGGTACAGCCACACAAATCAGTTATGCCTTATATCCTATTGTGATTATTAGTTTTTTGCTCACTGTATTTATGTGTGGCTTAGTGTATAAGATATTTGGCTTACCCAAATGGATGGTCTTAGTGGCTGGCGTGTTATTACTGACCGCTAGCACCAGTTTTAGCGTATTTAATTTAAGCACCATGTTTTATCGTTTAACCTTACAACCACAACAAGTGCTATTAGATTTTGCCGTACCCCATGTGCATCAACAACCGTTTGATGTGACCTTGATTCGTTATGTAGATGCGATTACACCCAATCCTAAAAAGGATTTATGCCATGTGGTGTTAGAAGATACTCAAGGGATGTTATACCAAAGTTTAGATATTGAAGTTAGTCGTTGCCAAGCGATTCAACAACAGTTAATGCTGAGCCTACAGCTTAAACCGCGTCCGCCCAAACCTAAATCAAGCCATAGCCCACCGCCATTGCCTACTCATGTCAAATAATCTCTCACCCTAACCCTACTGGAGAGAGAGTTCTATTTCTAAACCGTTGTGGCGAAATACCCGCCCACGCACTAAATGCGCGGGTAAAAGCACTTTGTTCGGAGTAACCCAATAACAACGCGATTTGATTGAGTTGCAAACGGGGGTCTGCCAAATAGTTTTTTGCCAATCGAAAACGTGTTTCGGCCAATAAATGATGAAAATTAAGACATCTATCGGCTAAACGCCGATGTAAGGTTCTGGTTGATAAATGTAAAGTTGCTGCCACTTCGTTCAAAGTAGGCACACGTTGATGTAAACGTCCTGCACAAAAACGGCGAATGACTTCTAACAATTCATCTTCATGTGCCGTTTTATCCATCAAGGCTTCAGCTTGTTTGGCCAATAACTCCAACAAATACGGATTTTGGCTGTTAATACTCAAACTCAAAGCAGCCAAAGGAATATCTATTGAGACTTGTTTTGCATTAAAAAAAACAGGACAACCTAAGAGTTGTTGATACAAACTGGGGTCACAAGGGGCAGGATGCATAAAATGTACAGCGACAGGTTGTAGGCCAACGCCCTGCACAATTTGTTTGACAAAACAAATTAAGCTACTCACAAACACTTCATCTGACAATTGGGTCGAAGCTCCCAAACTTGCATCCCAACTCAACTTTAACGCCTGCTGATGACTGATTAACAACACATCCGACATATTGTGCAATAGCTTTTGAAAGCGTTGAAAATGCAACAAAGCATCGCCCAAAGTTGCACAGTGCATAATTAAATACGCTAAAACGCCTGTATGTTGTGGCTGCACACACTGACCAATTCTTATACCTAAAGCAGGCTCTTTTGATAAACCTTGCATATCTTCTAACAATTGCCACCACACGTTCATCGGCATTTGGGCATGGGGCGGCCATGCAGCTAATTGATGACGAATACTCGGTGCATCAATCTGATGTTTATCTAAATAGGCGCGTAATAAATTGGCCAAATCACTCGCCACATAAATTCCTTGCATATAGTCCTCTTATTGGCGATTACTGTTAAAAACATGGCGAACAATGTCAATACAGTATAACAAACAAACTGCAAAATACACTTTATAAGATTTACACAATTATTGCTGATTTACCTTATGCCTAAGACTTCCCACCTTATTTAAGGGGGGATTGAGGGGGGTAAAATAATTTTAGAGGGTTCAAATGATGAATGATGTTGTTCATGCCTTAATGTTTATTGTGGTGTTTGGCGGTTTATTTTTAAGCATTATTGCTGCCGAAGCATGGTATTGGCACAAAAAAGGCCGTACCGATATGTATTCGCTCAAAGAAACCATCACTAATTTAACAATGGGTGCAAGTTACAAAATTGTTGACGGCATTGCGATTGCCGTTTTTATACAAGTTTTTTTTGATTGGGTACATCAATTTGGTTTGCAATACAAACCCATACATGGTTTTTGGAGTGCATTGCTACTTTTTGTCATCGTTGATATTAGTTTTTATAGTGGTCATATGATAATGCACAAAGTACGTTGGTTTTGGACATCACACGTTACCCATCATTCTGCCGAACGGATGAATTACTCAACCGCTTTACGTCAAAACTTTACGATGGTATTTAACGGTGCATGGCTATTTTGGTGGGTTCCTGTGGCCTTAGTTGGTTTTGATAAAAACTGGGTAACGATTGCCATTGAATTAAACCTAGCTTATCAATTCTTCTTACATACCGAAGCACGTAGTCCTTTAGACAAATTTGGATTTATTTTAAATACACCTTCTCATCATCGTGTGCATCATGGCAGTCAACCTGCACAAATTGATACCAATTTTGGTGGCGTGTTAATTATTTGGGATAAATTGTTTGGCACTTTTGTTCCCGAAGAAAAAGCAGGCAAAATTACTTATGGCTTAACCGAACGCCAACCACATTCGCTTAATCCGTTTTATTTACAAGTACATGAATGGATGGATATGTTTAAAGACTTTAAAAATAGCGGTTATGACTTTAGAGTGTTTGTTAAAGAGCCGGGTTGGAAAAGTGACAAGATGGCAGCCAACAAAGGCGCAACAAGCACACTCAAAACACAACACTAAATAACAGACAATAAAAAAGCCCTGCATTTCTGCAAGGCTTTCTTATTAAAGCAAATCATGGTGGCCCGAGCCGGAATCGAACCAGCGACACAAGGATTTTCAATCCTCTGCTCTACCGACTGAGCTATCGGGCCATATCGGAGGCGCGTATTAAAACTAAAAATTAACGATGCGTCAAGCCTTTTGTTGACGTGCTGCATCAATCCTTAACAATCGTGCAATTGCTGTACAACCTGCCACAAAATGCGTTGCTCCTTGCTCACGCTCTAAACGACAGGTTTCGCTCATCAAACGGTCAGCAATGCCTCGTCCACGATTGGCAGGATGCACCACAATATTATGCAACAAACGTTGCGTTGCTGTACCACTCGCCATGATAGCGGACACTGCTTTACCATTAAACCAGCCGACATATAGCACACCATCGCGGCTTAAAATCTCATTGGCTTTATCAATCGCTTCTGCCCCATCACTAAATTCGGGGCTACTGTCATATAATTTCGTTAAACTATGGGCTAATTCAGGATGAATTTTTTTTTCGGCACTGACGATAACAGGCATATTGTTTACTCTTTCTAAAAATTTAACATCACACGCTGAAGCACGTTATAATCGGGTTCTGATATTTTAGCAAAGGCCAATAACATGACAGCGCGCCAAGCTGACGTGGTTCGTAACACCAAAGAAACCCAAATTACTGCCAGTATTAACCTTGATGGAACAGGTCAAGGCCAACTTAACACAGGTATGCCCTTTTTAGACCACATGCTCGACCAAATTGTGCGTCATGGTTTAATTGATATTAGCATTACTTGTCAAGGCGATACTCAAATTGACGACCATCACAGTGCCGAAGATTGTGGTATTAC
>Ga0209599_10000618_pt1 | contig 21721 bp, 18 predicted proteins | sample Shrwel_input2_FT_FD_187534 | JGI IMG/M metagenome (GOLD analysis project Ga0209599, IMG submission 187534) | Subsurface microbial communities from deep shales in Ohio, USA - Utica-3 well 1 S input2 FT (SPAdes) (version 2) ... | reverse complement strand
CCAAAGTTTATTGGCAACGGCTAAGCTCAATGGCTTAGAGCCGTTGGCTTGGTTAACCTCAACGCTTGAGAAATTACCGACGTGGCCGAATAGCCGCATTGATGAGTTGTTGCCTCTGCGATTGCTGGCAGAACAACAGGAGTGATTGAAAGGCGTAAGCTCGGTGAGTCTGCTGGACGCTTACATTAATGTCGCGTAAAACTATTTTAAGCCATGCCTGCTTACTGAGTGCGTCAAAGTAAGTCGCACTCAAAATCATAGGGACTTGTTCATGTGTTAGGCGCATGAGATAGTTGGCCATTCTTAAAAAGTGTTATCCAATATGAGTACGGAATCTTCAAAAGCAATCCTACGCCAGTGGCACATCATTTGGTATTTGGTAGGAGGTCATTACGTTTCCACGTCCAATATACGCGAGCATTTACAGTCATTAGGTGTTGAGGTAGAGCTGCGTACCATTCAGCGTGATTTGAATATGCTAGAAAAAGTGTTGCCAATCGAATGTCGTCGTGACTCCATGCCGCATAGCTGGCGTTTGATAAAAGCACAGGAAGCAAGCGCGGGTTATCTTAGTATGACTCAAGCGTTAACGATACGTTTAGTTGAAGAGCAATTAAAAGATGTCATGTCGGCCAAGCAAATTGAAGAATTACAGCCTTTGTTTCTGCGTGCTAGATTTGTCACAGGTATGGAACAGCTTGAAGATTTAAGTCGAAACAAGACAACGGCCAAAGACTTCAAGCCCACGAGAGGCACTGGTGGTTATGGCGTTACTGGCGCGCCTTCACCTGTCATTGTTATTTTGCACGGTATTCGTTCACTGGTGGGTTCTGCCTTGGACTTGGTTACGGCTTCGATGTCTTCAGACGACCCAACGAACAATCCTCAAGTTTTGGATGCTGCCGTGACTCAATTAATAGGCATTATGCGAGCAGAAGGGTTGGATGAGTTAGTTGAACGTTTTTGATGCAACAGGGCTTACGGTGTAAGTCCTAAAAGGGCATAGGGAATGTTTGAGCGGATGAACTCTCTACCGCTCAGGCGGTTTTTGGTAGAGAGCAAGTAGGCGAGTATTATGGATATTTTCAAAAAAACAGCGTTGGGTCTTTTTGTGTCAGCTTCTTTGGTTGCCTGTGGCGGCGGAGGTGGCGATTCAGCAAGTAACAATAATAGTGGTACAACAGGTACTACCTACAATATCGAAAGTGGTGCTTTTCAAAAAGGCCCTTTCATTGCAGGGACAACCGTCACCATTCAAGAGTTAGGTGAAGATTTAAAGCCAACAGGTGTCACTTATACAGCTGTCACCGATGATACAGGTCGTTTTAATGCCTCTAATATCAAAAGCCGTTTCGTTGAAGTGTTTGCGGATGGCTATTATTTTGATGAACTCAATAACGCTAAATCCAAAGCACCTGTTACTTTGAGAGCGATTCTTGACTTAACGGCTAGTGGAACTAAACCCAGTATAAACACGCTAACCACCATGCAAACGGAACGGTTACGCGAAGTTAAAAAGAATGGTAAAACCTTTCAACAGGCAGAAGCTGACTCAAGAAATGCCGTGTTAAGTGTGTTCGGCTTACCTGCCAACGCTGTGACAAGACTCGATAGCATCAACTTGACAGGCACTTCTTCGGGAGATGAATCCTTATTGCGGGCAACCGTCGCTCTGTTGCAAGTTGCCAGTAATCAAAGCAGTTCTGTTGAAGCGGAATTAACGACGCTCGTTGCTAAGTTAGGTTCAGATTTAAAAGACGATGGACAGGCAAACGGTACAGCGAAGGATTTTGTGGCGGCCTTACAGTCAGCACAAACGCAAGTGGATACCGAATATGTACGTTCACTGGTGCAAGATTATCTCGGTATCAAAGGTCAATCAGAACCGCAAGTGATTGGTACAAGTGCCGCTCCTAAATTAAGTCAGTGGATTAGTATGCGCCGTGAAGCGTATGGTCTAGATGTCCCTGTATGGTTGTGGGCAATACGCGATGATGGCACGGTATGGAAATGGCAATTGGCAGAAGGGCAAGTATTGCAACAAGTGACCACATTAAAAAACATAGTTAGCTTACACTTTATTTCTGAAGATCATGTCATGGTCGTTTTGGATAAAGCAGGTAATGCCTATAAATTTAATACTCAATCAAGCCAAGCAACACTCATTGATACAGGTGTTAAACAAATTAGTGAAATGTTCTATCTGAAACAAGATGGTACGGTGATGAATTGGAGCAAACAGATAGTTCCAGATATTCCGCTCATGACCCGTTTGATTGGTAGTCGCAGAGGAGATACCTCTAGCGTTGTTGGTGGAATTGGTAAAGCAGATGCTCAGTTGTACTACTTCAAATATAACGATGCTCATACGACATTTGCCAGTGTTGTTAAAGTTGGCAAATACAATCAAGCCCAAGTTCTACTGACAGACAGAGCTTCTTATATTGGGAATACCAGCCCTGAATATCCTGCTGCGGTATTAAATGGTAATGTCTGGAGCTTTTTAAATAGCCAAGGCCAAGTAACAGGACAACAAACGCTACCCGATGGCACGATATATACGCATGTTGGGGGGATGGGCTTCGGGCAGTCTTCGCCTGTATTAGCGGGGGATGGCAATTTATGGTATTGGTCGGCAGATGCCCATAACTTTGTTAAAAGTACCTGTGGTGATGTGAAGAAAACCTCTCGTGCAGAAGTTGTGCTATTAAAAAATGGCACAGTGAGGCCAATTGTTTATACCGACACGGGTGTTGGTAATGTAACGTGTCCAGAGTCAAACAGTTTTGATCAACTGGCTTCCTCGAAAGTCGTTGATGTCTACTCGTTACCTGCCCGATTAATTGTGGCAGTAACGGCAGACAACAAGTTAATTGCTCGTTTTCATACGGGAAGCGCAATCCAATGGCAAGGACAGACAGCTGTTTATACCACTAGTTTTAGCCAGTAATCGTTTAAGGATGAACGTATGTTTCGCTTACAACAAAAAATTCATGAGACGTTACCACAGTTAGAGAGTCTGCTTGCACGCTACCAGCAACCGCTGGTAGCGTTGCAAGCGATTCGTGAGGAGACTGTAAGTTTCAAGATGCGCGTTCCTTTGGTGGGGGCTTTTAGTGCAGGCAAGTCTACCTTGCTCAATGCATTACTGGGTGAGAAGTTACTGTCAGTTGAGGTTGATCCAGAAACCAGTTTGGCGACGGAGTTGCACTATGATGTCATTGAAACAGTGGTTGGTCATTATGCGACAGGGGAAACACAAGTATTAACCCGTGAAGCCTTACTTAATCAGCAATTTGGTGCATTAGTACCAGAAGGTTGGGTTGAGGTGTGTTTGCCGACACCTGTGCTAGCGCGTTATGAGCATTTATGTCTTGTCGATATGCCTGGATTAGACTCAGGTATGCAAGCCCATATGACAGCAATAGACCGCTATATTGGCCGTAGTCTTGCCCATTGTATTGTCATTAGTGCAGATGACGGTACGTTGCATAAATCAACACGCGACTTCTTACAAGAGCTAGCTTTGCACCAAAAGCCCGTTATTGCCGTGTTAACAAAGATAGATAAAAAGTCAGTAGGTGAACAATCAAGCATTGTAGAAGCAGTCCGTGCCGAACTGAAGCAATTATTAGGCAATCAGTTAGTTCAGGTCGCGTGTGTTTCTGCCCGTAAAAGAAACATACAGCCTTTCCTCGACGCGCTAGAGCATTTGGAACAACAGTCGGAGCAACGGTTTAACACAACGGTGGGACGACGTGCGCTGCAATTATTGGCTTCTTTAGATAAAGAGCTAGATGTGCTGATTAACAAGGATGATTTAAGCAGTGAGCAATTACAGGTACAACGTCAGGAGTTAGACCAAGAGATGTCATACTTTCAGCAAAAGCTGGAACAAGAAACGGAAACGTTGCAGAAGCAATTAGAGCCAATCCTTGACCGAATCTTGACGTTAGTGAGTAACCGTTTACGCGCTCAATTGGATGGGCTGGCAAATCAAGTGCTACAGGGTGGCGACTTAAATGGTACGGTCAGTCATACCGTGCGAATGGCGATTATTGAGGGTATTCAACAAGAGCTTGCCCCCAAAATTCAACGCTATGCCTCACGTATCGAAGCCGAAATGCCCGATTGCATTCGTATTGAAACGCAGTTTACACCAGAAGTAGGAGAGTTGTACCTAGACTCAGCATTGGTTTCAGGTGCATTAACCACTGTCGTGGCGAGCTTACTTAAACGATTTCCCATCATAACTGCTCTAATACCTGTGATAAATCAGTTATTAGAATGGTTTGTCGATAGTGCTCAACGTGAACACTTGGCAGAGCAACGGCGAGAGTCTGCACGACTGCATGTGTTAGACGTAGTCATTCCACAAGTGTCACAACAGTTGTCAGGTCATTTACGACAGCACCTACAGCAACAAATAAATGAAGCCAAACAGCAAATTGCAGCAGCGGTGGACTTACGTGCCAAGCAACATCAGGCAGCATTAGCCATGCTTGAAACGCAGCTTCAATCAGGGCAGGCGGCGTTCGCACAAGCACAAGAAGATTATCTGCGTGATCAAGCACAGGTTCGTCAATGGATGAAAGAGTGGGAGGTTGTATGAGTTTTGATGTACAAGCACGTTATGAGTTGATGTGTCGAGCCAGTCAATTAGTCACAGCACAAGACGGTAATGCGTTGGCGATAGCCGAGCAATTGACGGCCTTACACAAATTGATTCAACAAGATTTGTCCGCATTGGCAAGAAGTGGCAGCCCCGATAACTTTGCTGATATTTTGCGTAATTTTGGCTTGGAGCTAGAACGCTTTCGTGAGTTTTGTGAGTTTCCCGATTTAGCGCAGAAGGTGGTGGTCGGTTTTGGTGGAGCTTTTAGTGCGGGTAAATCCAGCTTGATTAACACAGTGTTGGGTAAAAAGAGATTGGTGGCGGAGGTTGACCCAACGACTTCATTACCAACATATTTGTTGCATGGTGTTCAAGAAGAAATTACCGCCCTTAATTTATTTCAACGGCGAGTGAGTTTGAGTCATGACGAGTTTTTAAGTCTAACCCATGATGAAAAAGAAAATTACGGTAGTCAGATTGGTACATTGCTACGGTCTGCATTTGTCAGTGACCCCGATTTTGCATGGCGTAATTTGGCATTACTGGATACGCCTGGTTATTCCAAACCCGAAAGCAAGGACTGGAATGAGCGTACAGACGAGCAGGTGGCTCGAGCACAATTAAATTCGGCACAGTTTGTTGTTTGGGTAGTCGCTATAGATAATGGGACTATTTCTGAGGATGACCTGAATTTCTTGGCTTCATTGCGAGTGGATATTCCTCGTTTAGTGGTATTGACTCGCGCCGATAAGAAGACACCTGAAGATGTGTTAGAAGTGGTTAAAGCCGTACGCCAGACCTTGGGTGATCGTGCGTTACCTGTCTTGGATGTGATAGCAGTATCTGCCCGTAAAAAACAGGACTTTCCTATTGAGCCTTTTTTGGCGTGGTTGTCACAGTGGAATACTGTGCCACTAGCATTGACCTTTGCCAAAAACTTTAAGCGAGAATTTACTGCCTATGCCCGTTTTATTGAAGCCGAGCAACGTGTAGCGTATTTACGTCTGAATCGTATCAATAGAATTTTAGCAATGGCTGATTTACCTGATCTTCGGAGTGATGCCGAAGATTTACAGCATGTTGCACAAGCTGAGCTAGAGCAGTTGCAAGTATTGGCGGATGAGTTACACAGTCTGCGGCAAGTGTTCTTTAAACGCCTAAAAGTGATTGGTGATGTCGTTGGCATACCCATGCCAGAGCCAGAAGAAATAGATTTATTGGATATGCAGGGTGTTGATTTGTTGGCGTTTCTGCAAGCAGAGCGTGAAACACAGGGCAAGAAAGAGGAAGACTATAGTAGATACTGGCGACCATTGTCGGTGTTGGAAACCCCTAGCCATGTGGCGGAACTATTAAGACGGACAGTGAATGTGTCTAGCGTTCAGTGTTTGTTGCCTTGAGACTTAAGAGGAGAAAGGATTATGAGCAAAAGTGTATTTGATGTTTTGCGTATGCTTAGGGATATGGATAGCTTGCAAGTAGAGCGTCATCCGTTGCCAGATCATTATGCCGTGCGCTGTGATAATCATTGCCGAGAGTTGTATGCCACGATGTTGGCAGCCATGTTATTGGCCAGTGGTGAGGTGAGCGATAATGAAAGCCGTCTTTATAAGTTGTTATTAAATTCATTGAAGTTGGGCGACAACCACGCGAAGTTCTTTGAGCTTGCTCAATCCATCAATAAAGATAAGTTGCGTGAGTTTTTGCGTGTTGCGGATGAGCATAAATTGGCACAAAGCTTTTTTATGGATGCGTTGGTGTTGTGTCGGCTAGATGCGCCGATGACGGATGCACGGAGTCGTTTGTTGTCTCAGTGGGTGGATTTGTTAAAGTTGGATGTACAGAATTTGCCCTATTATGCACACTTGGCGGCATTGGCGATTGGCTTACCAACGTCAACTAAATTGCCTGAGCGTTGGGATGACTCTTATTATTGCGTGTGGGATGAGTTTGCAGGGGCTTCTGAACTGACGGCTAAAGTATTAAAGGCTGGTGTTGATGGCGGGCGGTGGCGATTAAGCAAATCATTACATCTTTCTCATGGATGGTCGATTAAGAATGCCGTCGTTCGTTTTGAAAATGATGCGGTATTGCATACAGCTACCAAAGGTGGAAATGTAACAATTACGGGGTGTGAATTTGAAGGCCCTGTGATAAAAGTTGAGGGAGTAGACAAGTTTGCTATGGCTGGCTCAAAAGCTTACAGCAAACATTTAGACACTTCTAAAATTACAGCTTTTGAGTTAATTGCCATCAACTGTGTGGAGGTTAAAGATTGTTATTTCAATACTCAAGGTGCCCGTGCATTCAAAACAATAATGCTGAAGTCATCTACCCCACAATTTAGTAATTGTGAATTTGTTAGCTGTGGTTGTAAGTTGTTAAAAGGTGGGGCTTTATTTGCCCACATGTTTTATGTTGACAAATGTACATTTAAAGATTGTGTAGCCATTATTGGTGGTGGGATTATGTCCAACTTCATGAGTGATTATGACGGTTATATCGATACACAAATAAAATCCTCTGCTTTTCACAACTGTAGATCATTGTTCTATGATGACGTTAATATGGGAGGTGGGTTCTTTGCCTGCACTCTTGGTAGTGGTCGTATTATTACGGGCAGCCATTTTAATAAGTCAGGTCTTCGTCTATCACAAGGTTCAGTTTCAAAAATAATGATAGATTCAACAAGTATAATTGATTCAAGTGTTAGGGGTATTGATTCTCATCAAAGATCAGATAATTGTAACCTCAGCAATTGTGACTGGTACTATAACGGTTATGGTGGCTCCTACGATGGTATTACTAATGAACTTTTTGAATGGTTTATCTCTGAACTAGATGATGAAATAAATACTCATTTGGAAAAAAAGAAAAGATCTATTTTTCAATAATTAGTCATAGTAAAAGCCCGTAATTTACGGGCATTTTGAAGAATTACGATTTAACCAGTTTTTGCCGTTGTGCTTTCTTGCGATACTATAATACTTACACCTTCGCCAACCCCGCCACCGCTACACTAAGGATAGGACATGGACTCTCAACAACACTTAAAAATATTGATAACAATTAGTCAGCAACTCACACCGTGGCAGTCTCGTTTCCCCGAAATTAATGACCTGTTATCCTTAAAAAAAGACTTTACCGAAAAAGTTGCTCGTTTTTCTACCGAAGAGCAACGGCTAAATATTGCCATTATGGGGCAGGTTAAGGCAGGGAAAAGTAGTTTTTTGAATGCCTTGCTGTTTAATGGCTATCCTGTTTTACCCGAAGCCTCAACGCCCAAGACGGCTAATCTCACGCGCATTTCATGGGGCGAAGTGCCAACGCTAGAAGTTGAGTTTTACAGTACAGACGAATGGGCGGATATTGAAAAATTGGCTCTTTGCGCGGGCGAACACGCCGAAGTGAAAGTCGCTCGTGAGTTGACCTCGATGGTTAAGGAAAGCGGCATAGACGTGCAAACCATTTTGGCCAAAGGTATAGACCGTTTACAAACAGATAGTTTAGATGGGCTGTTGGGTATTCTGAATGACTACGCAGGCAATAATGGCCAATATACCGCGTTAGTCAAAATGACTCGCCTATATTTGCCAAATGAGGAACTGAAAGGCTTTGATGTTGTCGATACTCCAGGTATGAATGACCCTGTTCTCAGTCGCACTGAAAAGACTAAAGAAGAAATGGCGCGCTGTGATGTTGTCTTCTTTCTATCACGTTGTAGCCAATTTCTTGACCAGTCTGACATGGATTTGCTTGCTCAACAGTTACCGAGCAAAGGTGTTAAGCGTATGGTGTTGGTGGCGGGTCAGTTTGACTCTGCTATTTTGGATGATGGTTATGACCGTGACTCGCTGAAAGCCACCCAAGACAATCTAAAAAAACGCCTTGGCAAGCGAGCCGATACGGAAATGAGCAAGTTGGCAGACCAACGCCAACAAGTGGGGCGTGTGGAAAATGCCCAATTACTCCGCAATCTCACCAAACCTATTTTTGCCAGTACCTATGCTCATGGTTTTGCCAACTGGCCAAAAGAGCGGTGGGGCAACAACATGAAGCATGTGTACGATGAATTGCAAGAAATGGCTACAGACAATTGGCAAAACGTTCAATTTACCCAAGCCGATTGGTTGCAGATTGCTAACTTTGAAGCATTGGTTTCGGCTTACCAAACGGCACGTGCTGACAAAATAGGGTTGCTAAAACAGCAACAAGATGGATTGCTGCCAGAAGCCAAAGCAAATTTACAAAGCTTGTTGCAACATCTCACTCAAGCCATAGAGACGCGCATTATCCAATTAAAGAAGAGTGATTTGTCTCAATTGGGAGATGAACAAAAAGCCTGTGAAATGCGAATTCAGCGACTAGCTATCCGTTTGCGTGACACCGTCGGGAATACACTCGATAAGGCCGAGCAGGTGCGCCGAGAAATTTTGGTGGATTTAAAGCGCAGCATGGGGCAGTACGACACCTTGCAAGTGCGAGTTGGTTATGAGCGCGATACTGATTCTTACTCCGTCAGTACATCAACTTGGTATAAACCGTGGACGTGGGGAAGCTCACGGAGCGAGAGTCGTTCAACGATTGTAAAGTACGAATACCTTGCAGCTTCTGATGCCGTTGAGCAAGTCAGTCAGTATGCACGAGAATGTGCGCTAGAAATAGAACAACAATTTAATACCATTGTCAGTCCTTCAAAATTGAAGGCCGCTATGCGTCGTGAATTGATTAGTGAAATGGATACTGAAAATAAAGAATTTAACCCTGTTCAATTTCGGGAGTCGTTAGACCGTGTCCTGCGTACTTTGGTAATACCTGAGTTGCATCTAGATTTTGACGATGCACCCAGAATGATTAGTCGGCAATTTCAAGGTGAAGTTCGTGACAGCAATATGCAAGCATTGCGTGACAAGCTGAACGAAGTATTGCAAAAAACATTTAAAGAGCTTACCCAGCGTTTTGAAGTCTCTATCAAAAATTTTGCAGAGGCTCTTACCATCATTCAAAACGGTCTGGAGCTACAGCTTACTGAAAGCATCCGTGAGGATTTGGAGCGAGTGCGCCAAGATTTTGCCAATAAAGAAAAAGTGCTGGTAGAGTATCAGGATTTGCTTGGCGTAGTTGAGAAATATCTTGTCGCCTAGCGGCACGAATATTTGCATGACCTTTTCAGGTGGCATCTAACCAATATGGGATGGATGCTACTTCTGAAATGGTATTAAAAATTGCAGAGATCTTTGTATGTGAGCATCAAAAATATCAGCTCATTTTATTCATTACGATTTTAATTAATCCCACGATGTAAGTTTAATTTGTTTCAGCTAGGCATCGAAAGAACCGAATCATTCAAAAGCTATTTCCCCTAGATGTTGGTGTTATGTTATAAACGTCGTAGTGTCTAGGAGTTTAGCCATTCTATAGTCAGAAGGAATACTTGCCTGTTACGAACTCGTTGTGATTACTGAGGGATGTTAAGTATGTGGTCTGATAAAGAATCTGATAAAGATTATTTGAATTTTGGCGAAGTGTCGCAATTGGTCGTGGACATCTTAACCTCTCCTGAGATGTTACCTGTTTCGATAGGTATTTTCGGTAATTGGGGAGCTGGAAAGTCTTCTCTTCTTAAATTAATTGAGCATGACCTCCATCAAAAAGAAGAGCAAAAGTTGGTTATACAATTTGATGCGTGGCTATATCAGGGTTACGATGATGCGCGTGCTGCATTATTAGAAGTCATATCCAGAGAGCTGCATAAAGCTGCCGATGGAAATCAGGGGTTGCTAAAAAAGACAGCAGGATTGTTAGATAGAGTTAATGGGGTACGTGCTTTGGGCTTGTTGGCTGAAGGCGCAGCTCTCATGTCAGGTGTGCCAACAGGTGGGTTACTTAGTCGTGGTGTTAGTGCGGTTGGTGGTTTGTTTAATGGCGTTCAAAGTCAAGAAGAATGCCAAGAAATTACAGGCGTAGTAAAGGATGTTAAAGTAGAGGCCGAAGGATTAATTAAGCCAGCCAAAAAAATGACACCGCCTCAGCAAATTGATGCGTTTAGAAAACAATACAAAGAAATTCTAGAAGATTTAAAAATGCCAGTTATCGTGACAATAGATAATTTGGATCGTTGTCTTCCCATCAATGCCATTCACACTTTAGAAGCAATTCGGTTATTTCTATTTTTGCCGAATACAGCATTTATTATTGCTGCGGATGAAGAAATGATTCGTACTGCGGTGGCGGAGCATTTTAAAGGTGCATCTAGTCGTCATCAAATTGACTACTTAGACAAGTTAATCCAAATTCCTATCAGAGTACCCAAAGCAGGTGTACGAGAAATCCGCTCTTATTTGTTTCTTCTTTTCGCTATTAATCATCGTGTTCATGGTACGAACTTAGAGCAATTACGTCAGGGATTAGAGCGGTCGCTGCAACAGTCTTGGCAAGCAGATCCTATTTCAACGCAAGATGCTTTAGCTTTAACAGGAAAGACAGACGATGCGGATTTGGCTCGCGCTTATGACCTCGCGGATCGTATAGCCCCAACGTTAGCAACATCTCCTATTATTCATGGAAATCCTCGTATTGTTAAGCGATTGCTGAATGTTGTAAAAATGCGTTCTCAAATTGCAAAGCGTCAGAATATGCCTCTTGATGAAAGTATGATCACGAAATTAGTGATTTTTGAGCGTTGCGCTGGTGCTGAGGCAACAACGGATTTATACAAACTGATAGATCAAGAGGCAGGCAAACCTGCCATCTTAGTTAAGTTGGAGGAGGGTATTGAGAGTGAGGATTTTCCTACCAATGCCCCTTCATCATGGATTAGCAATCCAACGACAAAAGAATTTATTCAAAGTTGGGCAAAATTAGAGCCGTCACTTAAGCGAATGGATTTACGGGCAGCTATTTATCTTTCTCGCGAGACTATGCCTATTGGGGCATACGTTGTAGGGCTTTCACCAAGAGGTAAAGAGATTCTAAGTGTTTTAGTGGCAACCAGTAACGTGTCCTCACCAGAGGGTGTTTTATCTGCAAAAGGTATACCTTTGGTGGAGCAGGTGCCAATTATGGAGGGTCTGATTGAACATTTACGGCAAGTAACAGATTGGTCAAAGCAGCCTTCAGGATTTGCTGGAGCATATCTTTTAGCGGAGCAGTCACCTACTGCGGCCATGATATTAGTTCGTTTTATTGGAGGGTTAGGCTCTAAGAAGCCTTGGATGACAGCAATGCTAAAAAATAAAAACTGGTACACGGAGTAACTATGGGAACGTCACAATCAAGTCCAGGATCAGCAAAGAACTCGCCTTTGGTTCCTTCATGGGCTAATGACCCTGCATTGCCATTGCCTCAACCTGAGCCTGCTAGATTTAAACAGTTTCGACAGTCCCTCGGAAGATTTGTAGGAACTCGAAATGGCAATGACCTCAGAGAGGCTCTTGGACACTATGCTCGAAGATCTTCGGGTGGAGGAAATACTGCTAGCCGCCGTATGAGTTCTGTCGCTAAAGCAGGGGCTAACTTACATGGATTTCTGACTGGGAGCGGCGAGTTTACTGCTGAGGCTACTTTTAATCTAAATAGTCTATCAGGACAGTCTTGTGAACTGGCTATTGCTGCGATTGTGAAGGGATTGACTCCTGAAGATGGTGACGCTGATAAAATCCAAGTAGCAATGAATCAGGCCTTAGTAATGGCTCTAGATGGTATTGAAGTCTTTGACCCTGCTCATATCACTGATGACGTGATTGTGAATACACTGATTTTCTTTATTGCTGAGAGTGTATTTATTCAAGTGACTCTAGAAGGTGGTAAGGCTTGGAATAAGGCTAGTACTCCACCTGAGCGGATGGCAGCAGAAAATGATCTTAGGGAGCTAATTAAGGTTGTTGTTGATCAACACATGGCTCCAAAGTTTACGAGATCGGCTCGCTCTTTTAGCCGTAATGAGATTATACAATTAGAACAACAGGTTATCGTAGATGTTTGGACAGAATGGGAGGGATATGTATGACTACAGTAGTGTTGCATCATAATCATGAAAGATTGCCACAAGCAACAGACGATATAATTCCTGTAGTTATGTACAACAGGCGAAATGCCCAAAGGGATGATCTTGCTGCGATTGGACAGCCTGTTCTAGACAAATTAAAAAGGCTCGGCGTTGCAATAGACCCCGTTGCAATGGACTTTTTGAGTATTGCATTGGCAATAACAGCGGCTGATACATTCGTATTACGAAAGCATGCTGTCGATGGCTGGGTTCGTGAAATAACTCTTAGGATTCCTCTTAATGAGCCAGAGCGGTGGTTAGCTGTACAGCCTAAACTTGAAAAAGTACTTCATTTTTTGAGTGGTGATATTTGGCGTATTGAAATAGAAGCAGATGGTTTTCCTCCTGCTGCGCCATACGGCTTACGCCATAAATTGATTAGCCTACAAGGGCGAAATTGTGTCTGCTTATTTTCAGGTGGCTTAGACAGTGCGGTTGGAGCCATAGACTTGCTGGCAACTAATAGAAGTCCTCTGTTAGTTAGTCAGGCCTACAATAAAGACAATTCTAAACAAAAGGCGATAGCTCAAAGTTTGGGAGGAAGTTATTCGCGGTTTTCAGCAAATGTTCATCCGCTTTCGGCAGATGGAAAAACTGAAGTTAGCATGCGTACTAGGAGTATTAATTTTCTAGCATTTGCAACAATAGGATGCTCTGTTGTTAGAGCGGCTAATAATCTTGAACGTGTTGATTTGTTTGTTCCTGAAAATGGCTTTATATCGCTGAATGCCCCATTAACTACTCGCCGTATTGGATCGCTTAGTACACGAACGACACACCCTTATTTTTTATCAATTATGCAAGAGATTTTTAATGACGTTGGTATGCGTGTGAATATCATCAATCCTTATCAGTTCTTGACAAAAGGGGAAATGATTCACAATTGCCGTAATCAAGATGCATTGCAAACAGTTGTGAGTGATACGGTATCATGTAGCCATTGGAAACGTCAGAATCAGCAATGCGGTAGGTGTGTGCCATGCATTATTCGACGTGCGGCAATTAAGCGAGGAAATATGCAAGAGCCTGATTTTTATCAGTTCCAACGCCTTTCTGAAGTGTTGCAATATGATGAGTTCAAAGATGATCTTTTTGCTGTCATGAATGCTATTCAACAAAGAAATTTGCGACCTATTGGTTCATGGATAGTCAATAGCGGCCCTATACCACCAGAGGACTTTGATGCGTACAAATCTATATTTGTACGAGGTCTTAATGAAGTAGAACAGTTGTTGATAGAGGAACGAGTATTGTGATTGTGGATATGCATTGCCATCTTGATCTTTATCCTAATCCGTTTGAGGTGGCAAAGCAGTGTCAACAAAAAGGCATTTACGTTCTTTCTGTGACAACCACGCCAAAAGCATGGTTAGGTACATTACGACTGGCTGAAGGTAGTCCAAGAATTAGAACAGCATTAGGGCTGCATCCACAACTAGCGCACTTGCGATATCAAGAGCTTGATTTATTTGATGAAATATTACCACAAGCAAGATACGTTGGAGAAATAGGTCTTGATGGCGGACGAGAGTACAAAGAGCATTTGCCTGTACAGCTACGAGTTCTAAGGCATATATTGAAAAGTGTGGATCATGCTGGTGGTAGGATTATGTCAATTCATAGTCTGGCCAGTGCAGGTATGGTTCTTTCTGAACTTGAAAAATATCCAGATGCGGGAGTTAAAGTTTTGCATTGGTTTACAGGGAATAAATCAGAGCTTGAGCGTGCGGTTAATATGGGATGTTGGTTTAGTGTAGGGCCTGCAATGTTAAATAGTAAGCGAGGCAGCGAAACCACATTGGGGATTCCTAAAGATAGGTTACTACCAGAGACTGATGCCCCATTTGCCCTAAATAAGGGAAAAGCTCTTATGCCTTGGGATGCAGGAATAGTTACAGGGCAATTAGCAAAATTATGGAATATGTCTATTCAAGACGTTGAAGCGCAACTATATGAAAATTTTAAGACGCTCTTACATTCTAACTCAAATTGATTGTAAAAGTTTCGTAGCGAGAAAATGTTGCAGTCATGGTTCAATCCTTCCAGTCAGGTCGATGTCCGAGCTTGCTATACGTCATTTTAGTCTTATTGATGCTTTATGTTGCGGATTGACGCAAAAAAAATCGCCCGCCACTTTTTTGACGGACTGCCGAAGCAAATCCGTCAAAGCATGAGCCATATATCGTCTAGCTGACTAAAGCCACTTTCCTATCCAGTTTGTCCTTCAAACTAGGCTTATGATTAACGACAGGCTGATCGCCAACTTCATTAGCAGTACCCCCATCATCCGTAGCAACAGGATAAAACTCCTCAATAATCTCAGGCGTTTCTTCCTCGCTAAACTCAAACACCGCATTATCAAAACCCTTCTTTCCTGCTTCATCTAAAGCCCGTTGGTCATAGCCGCAGTCCTTGCGTCGAGCATCTAATTTCTGGGCATCAGCAATAGACTCTTCTAACGTCATTCCCTCCCTAACCGTTAAATCCACGTAATAAATAGCTGAGCGATGGCTTTGCGTCGTGCTTTTGCCACGCAGCCGTAATTGCAATGGTAGACAAGACAATAAACTTCCCGACACTGCTTGGTAATAACTCAACCGTGCTGCCAAAGTGCGAATACTATTAAAGCCCGTGGTTCTAAAGATAAACGTCCCTAATTCATCATCATCACCAATTTTGACGTTTAATCGGCCATACGGTTTGCACAACCCACCTCGGCCTAATTCACAGCAATCAGGCGAAGGGCAGGGTAAAGTCTGTACGCCAGCATTAGTAAACCGTCTACACGTTTCACCATTACCGACACAAATAGGCCTACCTGTCTGCCGTTCAAATAAACTGTATTCTGCCCGCAGATTTAAATCAGGATCATTAAACAGTACACGTACGGGAATACAGCGCAGCTTGCCATTGGCCGATGATTTACGCAGTTCTTCATCGAGCGGATGCAGCACCCAACCATCACGGTTTTGCACTTGTGATGTCAGCGTAAACTGATCATCTTTTTCAGGTAATCGTTTACCATTCTTTTCGATAATACGGCCAATACTAATACGCCCCAAGATCGGCGGCGTGATCGCTAAACCTTTAATCATGATGTTCTCCTGATAACGTAAATCATCCTGCTCTCAGTTTTCGCCAAGAACAGGAATCTATACACTCCCTAAAAGGAAGGTATTCAAATGGAAGTAAAATGGTGAAAAATAACTAAGGCGTGGTATTCACTAAGAAGCGGCGACTGCCAGAACGGGTGAGGGGATACTCGTTTAATAATTCAGGGTTATTCAGTAATAGGGTAGGAACATCCAATCCAACACTGTCTTTACTCCGTTTCCACGAGACACTGCCTGTTTCAAACAAAGCCTTACTACAATCTCCCATGCGCTGTTGAATACGTTGCTTGAGCAAATCCTCACGGCTTTTATAGTCATCCATATTGGCACGTACTCTGACCAAATCTGAAAAGATGGATGACATCTCCAAATCCTCACTAAAGTCTAAGGTGTTGCCAGAATCGCGGGGATATAATGCTTGCAAGGCTTTAGCAGCCGACTCAGAACCATCGGCAGGCGGTGGTCTGTCAGTCAGCACGTAATGCCAAAACTGACGCTCCAATTCAATTAACTTAGCTATCAGCGCATCATCACGCTCAATCCGATGAATCCGTATTTCCTGCCCACAAATCAATACACAAACATCTGCCACCTGTTTGCCCGTCACCGCCAATTGATGTTGCACCTGACATTGCACATACTCAGGAACACCGTCACGCCATAGCCGCGCACCAAACTCACCAGCCGTTTTACACTCCAAAAGCTGTACATCATCCGCACCGACAACGGCATAATCTAAATTAGCCAACATCCACGATTTATCTTTATCGGGATGTTGCAGCACGGCATTGATACGACGCACTTTATGGCCTGAATGCTTGGTGTAGTGCGTGGCGACAATCGGCTCCAGAATACTTCCCCAGTACATCGGAGAGCTTTCATCATCGGCATCCACTTTCGGTAGGGCAGCCTCACGCCCTGTTTTAATCATCCATAATTCCAGTTGCGATTGATACGGGTTTAAGCCGACAGCGGCAGCCGCATCACTGCTACCAATGCCTTGCTTACGGACATTGAGCCATTCTTGGCGATCCATTTCTTTTGTCGATACCAAACGTATCGCGGTTGTTGAGCGAGTCATATTGCACCTCATGAATTTGTAAAAAGCGGACATAAAAAAGCCCGTCTAGCCGTAAGGCATAGACAGGCGATGGGAGAGAACAGAGAAATAAATGAAACTAAGCGCACATCGACATCATGGGACTGACGATAGCTTGCCGTCCTTCAGAAAAGATTACCGCATCGGCATGGACATAAGTCAACAACGACCACCACCACGGCACAGCGTCAACATCAAGTGCATGATGTTGGTCGGCTGAACCATCATTGCCGCTTAAATGCACCTCAATACATTGAGGACTGGCTAATAACTCACGCAATAGATTCCATTCCACGTACCCCGAAGCCGTTGCGACAATATGCAAATGGGATAAATCCAATGCGTAATGCGCGCCTGATTCGAGTAATTTCCGATATTCTGCCCATGTACTTAACAGCCAAATATCGTGCTTGGTCGGGTAGTGGCCTTCAATACCCACAGGAATGCCAAACAACTGCTCCGCCTCTAAGGTATAACGCAACACCTCCGTCAACGAAGCCTGACCTCTTCGTCCTGCATGAGCGGTATAAGCAGGCGCAGCCAACACGTCCGACAAACGCGCGACTTGTGCAAACCAATACAGTTCATCGCGCCAATCACATAAATCGACAATCCGCGCCTGACCATCAATTTGCACATTGGCATGCAACCGCCATTCAATCTCAGGATGATCCACGCATAAACGCTGAGCCATTTCAACATCAATTCGCCCCAGATTTTGAGGGCAGAGTTGCAGCTTAGTGGTCGATAAACTTCCCAGTAATGGGTCTGATGGCGATTGAGTTAAGGCTTGAGTAATAGCGACATGATGAGGACAACGTCCATAAGCCCCCAGAGACAGATGAACAGGCCTAGTAAAACTAGAGGGTGTATTCATAACTACTCGACTCCGTGTAATACTCCGTATGCTCCAACTGAAAATTGTTTTCGGCGACGTGAATAGTCACCGTTCCTGAACCGCCATCATTGTTTTCCCAGCCACTATGCTGAGCATTTGCCCACGCCATCGCAAAATCGCGTAACGCATCGTCCACAGACGATTGCCGCTCTTCAAGATGGTAATGGTATTCACGGTCACGATACTCACTAGCGACATAACGATGAGATAGGTGTTCAACAGCCAGTTGTGGGATCACGGTTTCGGGTTTCACCTCAAGCTCAGTAATATCACCAGAGTCGCCACCGCCTTCATAGCGAATGATGACTTCGGTAATATTCAGTTTGATCAACGCACCTAACAAACTTTCACGATTAGCGTGAATAGCTTCTAGCGAGGCAGGGGTATAAGCAAACATAAGTCGTACTCCGAAAAAAGGGCATAAAAAAGCCCCATTCCCGTTTAACGGAAATAGGGCATAGGCATATAAGAGTGCAGGTAAATTAAAATAAACTAGCCAGCACTTTGGCGGTTAAGCAATCATCAACAAGGCTTCATCTAAAGCTTTTTGCTTAATCGCTGCACCTTGACCGAACCACGCAGAATCTAAACGGTTATCAGGATTTAACGCACGACGTTCATGATCAACAAATTCGGTAATCGAATTCAGCAGACCAAAAGCAGTCCCTTTAGCCGAGGACAAATCAGCCCCTTGACCACCGCCTTCAAACAAAGTCATTACTTTCGCCATAGCCCGTTCATTACTAGAAGAAGTTGATGATTTATTACCGCCATCATTAAACACCCGCCACACGTAATTCTGCGCTTCTGCGGGTTTGACTTTACGCTCGCTTAAATTCTTCAAGCCGTACATAAATTCATCCCATGCTGACACCGAAATACCCAATTGCTTTTTAACGGCTTGCGCATCAAAAGAGGTGTTGTGTGGCACTTTCACTACGCCCCGATTGCCATTCGCCAACGCCACCGCCAAGGTGTTATTACAGACCACGCGAATACTGGTAAATTGAGCCGTTGTTGCCAGTGTCCCATCACAGGCAGTGGCTAATAGAATGTAGCCATTAGTCACATCGTTTCCTTTTAAAGCCATAGACTGACCAGTCTTAGCCAACGCCCAAATTTTACGACCGCCTTTTAAAACGCCAGCAGTTTCTAATTCAAAGCCAGAGACTTCGGTTAAATCACGATAAAACTCTAGAATCTCACGCGGTTGAACCACTTGATAACGCTGACTGACGACCGATAAGGGGGCGTTCGTATCAGAGCGAAAGAGTACTTTGTTCTCAGGGAAGGTCATGATTGCACCTGTATAGGCATCACTCCCTGCAATAAAACGAACGGGAGCTTCACGGATCGTCCAGTCCATGCCAGCTTCTTTTGCCCAAACATCGAGCGGTTGATTTTCGGTGAGTTGATTGCCTAAGCCATGCCAAGGGGTAGAGCCGACATAGGCCATCGTTTCGACTAAATGTGCCATGATGATATTTCCTGTGTTTGTGTAAGAAAAGTATAGTCAATGCAATTGAGACGCATTAACATTATTGACGTGTATAATAAGTGAGAAAAAGGTAAACGTATGAAGCGAGTGAAGTGGGGGGAAGCCGTCGATAATTACTTAGTACGTTTACGCTTGTTGAAAGAGTATCCACAGGCGAGGCATTGGTAGTTGTCGAGGATGTTTTCATCGACATACTCGCCACACTTAGTTCCTGTTGCGCCGCCAGCGGCTCCACCCAGTAACCCGCCGAGCAATGCGCCCGCGAAGCCACCCATGACAGCCCCGACAGGGCCAGCAATCATTCCAGCGGCAGCACCAACTTCTGCGCCACCCATAGCACCCGATGCACCACCTAACGCGCCAGCCGCAGTACCAATAGCACCGCCTGCTTTCTTGCCGTGGTTTTTTGTACCAATCTTTTTAGAGTGGCAATTAGGACAATGTAAACTCATGATGTGTAATTCCTTAATTTGGATAAAAGACGGCATACACCAAACACATCGGGTAACAGCCCAATGTGTTTAGGTAAGCTAGGTATCTGAAAGTGATAAGAAAAGTGAGGCTGAGAGTGAGCGTTGTATGGGGTTAAGAGTTCATTCTCATCAAAATAATATATATTTGAAAATTGTTGGAGTAGGGCTAAAACTCAGACCTTGGTACTATTATTATTGATAAATTAGAATGATATAACATTTCGTTTTTACGCGTGAGTTTTTTATATTGGAGAGTGTTGCTGACTAAGGAGTGGGAGATTGAACTGGATTAATATTCAAACTTGTGCATTTTTAACATTAATGGGTGTCACTTCCGCCATGCCCGAAGAGTGCTCACAATAAGCAGCCCATGCCTCCATAAGCTTTGCACGCTTGATCAATAAATCTCCACGCTGGTAAGCCGCTTCAGCTTTGTCTTTCAACTGGTGCGACATAGCGTGTTCAATCACTTCTCGAGGAAAAGCAGTTGTTTCAGCCGCCCAGTCCCGAAATGAAGATCTGAAGCCATGAACGGTAATGTCGTTACGCTCCATGCGTCTAAGTACAGCAGTTAACGTCATATCGGAGAGAGTGCTACCTTTTAGTGAGGGGAAGACATAGCGACTACCTGTACCTGAAACGCGGAGAGTGGACTCCAGCAGTCTACATACAGACTCAGATAAAGGAATGCGATGTTCTTTACCAGCCTTCATGCGCTCAGCGGGAATAGTCCAGACTCTTGAAGCTAAGTCAATTTCAGACCACTCTGCGCCACGAGATTCACCAGACCGAGTGGCAGTCAAAATGGTAAACTCCAGTGCTCTGGCAGCTATTCCTTTACGCTGGCGTAAATCAGTCATAAATGCACTCATGTCGACGTAGGGCAGTGCAGCATGATGTTCGGTTTTTTGTACTTTAGCAGGTGCAGGTAAAATGACATCCAAATGGCCTTTCCAGCGAGCGGGATTATCTCCTTGACGATAACCCCGTACAGTCGCCCAATCCAAAATTGACTCAATACGTCCACGCACTCTGCTTGCTGTTTCGTTTTTAGTGTTCCAAATAGGCTCAAGTACTCGCAACACCAGTCCGAGATCTATATCAGCAACAGCTAATTCACCTAGCACAGGATTGGCATAAGAGCTGATCGTACTTTGCCATTGGGCTGCATGCTTCGGATTTTTCCAACCTGAGCGTTGAGACTCAATATATTTGACTGCACAATCTGCAAAAGTAATTTTTCGGGCGGATAGAAGAGTTTTCTGTAATTGTTGCTCTTGTTTATTTTCGATGAGGTCAATACCTTGAGCCAGCAATTTTCGGCATTCGAGTGCTTTGGCTCGGGCTTCGGCAAGTGTGCATATATCGAATGAACCCAATCCGTAGTATCGGGCTTTACCATTCAACATGAATCGGAATATCCAGCTTTTGCCACCATTCTTGATCTGTAGCCATAAACCGCCACCATCACCATACATACCTGGTTTGCTTAATCGTGTTATGCTCAGAGCCGTGAGCTTGCTATGTGCCATGGTTTTTTTCTACCCACAAATCTACCCACAAAATAATTGCGGATTAGCTTGCATATTAACAAACGCTAATGGACTTGTCGAATGAATAACATACTGTTTAATAATGGAAATATTTATTTTAATGGAAGTAGGTGGACATTAATGGACGATATGTTGGCGGACTCCTTCTCCGCCACATTTAGTTCTAGCATGTTCTAGGACAAACATTAAAGCCTTGTGCCGTAACGGTTCAGGGCTTTTTTATTGTCTAGGATATTCATTATAGACATTGTAAGCCTACTTTTTTTGGGGTATTACCAGTTCTAACTTTCCCGATGCTCCCAAAATGCCAATTACAGACACGTTTGTTAAGACAGTCAAATACTCACGCACAGACGAAAAACCACAGCGAGAATACGATACAGACGGCCTTTATATGGAGATTACCCCTAAAGGCGTTAAGAAAT
>Ga0209599_10000617_pt1 | contig 21751 bp, 31 predicted proteins | sample Shrwel_input2_FT_FD_187534 | JGI IMG/M metagenome (GOLD analysis project Ga0209599, IMG submission 187534) | Subsurface microbial communities from deep shales in Ohio, USA - Utica-3 well 1 S input2 FT (SPAdes) (version 2) ... | reverse complement strand
CTCGTAGATTAAAGCTAACTGCTAACTGCTAACTGCTAACTGCTAACTGCTAACTGCTAACTGCTAACTGCTAACTGCTAACTGCTAACTGCTAACTGCTAACTGCTAACTGCTAACTGCTAACTGCCATTAAAACGTGTATAATCTCCCACCTTGCGCTTGGCTGGGATTTGTTATGTTCTATTCGCTTATTCGACAGTTACTGTTTCGGCTGTCGCCAGAGGCTTCGCATCATGCGGCGTTACGCAGTTTAGCGATTGGTGAGACGCTCGGTTTACTGAAGTTATTCTATTCAACACCTAGCCAGCCTGTTCAGGTAATGGGTATAGACTTTCCTAATCCCGTCGGTTTAGCCGCAGGTTTGGATAAAAATGGCGATTATATTGATGCCTTAGCGGCTCTCGGTTTTGGTTTTATCGAAATCGGTACGGTAACGCCTCGCCCTCAAGACGGTAATCCTCAACCGCGTTTATTTCGTATTCCTGAAGCTCAAGCCATTATTAACCGCATGGGTTTTAATAATTTAGGCGTTGACCATTTGGTTGAGCAAGTCAAAAAAGCAAAGTTTGATGGTGTGTTAGGCATCAATATCGGTAAAAATGCGACGACTCCTGTCGAAAATGCCGCCGAAGATTATGTTCATTGCTTAGAAAAAGTGTATGAATACGCCTCTTATGTTGCGGTCAATATCTCATCACCCAATACCCAAGGACTACGCTCTTTGCAAACGGGTAGTGCTTTTTCAGATTTACTACAACAACTGAAAGCGTGCCAAGCACGTTTAGCTGCGCATCATGGTCATTATGTGCCATTAGCGGTGAAAATTGCGCCTGATCTCCAAGATGAAGATATTGAATACATCGCTGAACAATTGGTTGAACATCGTATTGATGGTGTAATCGCCACTAATACCACTATTGGCCGAGCAGGTATTGAAAGCCTAAGTTTAGCCAATGAAGCAGGCGGCTTAAGTGGTAAGCCATTGAAAGCATTGTCTAATTATACCTTGGCACGTTTGTGTCAAGCACTTGATGGTCGAATTCCCGTGATTGGTGTTGGTGGGATTATGGACGGTGTCAGTGCCGCTGATAAAATGGCCGCAGGCGCGAGTTTGGTGCAAATTTATACAGGGTTTATTTATAATGGCCCTGCATTAATTCAAGATGCCGTACAGGCTATTAAAGCAACACAGTAGGGGCGAATTTATTCGCCTAGTTCGCCTCCTTTATCTAAGAGATGCCCCCTGTTATGCCGATAGCTGATCTTCTTATTTTGGCAGTGATTGCACTTTCGTTATGGAAAGGCTTCACCCGTGGTTTAGTCCGAGAATCATTGGCGTTGATGGGCTGGGTGATGGGTTTGATTGTCGCTATTAACGGCTATCAATCGTTTGCCCTCGTATTAGCCCCGTTGATTAAAACGCCTTCATTACAAAAAGCGGTGGCTTTTTTAGTGTTGTGTTTAAGCATGGTGTTGCTCAGTTATCTGATTGCTTTAGTGCTACACAGTTTATTAAAAGCCTTGGCCTTAAATCCTGTTGATAAATTAATGGGGGCAGGCTTTGGTGCGGCGCGTGGTTTACTGATTGTTTTATTAGTGATTAATCTACTCGCACCTTTCCTCAAGAATGATGCGTGGTGGCAAGAAGCCACATTTCCGAATGCCTTATTACCTTATGTGCCTGTTGCCCAGCAATTTACCGATGAGGTTAAAAAGCAAGTGCATCAGTTACCTAAAACACCGATTATTATTCCTGAATCCAGCCAACATTGAGGTGAACTATGTGCGGTATCGTCGGCATTGCCGGTAAGTCGCCCGTCAATCAAGCTCTTTATGACGCGTTGACCGTATTACAACATCGTGGCCAAGATGCCGCTGGCATTGTGACTATTCACGATGGCCGTTTATTTTTGCGTAAAGATAACGGTATGGTGCGAGATGTTTTTCACACTCGTCACATGCTGCGTTTGATTGGTAATTTTGGTATTGGTCACGTGCGTTATCCCACCGCAGGCTCGTCGAGCTCTGCTGAGGCACAGCCTTTTTATGTCAACTCACCCTATGGTGTGACCTTGGCACATAACGGTAATTTAACCAATGCCGATGAAATTGCGAAAGATTTATTCCGTAGCGATTTACGTCACATCAATACCGATTCTGATTCTGAAGTTTTACTCAATGTCTTTGCCCATGAGTTACAAGCACTGGGCAAATTACAACCCACTGAGAATGATATTTTTCAGGCGGTGAGTGCCGTACATAAGCGTTGTCGTGGCGCGTATGCTGTGGTGGCGATGGTGACAGGTTATGGCCTATTAGGTTTTAGAGACCCAAATGGCATTCGTCCTATTATTTATGGTGAGCGTGAAACGGCACAGGGTAAAGAATACATTATTGCCTCTGAATCGGTGGCGATTACCGCACTTGGTTTTAAAGTTGTCCGTGACTTAGCACCCGGTGAAGCGATATTTATCAATAATGAGGGTGAAATGTTTAGCCGTCAATGTGCGGATAACGTCGTTTTTGCACCCTGTATTTTTGAATATGTTTATTTTGCCCGTCCAGATTCGCGCATTGATAATATCTCAGTGTACAAATCACGGTTACGCATGGGCGAAAAACTGGCGATGAAAATCAAGCGTGAGTGGGGTGAAGACCATGACATTGATGTCGTGATTCCGATTCCCGATACCAGCCGTACTGCTGCGCTAGAGTTGGCCAATAAGCTCAACGTGAAATACCGTGAAGGCTTTATGAAAAATCATTATATTGGTCGTACGTTTATTATGCCGGGTCAAAGCCAGCGTAAAAAATCGGTACGGCAAAAATTAAGCCCCGTTGATTTAGAATTTCGTGGCAAAAACGTGTTGTTAGTGGATGATTCGATTGTTCGTGGCACAACCTGTAAAGAAATCATTCAAATGGCGCGTGATGTTGGCGCACGTAAAGTCTATTTTGCTTCGGCAGCTCCGCCTGTACGTTTCCCCAATGTTTATGGTATTGATATGCCTGCCAAATCGGAACTGATTGCGCATGGCAATACCACGGAAGAAATTTGTCAGTTGATTGGTGCTGATGGCTTAATTTATCAAGATTTATCCGACTTAATAGCCTCTGCGCGTGAAGGCAATCCTGATATTGAACGGTTTGATTGTTCGGTATTTGATGGCCAATACATTACGGGTGATATTGATGATGCGTATTTAGACCGTTTAGCCAAGTCGCGTAACGATGGCGCAAAACGTAAAGTACAGCAAGTTGAAAATGTCACCATTGAGTTAGCTAACGTGCAAGATATAGACTAAGGAGTCTGTCATGTCCCCCGAAGTAAACGATGATGTTTGGGCAGAAGTTGCGTTTGATACCTTAGCTGTGCGTGCAGGAGCTGCGCGAACCAACGAAGGCGAGCACAGTGAAGCGTTGTTTTTAACTTCGTCGTTTGTTTTTGACAGTGCTGCCCACGCGGCGGCACGCTTTGGTGGCACAGAAGCGGGCAATATTTATTCTCGGTTTACCAATCCGACCGTTCGTACCTTTGAACAACGATTAGCAGCTTTAGAAGGTGGCGAGCGGGCAGTTGCCACCAGTTCGGGCATGGCGGCTATTTTAGCAACCGCTTTAGCTTTTTTGTCGGCAGGCGATCATGTTGTCTGTTCGCGCGCGGTCTTTGGTACAACCAATGTCTTGTTTGAAAAGTACCTGAAAAAATTTGGCGTGACGACGACGTTTGTCTCGTTAACAGATTTAGAAGAGTGGCGAATTGCCATTCAACCGAGCACCAAATTATTCTTTTTAGAAACGCCCAGTAATCCGATTTGTGAAGTGGCGGATATTGCTGCATTGGCAAATTTGGCGCATCAACACGGTATTTTGTTAGCGGTGGACAATTGCTTTTGTACACCAGCCTTGCAAAAGCCGCTCGCTTTGGGCGCAGATTTAATTATTCATTCGGCAACTAAATATTTAGATGGTCAAGGACGCGCTTTAGGTGGTGCAGTTGTTGGCAGTCATAAATTAGTTGAAGAAGTGTTTGGTGTGGTACGTACGTGTGGTCCCACGATGAGTGCGTTTAACGCGTGGATATTCCTCAAAGGCTTAGAAACCTTACGGTTACGGATGGAAGCCCATTCTGCCAGTGCGTTGACGTTAGCCGAATGGTTAGTTAAACAGCCCCAAGTTGAGCAGGTGAATTACTCAGGCTTGCCTAGTCATCCTCAACATGAATTAGCGGCTAAACAACAACGTGCCTTTGGTGGTGTATTGTCCTTTGTGGTGAAAGGCGAGCGTGAAGGGGCATGGCGATTTATTGACGGCACCAAAATCATGTCAATTACCGCTAATTTAGGCGATGCAAAAACCACCATTACGCATCCCGCTTCAACAACACATGGCCGTTTGAGCCCCGAAGCCAAAGCAGCCGCCAGTATTAGTGAAGGCTTAATTCGTATTGCAGTGGGCTTGGAAGATATTAACGATTTGAAAGCAGATTGTTTACGTGGTTTTGCCAATATGAATCGTATCTAAAAACCCGTAGGGGCAAGAAATCTTTTGCCCTCTATCCCCATCCCTCTATAAAAATAACGAATCAATACTTGTTGAAAGAGTCCGAAAAGATATACATTAATGTAAATGTATATCTTTTGGAGTGCAGCCATGCAAGTGTGTAAATGGGGTAATAGTCTTGCGGTGCGTTTACCTGCTGCTGTCATTGAGGCTTTAGCGTTAAGCGAAGGCGATGACATAGAGATTAAAATTGCCGATACGCGTCTCTTTGAAATCAGTAAAAAGCCCAGCAACCAAGAGTTACTCCATAAATTACGCCAATTTAGAGGCAAATTACCTGCGGACTTTCATTTTGACCGAGATGAAGTGAATGAAAGATAAGCTGTTTGCAGATACCAATGTGCTGTTGTATTTGCTGTCCCAAGATGCCCAAAAAGCTGACCAAGCCGAAGCTGTGTTGAATAAAGGCGTAATGATTAGTGTGCAAGTACTTAATGAAGTGACACAAGTATTACGACGTAAAATTAAACTGTCGTGGCCTGAAATACACACTTTTTTAGCACTGATACAGTCTTTGTGTACGGTTCAGCCATTAACAGTTGAAACACACGCACAAGGTCTTACACTCGCTGAGCGTTATCATTTTTCGGTGTATGATTCGATGATTGTCGCTGCGGCATTATTAGCACAGTGTCGTATTTTATATTCGGAAGATATGCAGCATGGCTTATTGGTCGAAGGACGATTGCTGATTCAAAATCCATTTGTGCTGACAGATATTTAACCAATAACTCTCAGAAAAAAACTGTAGGGCAAAAAATCTTTTGCCCTTATCCTCCCATCACCCTATAAAAATAACGAATCAACAATAAATTCACCGTTTAGCACATTCCCCCAATCAACGCTCTAGTGTTAAGGTTAGCACCTGTAAAAACAATAAGGGAAGCTGGTATGACCTCCGCCGTACAGCCTGTCATTACTGCCTTAGGTGCGGTAATTTTAGGTAAAAATCAACAACTTAAACTCTCGCTCGCTTGTTTTTTGGCCAAAGGTCATTTACTTATCGAAGACTTACCGGGTATGGGGAAAACAACCTTAGCGGAAGCATTGGCGCGTACTCTTGGCTTGAGTTATCAACGTCTGCAATTTACCAGTGATATGTTGCCTGCCGACATTATTGGCGTGTCAATTTTTAATCCTGCCGAGCAAGAGTTCAGTTTTCGCGCAGGGCCTATTTTTACCCAAGTATTACTCGCTGACGAAATTAATCGTACCAGTCCAAAAACACAAAGCGCATTATTAGAAGCGATGGAAGAAGGGCAGGTGACTATTGATGGTATGACTCGTCCCTTACCCAAACCTTTTTTTGTCATTGCGACTCAAAACCCAAGCAGTCAAATGGGCACATTCCCTTTACCTGAATCGCAACTTGACCGCTTTTTAATGCGTATTCAGCTTGGTTATCCCGACTCTCGTGCTGAACGTGAACTGTTAACAGGCACAGACCGACGTGTGATTTTAGGGACTTTACAAGCATTGGCCGATGCTGACCGTTTAACGGTGTGGCAACAGCAAATTGATAAAGTTCATCTGAGTGATGCTGTACTGGATTATTTGCTGCGTTTAGTTACGCACACTCGCCAAAGTCGTGATTTTGTCCACGGCTTATCACCGCGTGGTTTATTGGCTCTGAAGCGCGCTACCCAAGCATGGGCATTTATTGAAGGGCGTAACTATGCGCTACCTGAAGATGTACAAGCGGTTTTACCATCGGTCGCCGAGCATCGTTTACGTGGCAGCATTGAAGACCAAAGTCGTATGCACTCACTCACCAGTCAATTATTAAATGCCGTTGATGTGATTGGATAACTCATGACTTTCCAACAGCGTATTAAAGTATTTTATGCAGGTAGATGGCAGCGTTGGCTCAAGCGGCGTATTCCTCGCACTCAAGACATTGTTTTGAATCAACGCCGTGTCTTTATTTTTCTGACTTCTTATGGTGGCTTTATGTCACTGTTACTGTTGTCGTTATTTATTGCAGGCATTAATTACGCGAATAATTTGCTGTTAGGGTTATGCTTTTTTCTCGGTAGTTTGTTGGTTGTCACTATTCATCATACCTTTGCTAATTTGTCGGGTTTACGCATTACTGTCGTGGGTACGCAGCCCGCGTTTGCTGGCGATGTAGCAGGTTTTACTATTCGGTTATCCAATCCCAATAATCGTCGTTATTATAGTTTGCAATTGGATTGGGATGGCGCAGCAGAAAAAATCTCATTTTTAGATTGCTCTCGTGAGGCGACGTTATATTTACGTAGTCAGCAACGAGGACTTTTTCATCCGCCACGATTAAAGATTAGCACCATTTATCCCCTTGGTTTATTACGGGCATGGACATGGCTGGACTTAGATTTAACGGCGATTATTTATCCTAAACAAATTGCCTCAGATGTGTTACCCGCAGGTGATGGCGACAACGATGATGCCGAGTACAGTCAACAACGGCGACACGGTATAGATGATTTTGAAGGGCTAAGAACATTTAATGCAGGCGACCCCTTGGCACATGTTTCATGGAAACACTTAGCGCGCGGGCAGGGTTTATTGGTTAAAACGTATAGTGAGCCTGTGACGGGCAGTAATGCATTGGATTATCAAGCCTTCGTTGGTATGGATAAAGAAAATCGCTTATCGCGGCTGTCGTGGTGGGTGGTTAAATTAACTCAGCAGCAACAACCTTTTGCGCTAAAACTCCCTAATCAAACGATTGCCGTGGCAACGGGACAGCATCATCAAGAAGTCTGTTTAACCGCATTAGCCTTGTTTGAGGTGGATGTATGAACAATGTTATGTCGCGTTATTGGTTGCTGGCGGCGTTAGTATTTGCCTTTATACCACACGTTGAACGTTTGCCTTGGTGGTTAAACGGTGTGATGTGTGTCATGTTGTTGTGGCGATTACCGGCCATAGAGCAACGATTACCACGAGCCAATAATCCTGTAAAGGCCCTGTTGTTAGTCGCAGGTATTGTCAGTCTTAAAAATACGTATCACGTTCTTTTTGGGCCAGAAGCAGGGGTGTCGTTTCTTATTTTTTGCGTAGCTCTCAAGTTAATAGAAACCAACGATGAGCGTGATTCTTACGTGCTGCTCACGTTATCTTTTTTTGTATTAGCGACATCTTTTCTCTTTAGTAAAAGTTTGTTTATTACCCTATACGCAGGCTTGGCATTAGTGGTTATCACAGCGGCATACGTCTCTTTTAATCAACAAATATCATCTAAACATGCGGCTAAAACAGCCTTTATTTTGTTAAGTCAAGCACTACCATTAATGTTGATTTTGTTCGTTTTTTTTCCTCGATTACCACCGTTATGGACATTAAAGATGACAGAGAGTTCAGGACGAACAGGTATGTCAGATAATATGTCACCAGGGGATTTAGCTAAATTAAGTCAATCCAGTGAGCTAGCTTTTCGCGTGGAGTTTAAAGATAATAAAGTCCCACCTAAAGCATTACTGTATTGGCGAGGGTTAACCTTATCGCGTTTTGACGGTAAAACATGGCGAACAAGCAATAGCCCTTGGTTAGACGATTATGCTTTAACCGCTTGGAGTCAACGACCATTACCACAATGGACGGAAACTCAGATTAGAATCAAAGAAAATGTACAAATACATTATAAAATTATTTTAGAGCCAACGGACAAATCATGGTTATACGCTTTGAGTGTCCCTTATTCTAACGATAATGGTATTGGCTTAACTCGCGACTTTAGGTTAATTAATAGCACGCCTGTTTTTCAACGTCTTACCTATAATGTAGTAAAGTTTGATGCTATTGCATTAGATCCTGATCTTCCAGACTGGTTACGTCAAGAGAACCTCCAGTTACCCGCGATAGGTAACCTAACGGCTCGGAAGATGGCTCGGCAATGGCGTACGTTTTATGGTAATGATGAACAATATATTACAGCCGTTTTGCATTGGTTTACAAAAAGTCAGTTTTATTACACCTTAGAACCACCACCTTTAGGTAATAACCGTGTTGATGAGTTTTTGTTTCAAACCCGCAGGGGCTTTTGTGAACATTATGCTTCATCATTTACTTTTTTATTACGAGCAGCAGGTATTCCAGCGCGAGTCGTTATTGGCTATCAAGGTGGCGCATTAAGTCCTACAGGCGACTCTTGGCAGGTAAGACAAATGGATGCTCATGCGTGGGTAGAAGCATGGCTACCACAAAAAGGTTGGATAACATTAGATCCAACAGCCGCTATTGCACCAGAGCGTATTGAACGTGGTATGAGTGATATGGCTCAAAATCAGGAGGTTTGGGGCGACAGTGCTTTAAGCGTTATGAAATATGGAAATTATAAATTGCTCGGCCAATTACGTAATATAGCGGATTATATGAACTATCGTTGGCAGCGAGATGTACTAGGCTATGATGCAGATAATCAGGAAGAGTTTTTACTGAAACTCTTGGGTGATACGCAATTATGGAAACGATTAGCGGTACTGTTTGGGAGTTTAGTTGTTATTGCCGCATTATTAGCTGCGTGGACGATTCTCAAAGATCGTAGAAAAATTCATCCTGCGGATAAGATCATCGTCAAGCTATCCAAACAGCTTTCTGCAAGAGGCTTGTCTCGTCAGCAAGGTGAGGGAGTGATTGCTTATTTGCAACGCCTACAACAGCAACAACCACAATGGGATAAGTCGTTGTCGTCTTTACAAGAGAGTTATAGCGCAGTTCGTTATCAAGAGTCTCACAACGATGTGGTTGAAATGAAAAAAATGGCACGTTTATTACGCACTTGGCCACGATACCAGCCGCAAAAAACAAAAGAGCTATAAAAAAACTTGCATACTGAGGTAGGGGTATATATAATTTTGGCCTCTTTAGACGTATAGCTCAGTTGGTTAGAGCACCACCTTGACATGGTGGGGGTCGCTGGTTCGAGTCCAGTTACGTCTACCAAAAAATTGTTATAAATCAGCCGCTTGTGTTAATTCACTAAGCGGCTTTTATTATGTGGGGATTTAGTGGGGGATAAGTGGGGAAATTATTTACAAACACGATATTTTTTCATGGTTTTTTTGACTTTGCTGTAGGTTGTTACGTGTTAGCTGTGTAGTTAGACGCTACACCACAATCTAACGTTACCGTTTTTTGCAAACTTTATTTTTGCTGGAATAACTTGCAGCGCATCTACGTCAATAGTGTTCAGCATTGCTTTGTTTGCTAAACACATATTTTGATGGAAGCTTTTAAGAATAAAACCGCTATTTCTTTTAGCTGCCACAACAAAAACATTTTTCATATCAATTGCTCAAAATGGTAAAAAACTTTGGCTTGTTAGCCTTGCCAAAATTCGCTCATACATGACTCTTTCATCTTCTTCAAATTTCAATCTTTTGCTTTCTGATACGCCATTGAACTGCTCGACTACATATCCAAAATTGAAAGCTGTCCTAGGGCCACGCCAAGTTATCCAGTAGCTGAGGATCTCCGACCGCATTTCGCATGAGCAAGAAAAATAGTCGGCTCGGACTTTTCTCCATGACTTAGCTTCCCGATCTCGCCACTCCTGTTCGATCTGTGTCGCCACGATTTCTCTACGACTTAATTCTTGATCGATCATTATTGCTACTGGTGCTTCAATTTGATCAGCAAACAACGGGTATTTATTTTGGAGCTTTTCTTGTTGACGTTTTGGACGACTCTCAAGCATTTTTATTTTTCGGTCAGTCCAATTAAGACCGTCAAACTTGGGGCGTTTATCAAATAGCATTATCGAAAACTCACTTTCACGGGCTTCCTTTCTTCATGCCCTTCTAAATAATGCTTCCACATCCGTTCGTCTGCGTGACCAGCCAACGCCATAGCGTATTCTTTGCTATATTTTTCTGTAATGATCTTGATGCCAAGGGCGCGAATATCGTGAAAGCTGGGGCGTTGAGACACAGTTAAATGGTCATAGACACCAGCCAAATTACGATACTTTCCAAATTCGCGCGTTAAAAAATCTTCTGTCATGGCAAAGTGATGTAGTTTCGCCTGGCGAATTTGTTCGGTCATTTTTTGCGGTCTGTAATGCAGTAGGTAAGGACAAGAAAAAGCCAATGGGCTAATCAGACATGACATGACGGCATCAAGCAGCTCGGGGTGCATGTCAATCTCGATGTAAATCGGGTTGGCATAGTTTCGTGATTTTTCTTGCAAGACAGTTAATGTATTGGCAGGAATATTAATCATGGTGCGAACCATTTTTGCTAGATCAGCACGTCTTTGAATGCTATGTAATGCTAGATCAATGGCACGTTGCAAATAATCAGGACTAATCTCACGTATTTTCATCAAGGCTTCTAGCGTATGACGTTGGCGTTGTTTTTTGGGTACGATAGCTTCCATTGTTTTGGCCGCTACATTATCTGTAATCCAGCCTTGGTGCGTCATAAACGTGCATAAATCAATTAGCATGATACGGTGCTTAATATAGCTATGTGCTGACTTTGAATTAAGAAATTCTGCAACATCTAATACTGTCAGCTCGTTAGCCAGCTTATTTCCCCATCTTTGCAAATAATTATTAAGCATTTGTCGATGATTTTCACGGGAACTATCAGCATACGTTTTTTGTTGTAGCCTAAGTTCATATTGCTCAATGACATAGCTGATTGGCGGTATTAAGTTTGCTTGTTTTGCGGTTATTTTTTTGGCAAGAATCTTGGCAACAATATCGGGATTTCGCTCGAGCGTAACATTGAGCGTAAGAGCAGCTTCAACAGCTTGGGCTTTATCTTTGCCAAGGCTATGACGCGTACCGTCTGGCATAACGTAACGATAGTATTTAGTGCCGTTTTTTGTGTTCACTTCAACGTAAGGTGGAAGATCACGGTTGCCAATTTCGCGTGGGCGAGGTGCCATTACAAGTTATCCTTTTAAGCTGCAACTCGTTGCAGAATACGGTCAGCTAGTTTATTACCTGTGGTGAACGGCAAAGCAGCTTCATCTTGCTTTGAGTTATCGCTATAACTTAAAGGCTCACCCCAGCCAGTGACGTTGACATACCAATTGCCACCAACTTTTTGGCCAGATAATTGGCCATTTTTGATGTGATTAATTAGCGTAGTAGGGGTCGGTTTGTTGTCGCCAGTGAAATATTGTTCACGAAATTCTGAAATTTTTAAGCGTTTAAAAGCTGGTTGAGTAACCATTAAAAATGCTCCTCTTTACTTTCTTCATTGTTGCATTTAGGACAAGGTATGCCACGCTTAGCTTCAGTCATTGTGTCAACAACAAACCAATCCGTTTCATACTCACATCGAGCACACATAAAGCGCACGATCGGTTTGCCAAGATCCACAACAGGTCCAAACTGAACTTCGCCAGCATCGGAAACGTGCATTAATTTTTTAGGTTTTGCTCGAGGCGGACGCTCAAACATATCGAGTGTTTTAGCCATGATTGTTATTCCTAAATTTTTTTGTACGTTTTATGACGCTTGGGTACTCTGAGTAACAGGCTTTGCAAACTTCTCTTAAACCGTCTTTTGAGCTTTTTCTTGAGTAAAAAAACTCGAGGGTAGCAGGCCAATCTTCACGGCATTTGCTACAGATTTTTGATGATTCGTCCATCATTACAAACTCCCCTGACAAGGAACAAGAGCCAATTTAGGAGGCATAATCAAACCGCACGGACTAACAGTCGGCGTGGTTGTACGAACCAATTCCCAAGCGTGTTGGCAATGTGGACACTGGTAATGAAACTTAGGCAACGGCAAGCCAAGTGGACTTACACAAAACAAGTCAAAGTCATTGGTATGGCCACACATACCGCACTGAATACCTACATCTGACATGGTTCTTGCTCCTGCTTCAGATCATCAACACAGTGTTGTTTTGCTTCGTCGGACGTTTCAAACAGTTTTAACGCTACCCAACAAAGCTCGCTTACTTTTTTTTCAGCACTAAAAAACAGCCATTTGCCACGGCGAACACGGCACACTTTGTATGTGCCGCAAGTGCTTTCAATGTGCAATTCGCTTCCTTTTTTCCACGTTATGACTGCCATATCGCACCTGTTTAGGGTTGTTTTTAATGCCGTACTCAACTTGGGTTAAACGTAGTTCTGTTACTACATATTCAATGTCCCACTCTAGACGATGATTTTTGATAAACAGTTGTTGGTTGTGTTCGCGCAATTCATCGTTATGCTTGCGTAACTCCATGTTGTTAATGACAACAACACAAAAAGCACCAGCAATTAAAAATGCCAATAAAGATAATAAAATCATGCAAAGTCTTCCTTTTTTGTCGTTTTACGTTCTACCCGTTTTGCAGCAATTGTCTCAAAAACCTTAACGGCCAAACTCTTTAACAGGTGTTTCTAATACCTTCCACCACTGCAAATTGCTCATTTGATGCAGTGGGTCACCAAGATCGTAGTAACAGTCGTAATACGTTTGGTTTTGATTTTTTTTAACTTCAATAGTCTCAAAAACACAAACAAAGCCATTATTATTAATGCCGATGTACAAGACATCTTTATTAGTGGTGTTGGCTGGCAAGCCTTCAGAGATGTGGGTATAGCCACGATTTTTAGGGCTTTGGTGATGCAATGCGACTAAGCCAACAGCAATGTTTTCTGTGACTGACTGGGCGCAATTAAGGCTATGCTCAATCTCGACTTCATCATTTACATCAAGATTTAGTGATGCAATTTTTGTTTCAATTGCATCAAGTTCGTTACGCAACTCTTCAAGCAAGTTGAGTAATGGGTCGTTGGTGATCGCTTGTTCTGTCATTTTTTTTCTCTTGTTGTAGTACCATCTTGAGGATTCCATGCCGTAATATCGTTTTCACAATTAACTTCATGGGCTTTTCTTTTTCCTGCGACTAAAGAATTGATTGTCTTTATGCAAGCATCACATCCACAAAAATCACCACCGCATTCGCATGGTTCGTCGCCTAAATGTTTTGCTAATGTGTATTCGCGTACACGTAAACAGTCTTGGCATAACACTAATTTAGTCATGTTTTTTGCTCTAAAACGGTGATTCGTAGGCGGATTGGTAGCCGCGTTCCCACTCTAAAAAATCAGGTGTGCCGTGTTGGTAGGGGTTGTCGGTGATGAGTGCGCCATTGTCACAAGCGGCATAGCCTTCGTTATATGGGTGTAGGATGGGGGTGCTTGGTAGTGTTTTGGTTTGCATTTTTGGACTCCGTTGTTTTTGCTCTTTCAATATATAACCATAAAGGTTATGTGTAAAGCAATACCTAAAAGGTTATATGGCGAAAACAAAAAAGCCCGCATGATGCAGGCTATTTAAAGATGTGACGAATTTTGGCTAATTAGGTTTTATGTTGAAGATGAAAAACTAAAAATCTTTCAGATCGAGTGTAAAAGTATCGTTGTAACCATCGGTAAAAGTAATTTTAGTGAAGCCAACTTTTTTTGCATTTTCAGCAAAGTTTGATTTTAGAACCTCATGTAAAAAAACTTTGCTCATCAACGCATATTTAAGTTTTAACTGTTTGTTGTTTTTTCCAAATGTTGTAACGGTTACATTCATACGACTATCTAAAAAAGCATATTCAGCGGTAGATGCAAATTTAATGCGACGATCTTCTGCTAGTACAGCGTCCATTTTTGCTTGAGCTGCTACTTTTTCATTTTGTTCTTTTTCATCTTTTGCGATGATTTTTTTGCTAATTGCATCGACTTGTTTTAGTAGTTCTTGAGCTTCAACATATTCCTTAGCTGTTTCAGGAATTTTACTGACTAAAAAATTGAGCTGATTGACATTGGCGATGGTAGCTTTATCTGTTTTTATGATTGCAACAGCATCCTTGGCTCTAACTAATGCTTTAGATGGTTCAATAGGCTTTATAACGATTGCCTCTTCATCTTTTTTAGATGGTGTTGAGACAATATTGATGATTAAAATAAAGAAAAATAAACCAAAAAATATTGAGAATGCTTTTTTGTTTGACATGGAAAACTCCTTGTTTATTAAATTCTTGCCTGATACTTGGCAATCCCAACAACACTGTGCATGGTGATAATGTCTTTTTTATTTAAGACTATTTTTTCAAAATCACTATTCGTACTTTCTAAATGAACAAGATCATCGCGCGAATATAAATAAGTTTTTATCATGCGCCGTCCATCGGCCACCACGATAAAAACTTCATCACCGTTAAAAACGGTTCTATTTGGTTCGATGATAGCATATTCATTATGTCGAATACGCGGAGCCATACTATTCCCAACACCCTGAACAGCATAAGTATCTACATCATCACTGAACCATTGTATATATCCATCACCATGCCCAACTGGGTAATCAATAGCATCCCAATAGCCACCATCACCTAATTGAGCCTTTCCAATAATAGGAATTAATCGTGCTAAAGCCCGTGGTTTGACCTCTATATAGTCAGCACTCTGTTCATTTAATGATTTTTTTTCAGGCTCCCAAATTTCATAGTGAGGAGAATCAAGCCATCCACTCGGCTTCCCAAAAACAGTTTCAAAGTATCGAGCTAGTTTGTGTCCAATAGGCTTGATTGGGCTATCACCAACTAAATTACTCATTTGAGGCTGTGATCTATCTACTTTTTTAGCAAAGTCACTAACTCCGCCAGCTAAGTCTCTAAGAGTTATGGCGTTTTTATAACGTATCTGTTTGATGTCTAAATTATTCATCATTTAATTATATGCGCCCATAACTCTAAAGGTAATGACTAAAAAGGTATTGCATATACATAACCAAAAAGGTTATATTTAATGAAAGAGGGCATATCATGACTTTACGCGACTACATAGACTCATTAAACAATCAACAGTTAGAGGATTACGCAACAAGATGCGGAACAACAATCCTTCACATGACTGTAAAAATAAAATACGCAAGATGCCAGCCACGTCCAGCGTTAAGAGATGCATTGTCGGCTCAAAGCAATGGTCAAGTAAGTGATCACGCTGTTTTAGTTCACTTCGGTATTTTAAAAAACCACGTACCAAGCCATTCAATGCTTCCAGCAACATAATAATAGCGACAAACATAGTCGCGTGAATACGACGAATTTTGTCGCCATTCACCACAAACATAAAAATAGGGAATAACAATGACTAACCGACACGACCGCGAACAAAAAACAATATTGCCACTTCGCACGGCTATCTATCACTCAGTTCATAAAATTCGCGGTGGTGTTGCTGCGGTCGCTGGTGCATGTGGCTATAACGCCAACACACTACAAAACAAAATTAATTTGAATAATGAAGGTCGCCACGTTTTGAGCGTGCCTGAGTTTGAAGCCATTTTGCAGTTCACGCGTGACCCACGGTTGATGGATAGCCTATGTGCAATCTATGGCCACGCCATTTGGATCGACGTGAGCGGCATGGATGATGTCACCGACAACAACATGATGATGAGTTTGGCTGATGTCAGTACAAACGTTGGCACGTTAGCGCGTAATGTCGCATTAGCCTTGGCCGATGGTGTTGTAACGGATGACGAAGTTGCCATGCTTAAAAAGTCGGTGATGACTCTTATTCAATCGGCTCAAGGTGTGCTGGCATTGGCTGAGCAAATGCAGGAGCATGGCCAATGAACATCGAATTGCAAGATTTGCCGCGTTTGCTGAGTTTTATTCGTGCTGATGACCGTGATACATGGCTTAAAGTCGGTAATGGTCTTAAAACGGAATTTGGTGAATCCGCGTTTAGCTACTGGGATTCATGGGGAGCTAATGCCGACAATTACAACGCCAAAGATGCTAAAAGCGTTTGGAAGTCACTAAAGTTAGGAAATAACACCTTAGGTTCTGTTGTATTTTTTGCACAGGCAGAAGGTTGGAAGCCTGATAACACAGAATTGACTCTTGAGCAAAAACGCCAATTTAAGCTGGAGCAAGAAGCACGTCGGGCAGAACGTCAAAAAACAGTTGAAGCTGATGCCGCTAAACTGGAGCGTATGCAAAAAGTTGTAGCAGCAGCTTGTTCAAAGATATGGGACGGATATTGTGTACTCAATGGCCAATCTGACTATCTCAAAAGAAAGCAAGTTGAGGCGTATGACGTTCGGTTCATTAACGGCACGATTTTACTTTGGGTTGATGATCTTGCTGAACGTGCTGGCGTGGTGTCACGTAGCAATGTTAAAGAGTTCTTCGCAAAACTACCTAAACCACGGCCAGAAAACATCTATTTCCGTCGTCTATCTCATGGCACGTTAGTTGTCCCTTTGTTTGCGACTCACGGGATGCTGACATCACTTCAGTTTATTACGCCTGATGGTGACAAGAAATTCCCTAAGTATGGCAAAAAATCAGGCTCGTTTTGTTTTCTGCCTAATTGGGCAAGTTTTGATAATGCCCCAGTTGTCGCAATCGCAGAAGGTTACGCCACGGCGGCCAGCATTCACAAGGCAATTGGCTGGCCTGTCGTCGTCGCTTTTGATGCAGGTAATATCGTTCCCGTGGCCACTACTATTCGTGATTATTTTCCCTACGAAACCATTGTCATTTGTGCTGATAAAGACGAAAAGCGCGGTGGTGAAAAGTTTGCTTATCAAGCAGCTGAAAACATTGGTGCGCGTGTCGTCGTTCCTTTTTTTGGTGAGCCTGTGATTGATTCTTGCACTTCTGAAATAAACCAAGCGAGGTCGTTGTGATTAATCAACAAACTACGACTAGCAAACAATCTAAGCCGCCAACTGACTTCAACGACCTCTTCATATTGCAGGGTATTGATGCTGTACGCGGGCAGCTAGAGGCGGTGCTGGTCAACAAGCCTATTCCAGACCTCCCCACACCCCACCAAGAAGCAAAAGCGGAGCCAAAGGAAGAGGGTTTTGACCAAAAAGCAGCTGATAAAATTCAACCATTTTCTAGCGAAATGTTGCTTGAAAGATATGCACTAATCGTTGGTGAAACAAAGGTTTGGGACATTCTTCAGCACATCGTCATGAAAAAAATGGCGTTTAAAGACTTAGTGGGTAAAAAACTGGCAGAAGAGTGGCTAGATAATCCGAATAAAAAGACCATTAGCATGGTTAACGTCAAATCAGCTCAAGAAAAATCTTCTGCGTCTAGCGTGGGGGTTGCAGGGGTGGAGCTGATGCTGACGCGATATGTGCTTATCTATGGCACAAAAGACGTTTGGGATAATCAAACCCGTGGTCGTTTTCCTGCTGAAACACTCAAGCTGGCATGGCCAAACGAATATGAGTTATGGCTTAAAAACAGCTCTCGCCGAAAAATGGTACTTCAAGAACAAATCGTTTTCGATCCAACAATGCGAGTCGATGAGGATTGCATCAATACGTTTGATGGCCTGCCATTAACGCCTATTGACCCTGCTGAATGTTTTACAAAGTGTTATGGCATTTATCAGCTATTACGTTGTATGTGCGAAAACGATCATATCTTTGATTGGGTCTTACGTGCCTTAGCTTTGCCGCTTCAAAAAACAGGCACAAAGCTGGCGAGTGCCATGCTGTTTCATGGTGAGATTCAAGGTGCTGGTAAGTCACTGTTTTTCAGCGACATACATCGTCAGTTATACGGCAAGTACAGTGCTACTTTAGGGCAGCATCAATTAGAGTCTCAATATTCAGATTGGAAGTCAGGCAATCTTTACTCAGTGTTTGAGGAGATCTTCGGTAGCTCAGGCAAGTATCAAAACATGGGTGCTGTCAAGCACGAAGTCACGGGTAAAACACGACGTGTCGAAAAGAAGTTCGTATCAGGCTGGGAAGAGGCAAACCATTCTAACTGCGTATTTTTATCAAATGAAATTCAACCACTGCCTATCGAGCCACACGATCGTCGGTTTTTAGTCTGTTGGCCAAAGAAAAAACTAGATGAAGGCATATTGGCACACGCCAAGGCTGATATGGATGCACCAAATAATGAAGGCATTCGTGCGTGGTATACGTTTTTGTTGAACTTGCCAATGACTTGGGAAGAGGTGATTGAAGACGAAGATGGAAAGAAAACTATCATCAAGCACACGTTCCATGCCAACAGCGAGCCACCAATGACTGATGCTAAACGTCGCATCATTGAGTATGGCCTGCCATCGTGGGAAGTCTTCTATCGTGAATGGAAAGCTAACCGATTAGTCAATCCATACCAAGCGTGTAAATCGCGCCAATTGTTTACAGCATATCAACGATGGTGCTCAAAGGCGGGTGAAAAAAACCCGTTATCAGAGACTAAGTTTTGCGAGTTGATAGGCGTTCGTGAGCTAAAGAAGCTGGCATGGCACAGTGTTGGTCAAGGTCGAAAACAAGCAACGTGTTTCATCATTGGTAAATGTCCAGAAGGTGAAACAGAAGCCAAGTGGTTAGCTGATGAAATCAAGATGTTTGCTGACTCATTAGGTAATCCAGAAGATCCAGCATCACCATAACGGCATTGGTTAAGGCGGTTAAGGGTATGGTTAAAGGTATAAAACAAACCCTTAACCAAGTTAAAGCCTTATGTAGCAACGATTTGCAAGGGTTTGGTTAAGTGGTTAAGGGTTCTCGCACGCGCACGCACACATACGATATTTATTTTTTTTAATGATAGAAATTATAAAAGAAAAAATATTTTTCTCATGTGCGAGAAAACAAACCCTTAACACCCTTAACCACTTAACCAAGCCTAGAGGCTGTAAGGATAGATTGGTTAAGGGTACAAAACAAACCCTTAACCAACCATTAACCAAGATAAGAATTCAAGCAAAGAGCTAAGAAAATGAAAAAAACAGACATCACGCCACAGGTTTTGGAAATGCTTTTAGAGAATTGGGGTACGTTCGTTACCACAGGTCATTGGGGGCCACAGAATCGCACAGAATGCGGTTCTATTGAGCGGCAATGGAATAGCGATTCAAGTCGTTATGTATGGGAAGGTAACGCCACTACACCACGTAAAGAGGCCAATGACGCGCTAGGTATCATGATTGAGCGATTGGTCAGTAATATGCCAACAGATCATGTTCGTCCGTTGCTTTATTTCTATGGTTACAACAAACAGCCAGTACAGTTCGCAGGGCTTATGCGTATCAGCTCTTCAATGGCTGCCAGCTTGCTGATAACAGCTAAATCAACACTTAAACAATCACTGGAGCAAATGGGTTATGAGTAAGCCAAAATCTTTAACAGATAAAATATTCGACATCATCATGGTTTCACCAACCGCATTGACTGCCGCTGAAATTAAACGTGCCTTGCCTGACGCTGTTGAATCGTCTGAGATCTCAGCACGTCTATGTAAACTAGCAAGGCGTAACTTTGTCTTTGTTGGTGAGACTAATCGCCAAGCAATCACGGGCAAATCAACAATCAGGTGCTACTCTGCAAACCCTGTTAAAGTTAATAATGATAATTGTTATCAACAGAGGAATATATTCCCACTATTGCTAGAAGCCTAATGTTTTCGTACAGTTCTCGACAGGGAAGTTGCGTCCAGCGCGTTTACAACCCTATGTTTGATGTTTGTTTAGGTATGTTTGTTTCGGGGATTGGCTGTTGTGTTGGTTCGCATTAGCCGTTAAAGCTTCACTGATTTATGTCAGTGGGGCTTTTTTATTGCAAAAAATAATGTATTCGCTGCCTACAGTCGAAAGACTGAGATCACGGATGATCTACCAATTAAAACAATAAACACTATATGTAGTGGTACTGACTGCACGCTGCGTCACAACATATAGTGTTTTTACTTATTGAGGTTGTTATGCCGCAATCAGCGTTTCAAAAAGCCTTTGAGCATACTGTTGGCTTAGAAGGCGGCTACAGCAACAACCCCAATGATCGCGGCGGCAAAACAATGTTTGGCATTACAGAAGCTGTTGCCCGTGAAAATGGTTACATGGGTGATATGTCACGCATGACTATCGACATCGCACAAAACATTTACTACAACCGTTATTGGGACAAAATGCAACTCAACGACATTTGTCGCATGAGTGAACCGTTAGCAACAGAATTATTTGATACAGGCGTAAACATGGGCATAGCCACGGCGATCATGTTTTTACAACAATGCCTGAATGCCTTCAATCAGCAAGGTACGTTATATCCTGACGTTCCAGAAGATGGCGTGAATGGTAAGAACACCATCGCTACGCTTCATACGTTCTATGCAAAGCGCGGTGTTAAAGGTGGTCAAGTGCTACTCAAGGCACTCAACGCATTGCAGGGCGCACGTTACATTGAGCTATGCCAAAAGCGTCAACAGAATGAATCGTTTGTCTTTGGCTGGTTTGCTAATCGTGTTGAGTTAGTCGCGTGAAGACTATGATCATCATACTGTTGTGTATCGCTTATGCGGGATGTAGCACTTTGCCTGTGCCTGAAATCAACGTCAAATGCACTATCGGGATAACTAAAAATGATGACTAAACAAGACATGGTAATGACCAACGACACCTACAGTTTATTAACCATCATTAGCAGTCTGTTAGTGTTTAGCGGTTGGTTGTTGGTTGGTGTTCTTGCTGCATTAGTCATGATTGCTTTGACTCCACCTAAAACCAAAATGGAATTGTTTGGCATGGTTGCCAGTGCGTTTGCATCCTCGTTATTTGTAGGGCCACTGGTGATAGAAGCTTATGGCTTTAGTCATTATGGCTTGCAAGCACAACTTGGCATTTGCTTTATGTGTGCTGTTCCCGCATGGCTGATATGGTCAGTCATTCGCGTCATGCTGCAAAGATGGCGCGATGCTAAAGACCCTGTTGGCAAGATCAGCCGCGATGTTAAGCGGATCAAAAGTTGGTGGTTGTAGGCGGATGCCTAAAGCAGCTTCAAGGCCGTGTAACAAAGCGGGTTGTCCTTCATTGGCAACCATCAATGGCTACTGCGACAAACATCAATCAGCACGTCGTGATACAGAGAAACAATACGATAAACAACGTGGCAATGCTAATGACAGGGGCTATGGCCACAAATGGCGTAAAGAACGGCTTGATTATCTAGCTGTTAATCCTTTATGCGTCACTTGCAAAACCAACGGCAACATTGTTGCGGCTGTTGTTGTTGACCATATCATCCCCCACAAAGGCGATGAGAAACTGTTTTGGCGACGTAGCAACTGGCAAGCCCTATGTATCGTTTGCCACAATCGAAAGACAGCAACGCAAGATATGTAGTCATATTTTTAATAATTTATTGTACAAATAAAAATATAGGGTAGGGGGTTAAAAAGTCAAAAAGGGGTCGCCCTTAGAGACCGCG
>Ga0209599_10000616_pt1 | contig 21764 bp, 15 predicted proteins | sample Shrwel_input2_FT_FD_187534 | JGI IMG/M metagenome (GOLD analysis project Ga0209599, IMG submission 187534) | Subsurface microbial communities from deep shales in Ohio, USA - Utica-3 well 1 S input2 FT (SPAdes) (version 2) ... | reverse complement strand
AACTGGACCTCGTCCAGGGCATGATCGACGACCTCTGGAACATCGCCAAGGTGCTCCGCGCCGAACGCTTCCGCGCCGGGTCGCTCGACCTGGAGATGAAGGAGATCAAGATCTACTGCGACAAAGACGGCTGGGCCGACCGCACCGAGGTCGTGCAGCACGACGAATCCCACCAGCTCATCGAGGAGTTCATGCTCCTCGCCAACGAGTCCGTCGCGACGGCCCTCGACAAGGCCTCCATCCCGCACGTGAACCGCGTGCACGACGATCCCGACCCCGAGAAGCTCGCGGCTCTCCGCGAAGAGCTCGCCGGCAATGGCTTCAAGGTCGGCGACCTCACGCACCGCTCCGAGATGGTCAAGCTGCTCTCCAGCCTCAAGGAGCGCGAGGACGGCTACACCATCCGCATCCAGCTCCTGCGTTCGCTCAAGCAAGCCTGCTACCGCCCGTCGCCCGACGGCCACTTCGGCCTCGCGAAGCTGCACTACTCGCACTTCACGTCGCCGATCCGCCGTTACTCCGACTTGCTCGAGCACCGCATCTTCGACGCGTTCATCCAGAAGCAAGGCGTGCGCTCCGCCCCGAAGGAACCGCTGCGTTCACCGGGCCTGAGCGAACTGACGCGTTCCTGCGAACACATCTCGATCACCGAACGTAACAGTTCCGAAGCCGAACGCGATTCGGTGAAGATCAAGCTGCTTGAGCTCTTCGAACGCGAAGCCGCCCGCCCGGACAAACGTCCGTTCGAGGCCACGATCACCGACGTGAAGCCGCACGGCCTCATGGTCGAGCTCAACGCCTCGCAGGCCTACGGCCTCGTGCACATGTCGACGCTCACCGACGACTACTACCGCCTCAACGATCGCGGCAACATGCTCGTCGGCAGCCGCACCGGCCGGAAGTTCATGCCGGGCGGTGTCATCACCGTGACCGTCGACCGCGTGGACCGTTTCAAGCGCCAGGTAGATTTCCGTCTCTATGATGATCGTCAGGCCCAGAAGCCGAGGGGACCGGAACGGCGGAAGGGACAGAGATAAGCACGGAGGACTGAATAGAGGGCTGCGTTGAGGTCTGAGTGGAGGACTGAATTGATTGAGCGGTATCGGGTAGGGACAGCCCCACGTGCTGTCCTTTTTTGTGGAGAGCATTCTCGGGTGGCGGGGTCGGGACCGCGTCACGACCTAGTGAGTCTTGTCTCTCTGACTCAGGTAGGGTTGGGCGCCCCCGCTCAACCGCGTCTGACCAAGGGTGGTCAGCCCTACCAAGGCCTAGCTGTCTCTGATTCGCCGCAGGGCGAATCCAGGTAGGGGCACGATTCATCGTGCACTCCGCGACAGGTGTAAGCGGTTAGCGGTTGGCGGATGGGAACACACCGAGACAGGAGGGCGCGGCGAAGCCACGCCCCTACCTTCGGCCGCCCTGCGGCGGCCCTATGTCGTGACGCGGTCCCGACCCTACCCAAGGCAGACTAGGGCAGCACGCGGTGCTGCCCCTACCTCGTGTCCTCAATTCTTCCAAACCAATCTCCCCCACGCCCGGGCGTAATCGCCGGCGGCTTTGCCGAGGCGGATGCGGCCGGCGTCGTCGTCAGTCCACTTGACGGGAATCTCGACGAGTTTGGCGCCCGCTCGGGCGAGCCGCACGAAGGCTTCGGCGCCGAAGGAGAAACCACGGGCGTCGGCCGGTATCTGCAACTGCGCGAAGACGGAACGACGCACGAGCTTCAGGCCGCAGCCGGGATCGGTCAGGCGCGCGCCGGGCAGCATCCGCCAGAAAAACGAAAGCGTCGCGGAGATGAGCGAACGTTTCCACGAGCGACCGACGACCTGCGAGTCGCGATGCCAACGGGAGCCGGCGATGAGGTCAGCCTTCCCTTCCGCGATAAGACGGTAGCCACGCACGAGCGCTTCGGGGTCGGTGGCCATGTCGGCGTCGCAATACGCGAGGACATCATAGCCCTCCGGCGCCGACTCCCAGGCGGAACAGATCGCGACACCCTTGTCGCCATGGTCGCACGCCCGATGATAGACGACGCGATACGGGATCTTCGCGGACGCTTCGATGGCGACCGAGCGGGTCCAGTCCGTCGAGCCGTTGTCCGAAACCACGATCAGGGCGTCCGCGCAGCCGTTAGCCTGCAGGCTCTCCGCCAGACGGGCCAAGCCCGGCCCCAGACGGCGCTCCTCATTGCGGACCGGAATGACGATTAGGAGGGGCATCGCGGACGGGTAAAATCCTTCATTTACCTAAATAACTCAACACTTACCTAGGCTCGATGCGATTGAGATGAGACTGAGACTCAGTTTCATATTTGACTGTTGAGACTGAATCTCAATTTTTGGTGACCAGCCCATTTCGTCATGCGCCCGTTCCTCCTCTTCCTGCTCGCCGCCAGTCAGGTGACCTTGGCCCAGACCGCGCCTTCGACGGTCAAGCCCAGCGAACTCGCCCCCCTGACCGTGACGGGCATCGCGCCGGACGCCTTCATCCTCCCAGGCTCGGCGGCCATCATCGAAGGCGACGAGTTCCGCGCCAAGGGCTATACGAATATCAAGCAGATCGCCGCCAACACCCCGGGCGTGTTCGTGCGCGACGAGGACGGCTTCGGCAACTTCCCCAACATCTCGATCCGCGGCGTCGACGGCACGCGCAGCGCCAAGGTCACCCTGATGGAAGACGGCATCCTGACCGCGCCATCCCCCTATTCCTCCCCCAACGCCTACTACGCGCCGAAGTCAGGGCGCATGTCCGGCATCGAGTTCCTCAAAGGCTCGAGCCAGGTGATGTATGGCCCGCACACCACGGGTGGTGTCATCAACTTCCTCTCGACCCCGATCCCGACCGGCGGCCAGCGCTTCTTCTCGCGTCTCACGGCCGGCAACTACGGTAACTTCTTCAACCAGACCTGGCTCGGCGGCACGACGATGACCGAGTCCGGCAAGGTCGGCGCGCTCGTCGAACTGCACACCCAGCTGAGCGATGGTTACCGCGTGATCGACGGCGTCGGCCGCCGCAGCGGCTTCACCCTCACCGAGCCCATGGTCAAGCTGGCCTGGGAGCCGAAGGGCCCGCTCCGCCAGCGGCTCGAACTCAAGATCGGGCAGACCGATTTCGAAGCCGACGAATCCTACGCCGGCCTGACCGAAGCGGACCTGCGCGCGAACCCGGACCGCCGCTACGGCTCGAGCCGCTTCGACCATCACGTGGCCGAGCACTGGCGCACCTACCTGAAGTGGATCGCCGAACCAGATAAGTCCCTCCGTCTCGAGAGCGCGTTGTATTACAATAAGTTCGATCGTAACTGGGATAAGCTCGACGGCCTGACGACCACCACCGGGGCCACGCTCCGGACCAACGTCGCCGAAGCCCTCGCCCACGCCCCTTCCCTCGCGATCCTGCGCGGTGACCTGATCGCCGGCAACGACGGCGCGTTCTTCACCAACGACGCCACGCGCAACCACGAGGCCTATGGCTGGCAGGGTTCAGCGCGCAAGCAGTTCGAGACCGGCGAGGTCCGTCATGAGCTCGTCACCGGCCTGCGCGTCCACCGCGACACCGCCGGCGGCGCCAACCAACGCACGACCTACGTGGTCGATGACGGCGTGATCGGCGCTGGTACCAAGGCCGCGGTGACCTCGGCGGGCTTCCAGGAGACCATCGCGACGGCCTTCTTCGTCGAGGACGCGATCAAGTTCGGCGCCCTGACCTTGCGCCCAGGCGTGCGCTACGAATTCCTCGACATGGCCAACACCACGTCCGGCGGCGCCACCACGCCCGTCGACAGCGAGATGGTCATGGGCGGCCTCGGCTTCACCTACGAACTCAACGCGCAGAGCACCGTCTTCGGCGGCGTCTACCGTGGCGGCTCGGCGGCCAATCCTTCCGGCTACGCCGCCGGCACGCGTTCCGAAGAAAGCCTCGGCAAGGAACTCGGCCTACGTCACCGCGATCGCGCGACCAGCTGGGAGCTCACAGCTTTCCATACCGATTTCCGCAACCTCATCGCGCCCGTAGTCGGCGTGGCCGGCGGCGGCCTGCTGCCCGTCACCAACGGCGGCGGCGCGACTTCCTACGGCGTCGAAGCCCTCGTCCGTCACGACCTCGCCGGCGCGCAAGGCCGCGGCTTCGCGCTGCCGGCCTACGCGGGCGTGACGTGGACGCACGCGCGCTTCAGCGACATCGAAGGCAGCCGCCTCGGCAATTCGGCCGGCCTCTTTGCGGGCGCGAGCAACGGCAACGAGATCCCGTATATCCCGGAATGGAAACTCTCCGCCGGCCTCGGCTTCGAGACCGGAGCGTGGGGCGGCTCGCTCGACCTGAGCTACTACTCCGCGACCTGGGGCACCGGTTACAATGCCGGCCCGCGTCTCGTCGACGGCTCCGGCGCGTTGGCCAATCCGTCCACCCTCGACGGTAAGGTTGACGGACTCCTCACCGTGGACCTCAACCTCCGCTACCAGCTGACCAAGACCTTCAAGCTCGTGGTCGGCGTCCAGAACCTGCTCGATAAGCGGGCCATCATCAGCCGCGCCCCGCTCGGCGCGCGCGCCAATGCCCCGCGGACCCTATTCTTCGGGGGCGAACTGGCCTTCTGAGTCCGGACGCGACTTGCCACCCCCGGCCCGCGCTCGCATCGTCACCCTTCCCCGCGCATGCGCCCCGCGCCCGTCCAGCCTGACTCCGACCGCCTCCTCGACTTCGTCGTCGTGGCCGTCGCCGTCGTGGCGTTGGCGGTCTCGGTGAGCGGCCTCAGCCGGACGCCCCCGCGCCTCGAACCCGCGATGCTCCCGCCCGCCAAGCCGAAGCCTGCTTTGGTGAAGCTCGACCCCACGAAGCTCCGCACCGCCCCGGCGGCGAACGCCGACGCCGCGGTCGCGCCGGACGCCGCGTTGGCTCCGGCCCCGCTCGCCCCGATCACCTCGCTCCCGGACCTCCGCCTGCCCGACCTCCCGCAGGTGCCCGCCGCGATCGTCCGCCGCACGCCGGTCGCCCCGACGGGGGCGCGCGGACCGGCCCGCGCCGTGACCGCCGGACCCGTCGTGCTCGATGTCGCCGAGATGGCCGGCCGCCAGCCTTGGCCGGAATATCCTTTCGAGTGCCTGCGTCGTCGCGAGAGCGGTGTCGTGCGCGTGGAGTTCGAGGTCGGCGAGAACGGCGCCGTGCGCCGTGCCCGCGCGGTCAATACTTCCGGCTGCCATCGCCTCGACGAAGCCGCGACCGACACCATCCTCCGCCGCTGGGAATTCCCGGCCGGCGACGTCCGCCTTTACGAGATCTCCATCCAATTCCAACTCCAGTGACCATGCCCCTCGCCAACGTGCTCGTAGAGACCTTCCTCAAAGGCGGCCCCATCATGTGGCCGATCCTCGTCTGCCTGATCGTCGCCCTCGCGACCGTGGCCGAGCGCCTGCTCTACTGGCGTAACGTCCGTCGCCTCCGCGCCGACAAAGCCTTCAGCGAAGCCCTCTGGGAAGTCCGTCTCGGCCAGTACGGCCCGGCCTGGCAGCGCACGCAAGGCGCCGCCTCGCCCTTCCTCGTCGCGCTCCGCTCCGGCCTCGCGAACGGCCGCACCGAACCCGTGACCGCCATGCAGCTGCGGGCCGAAGAGACGCTCGAGGAGGCCGGCGCCCGCCAGTGGCTGCTGAGCACCATCGTCACGCTCGCGCCGTTGCTCGGCCTGCTCGGCACCGTCGTCGGCATCATGGGCAGCTTCCAGTTCATCGGCTCCGAACAGCTCGCGGTCGCCAAGGTCAGCGGCGGCGTCGGCGAAGCCCTCATCGCGACCGCCGCCGGCCTGGGCATCGCGATCGTCTGCCTCATCCCCCACAACTTCTTCCACCGCCGGGCGCAGTCGCTACGGCACGACCTCGAGCAGGCCATCAACCAGGCGGAGATCGCGCTGAAGAGCGCCGCGGCCGCCGGCCAGCCGGTGAGCGACTTCCAACCTGCGCCCGACGAAGCCGGGCGCCGTCGCTGAGATGGCCATCCGTCTCCGCCGGCCGAAGGATGAAGAGATGGGCGCGCGCATCGAGATCGTGCCGCTCATCGACATCATGTTCTTCCTGCTGGCCACGTTCATCCTCGCCACGCTCGGCCTGACGCAGAGCCAGGCGCTCGCGCCGGTGCGCCTGCCCGCCTCGGCGGCGACCACGGCCTCGGCCGAACGTAACCTCGTGATCGCCGTCGACGCCGCCGGCACGCTCTCGCTCGAAGGCCGCGCCCTCGGCCGCAACGAACTCGTCGCCGAGCTCCGCCGCCGCGCCGACGCCGCGCCCGGCCGGCCGGCGCTCGTGCAGGGCGACGCCCGCACGCCCTTCGCCGCGATGACCCGCGCCCTCGAGGCCGTCGGCGAAGCCGGCATCACCGAAGTGCGCTTCGCCGCCGAACCCGCCGAAAGCAAATGAGCCTGCGCGCCGTCCAGTTCGCCTTGATCGGCCTGCTCGTCGTCGTCGCCGGCTGGCAGTGGCAGCGCGACCTCGGCCTGCGCGCGGACTACGCCGCCGAAGGCGCCACGCGCGCCAAGCTGACCGCCGACCTCGCCCAGGCCCGCGCCGAAACCGAAGGCCTGAAGCAGGACCTCGCCGAGCTGCGCACGCAGCTCGACCGCACGCGCGCGCTCCGCGCCGACGCCGAAGCGGAGAACCGGAAGCAGACCGCCGAATTCATCGCCCGCACCAAGGACTGGCAGGCGGCCCTCCGCGGCTGGGAAGACGCCGTGAAGGCCCGCGACGCCCGCCTGACCGCCCTGCAGGAACGCGAGAAACTCATCCTCGCCAAACTCGCCGCCGCCGTGAAGCACGCCGAAGACGCGACCACGCGGGCGGAGGAGATGCGGGTGAGGATCGAGGAAGGGAAGAAGGAGTGATGGAGGATAGGTAGTGGCGGTTAGCGGTTGGCGGTTGGCGGATAGAAAGAGACAGAGGGAGTGCTGAATTGAGGACTGCGTTGAGGGCTGAGTAGAGGACTGAATCGATGACTGCATCGATGACAGAGGACAGATGGCAGATCGCCCGCCACCTGCCACCCGGGGCTGCCACCCGCCACCTGAAATGGGACGATGACTGCATCGATGATGGAGGCAGAATGCAGTGACATCCTCTGGTGACGGGTGACGGCCATCAGGGCATCAGCCATTCAGGACTCGGTATTCCAGCCATCAGCAGCCGGTAGCCGGAGGCCAGCAGCCGAAACCCGAACGGCCGAAACCTGGAGGGCTGGCTCCCGTGGCTGTCACCCGTCACCCGAGACATGAATTCCACTAGGGCAGCACGCGGTGCTGCCCCTACCTCGAGACAGCTATGTCGTGATGCGGTCCCGACCCTACCTTATTTGGCTTCTCAACCAACCGCCAACCGCTAACCGCCAGCCGCTTCCACCTTTTGCGTCAACCCACCTTCTCCCTGATCGCCGCGAGCATCTGATCGGGCGAGAGGCCGTGGACGGCGCGCAGGGTCTTCACGTCCGTCGCATGGCCGACGAAACGGTCGGGCCAGCCGAGGCGGAGCACCGGCGTGCGGACGCCGAATTCGGCGAGGGTCTCGAGCGCGCCCGTGCCGAAGCCGCCGGTGACGGCGCCGTCTTCGAGCGTGACGATGAGTTTCGCGGCCTTGGCCTGCGTGACGAGCAAGGTGGCGTCGATGGGCTTGGCGAAGCGTGCGTTGACCACGCCGACGGTGAGGCCGGTCGCGGCGGAAAGCTTTTCGGCGAGCGCCTCGGCTTCGGGCACCATCGAGCCGAGGGCCCAGAGCTGGACGTCGGCGCCGGGGCGGATGACTTCGGCCTGGCCGAGCGGGATGAGCGCGGGCTGCGCCTTGATCGCCTTGCCGGCGGCGGCGCCGCGCGGGTAGCGGATGAACATCGGCGCGCCGGACTTCAGCGCGGTGTGAAGCATGTCCGCGAACTCGTCCTCGTCCTTCGGCTGCATCAGCGTGACGTTCGGGACGCAGCGCAGGTAGGCGATGTCGAAGAGACCGTGGTGCGTGGGGCCGTCGCTGGGCGAGACACCCGCGCGGTCCATGCAGAAGGTGACCGGCAGGCGCTGCAGGCAGACGTCATGGATGACCATGTCGTAGGCGCGCTGCATGAACGTGGAGTAGATCGCGCAGACCGGACGGAGGTCGCGGGCGGCGATGCCGGCGGCGAAGAGCGCGGCATGCTCCTCGGCGATGCCGACGTCGTGATACTGCGCAGGCAATTCCTTCTTGAGCTGATTGAGGCCCGTGCCCGAGGGCATCGCGGCGGTGATGCCGACCACGCGGGAGTCGGCCTTGGCCTCGCGGAGAAGCAGGGCGCCGAAGACGTCCTGCCAGGCCTTGGGAGCGCCGGCGGCGCCGGAAGCGAGCGAGTCGCCCGTCTCGGGATCGAAGGCGCCCGTGCCGTGGAACTTCTCGGGATTCTTGAGCGCGGCGCCGAGGCCACGGCCTTTCTCCGTGCGGACGTGGAGGAGAATCGGACCTTGGGAGTCCTTGCAGAAATTCAGGTAACGCTCGAGGGCGCCGAGGTCGTGGCCGTCGATCGGGCCGACGTAACGCACGCCATACTGCTCGAAGAGCGAGGAGCTGTGCGTGAACCAGTTCTTCACGTGGCGCTTGAAGCTGCGGCCGAAGTCCAGGACCTTGGTGCCGGCGCGGGTCTTGCCGAGGAAGCGCTTCAGGCCCTGCTGGGAGTTATTGTAAGGACGCGTGACGATGAGGCGGCTCAAGATGTCGGCGACCGCGCCGACGTTGCGGTCGATGGACCACTCGTTGTCGTTGAGCACGATCACCAGTCGCTTGGTCGACTTCGCGGCGTTGTTGAGCGCCTCCATCGTGACACCGCAGGTGAGGGCCGCATCGCCGATGAGGGCGACCACGTGCGAGTCTTCGCCGAGGCGATCGCGGGCGTTGGCGAGGCCGACGGCGGCGGAGAGCGCCGTACCGGCGTGGCCCGCGCCGAAGACATCGTGCAGGCTCTCTTCGCGATTGAGGAAGCCGCTCAGCCCGCCCGTGGTGCGGATGCCGTCGAAGTCGGTGCCATTGCGGCCGGTGAGAAGCTTATGGACATAACCCTGATGGGCCACGTCGAAGACGAACTTGTCCTGCGGCGTACCGAAGACGCGGTGCAGGGCGATCGAGAGCTCGACCACGCCGAGATTAGGACCGATGTGGCCGCCGTTCTTGGCCGTGACGGCTACGAGGCGTTCGCGGATCTCCTGCGCGAGGAGCGGGAGCTGCTCGGGCGCGAGGGCCTTGACGTCGGCCGGACCGCGGATGGACGCGAGGAGCGGCATCAGCCCTGCGAATCTTCGCCGCGCTTGCCCAGCTGCTCGATACGCAGTTCAGCGGCTTCGAGCGACTTCTGGCAGGACTTCAGGAGGCGCATGCCTTCCTCATACTTCGCGACGAGCGCGTCGAGCGAGACGTCGCCGGACTCGAGGGACTCGACGAGCTGCTCGAGCTGCTTGAGTTCTGCCTCGAAGCCTTCCTTGCCGGAAGCCGAGGCGGGTTTCTTGTCCGCGCACATGGGCCTACTGTCAGCGGTGCCCCCTTCCCTCTCAAGCGGATTGTGCGGAATCCGGGCGAGAAACCGCGCCCAGCCTGTTCAGAGATACTGCGTCAGCGACTTGACCGTCGGCGCGTCGAGCCGGCGGACCAGCGCCACGGCCAGGTCGACGCAGGCCTGTAGGTCGGCGACATCGATGACCGCATTGTGCGTGTGGATATAGCGCGCCGGGACGCCGAGCACGATGACCGGGAGGCCCAGTTCGTGGGCCTGGAAGGAACGCGCGTCGGTGCCGCCCGTGCGGCGGACCGCCAACTGGCAAGGAATGCCCTGCTCCGCCGCGACCTGCAGCGTCAGATCGACGAGGCGCGGATTCATGATCGCCGTCGGATCGTAGGCGCGGACCTGCACACCGCCGCCGAGGGCGCCTTGGCTCTCCCCATGCGGGGCGAGGCCGGGCAGGTCGTCGGCCGGCGGGCCTTCGAGGACGATGACCACGTCGGGTTTCGCGAGACGGGCGGCGACGACCGCGCCGCGACAGCCGACTTCTTCCTGCACCGTCGCGACCGCGAGCAGGTCGGCGGCCGGCGGAGCGGCATCGAGCGCATGCGTGGCGAGCGTGAGCGCGGCCATGCCGACGCGGTTGTCGAAAGCTTTCGCCGAATAGAGACCTGGTTCGGCGAGCGCCGTGAACGGGCCTTCGGGAACGACCGGATCTCCGGGGCGGATACCGAGGCGGGCGACGGATTCCGCCGAGCGTGCGCCGATGTCGACGAGCACCTTGTCGGCCGAAGCCGCCTGGGCGCCACCCTGATGCGGCGGAAGCGCGGCGACGATGCCGATGAGTTCCTTCTGCGCGGCGCGCGACCAGACACGCAGACGCTGCGCGGCGAGCACACCGTCGGGCCAGCCGCCGACGGGCACCAGACGGAGGAAGCCGTCAGGCGTGACCGCTTGTACGAGGAAGCCGATCTCGTCCATGTGCGCCGTGAGCACCACGCGCGGACCGCCCTTCTCCTTCGCGGGCGCGGCGAGCACGCCGCCGAGTCCGTCGGCGCTGAACGCGCGGCCGCGGAGTTCGCGGACGAAGATCGCGCGGACTGCGTCCTCGTGTCCGGACGTGCCGTGGGCCTGCGTATAGTCTTCGAGCAGGCGGAGGACTTCGGGCAGGCGGGTCGACATAAAGGAAAGGCTCAGCGCGGCTGGCGGGTCTGCAGGCGTGGCTTCAGGCCGGCCTTGGCGACGGCGTCCAGCGCGCCGACCGCGGCGCCCGTGAGCGAACGTTCGTCAGCGACGATGATGACTTCCGTGCCGGGCGATTTCAGCGCGCGGTCGACGAGGGCCTTGGCGAGCGCATCGGCGGCGATGGCCTTGCCTTCGAGGTAGAGCTTGCCGTCGCGATCGACGCCGACGACGAGCGAAGAAGCCTCGGCGCCGGCCGTGCCGGCGGAGGCCGTGGGCGGCACGATGGCGAGCGCGCGCGTCTGTTCGAAGCGGCCGCTGAGGAGCAGGAAGAACACCAGCACCACCATCACGTCGATGAGCGGCACGACGTTGATGTCGGCGCGACGGCGGCGGGCGACGACGAGGCTCATCGGCGGCGGGCTTCGAGGGCCTCGACGAGGACGTCGAGCCGCGAAGAAAGGACTTCGAGCCGGCGGGAGAGCCAGTTGGCGGCGAGCAGTGCGGGGATCGCGATGCAGAGGCCGATCAACGTCGTGCTGAGGGCGAGGCCGACGCCGCGCGTGAGCGTCTGCGTATCCGGCAGGCCTTGTTCCGGGAAGAGCGAGGCGAGGCCGGCGACCGTGCCGAGCAGGCCGAGCAGCGGCGCGCCGGCCACGATGCTGTCGAGCAGATGGAGGCCGCGCTGCAGGCGGATCAGTTCATGGCGGGCCCAGGCCTTGAGCACTTCGCCGGAGGCGCCGTCCTTCCATCGCTGGACGAGACGACCCGCGACAGATTCGCCCTCGGCGGCGCCGACCTGGTCGAGCTGGCCGGCGAGGACCGCCTTCACGACGGGCTCGGGCGCGACGCGGGAGACCCGCAAGGCGAGCGCGCGTTCGATGATGAGATAGACCGCTAAAAGGGAGCAGAAACCGAGCGGCCAGATGAAAGCGCCGGCACCTTGGATGATGGTTTGCACGTCTCTAACCTCGGGAAACCCCCAGAGGTCGCAAGCCCGCCCTTTAAATTGCCATTAAATAGGGTTTTTATGAGTTTAAATGCATTTATATGATTTAATTCAGTCTTTTGGAACAAATGTTAAAAACCAATCCTTTGACTTAGCCCTAGGGGGGTTTACTGTGATTTTACCCCAATTTACCAATGAGAATCAATCGCTCTGGTTTCTCCCTCGTGCTCTCGCTGACCATCATGGCGGCGATGGTGATGATGGTGATCGTCCTCGCCTCCTTCCTGCAGGTGGAAAGCCGGCTGGCGCAAAGCAACGCCGGCTACCTGCGCGCACGTTTCAACGCCCTCGCCTCGGCGCGCATCGCGATCGCCCAGCTGCAGGTCATGGCCGGACCCGATCAGCGCGTGACCATGAGGGCGGACATGTACGGACCCGAAGTGAATCCGCCCTCCGGGAGCAGCGTGCCGGCGATACCCCGCACCGGCGGAGCCGGGGCCATCTACAATCCGTCGGCGCCCACGCCGGCGCAGGTCGCGCACCAGAAACGCTACCTGACCGGAGTCTGGGCGACCGGCGGCGTGAACAGCAGCAAAGTCCGCGACTGGAACGTGAGCGATCCGCACGCCACCCGGCTCTTCCTCGGCTGGCTTTGTTCGCCGATGACGGTGCCGCTCGCCGACGGCGAGACTCCCGATCCGGCGACCCTGCCCAACTTCGTGCCCAACCGAAATTATTATGACGCGACGGGCAAGGTGCGCGACCCGCTGACCTACGACGGCCAACGCCTGATCAACGACCTCGCGATCCCCATGAGCTCCACGCCGCAGACCAACCTGGTCCCGCTGGTCTCGAGCGGCAGCGTGTCCTGGCCCGCCAGCGCCAACAATCGCACGCTCCAGGAGTATCACGGCGCGATCGACCTGCGACCCGCGCCGACGCCCGGCCCGACCTCGACCCGTTCCTTGGGCGCCAACGGCCGCTACGCTTTCTGGGTCGGAGACGAAGGACTCAAAGCCAAGATCAACCTCCCGGACGCTTACGCCAAGACCAGCGGTGGCGCCACCTTCAGCGGCCTTTCCAACTGGGAGAAAGGCCTCGGCGGTTCGGCCGCGCAGCGTTCCGCGATCGAGACCATCCGACAGGCCGACCGTTCGACCCTACCCGCCACCTTCCCCGCCAACTTCGTGACCTGGCGCGACGCCGACATCCAGAACGCCAACGCGGCGACGGGAACGTCCGACAGCCTGCTGATGGGTAAGATCTTCAATCCGACCGGCCTCACGCTCTGGGCGGCGCGCCAAGGCGGCGGCGCGGCCGCCGGCCAGACCATGTCCGACGCGATGCGGGCCCTGCGCCACGACGTGACGCCTTGGTCTTTCTCGACCCTGACCGACACCTACAGCGGCGGGCTCAAGATGGACCTCTCCACGGCCTTCGAGTTGCCCTATGCGACGTATCGCGGGCTGGAACTGTACCCTGACCAGAAGAACATCACCGCGACGACCTCCAACAACCGCCGTCAATCCCTCTTCCACGCCGCCCCGGGCTTCGCGGACCTTGATTTCAACCGCCCGAACCTGGTGGACAAGATCGCTTCGCCGCAGGACCTGCTCGCCGCCTACCCTCGCGTGAGCGAATGGGCGCCGCGCTACTTGGCTAGCCTGCTCGGCCCCACTTACCTCCAGCTCAAGCAGCAGCAGAACGCCGGCGAGACGCCGGAACGCATGGGCTTCGTCTACGAGGCACCGATCAGCGACCGGTTCTTTAAACAGACCAACTCCTTGGTGAGCGGCACCTCGATCTCCCGCCTCGACACCACCCGCACGAATCCGCTCCCCAACAATCCGGTCACGCCGGTCCGCGTCCACAGCCTGCCGTGGTCGGAGCTGGACGAAAATAACCCCGAGAACTTCAAAGGACGCATCGTGCGCGGACCCACCTGGGACCTGTACCGCAACTACTATCGCATGTACAAGCGCGAGATCGAGGCCGTCAACGATCAGGCCCCCACCACGGGCCTGATGGGTCAGGTCAAGGTCGGCGACGGCAACACCATCGTCGCCCGCGGACTGGAACCGCTCACATTCGCCTCCGGTAACCGCGTCACGCCGTTGTCCAAAGGGACGAACGCGGCCGGCCAGCGGAAGAAGTACGACCTCTGGCCCAAGCTGGGCACGGGCGACGACCCCTTGCTGCCCGAGGAACGCTTCTACGAAAGCGGATCCGTCGATTACACCGACTTCTTCTACCGGAATAATTTCAGCGACACGACCTTCGGCCCCGATTTCCAAGCCGAGAAGCGTATCTTCCAGCCGTTCAACATCGCTAATCCGGGGACGGCGGATCGGCCCGGCCTAGGCGCCCAGACCATCAACACCTTCTGGAGTGCGGGCGGGATCAATAACATCACGCCGGGCGTCATCGCCACCTACGAGCGGTCCGGTCGCTCCCGCCCCACCGCCACGACCGCGCCCGTGGCCGACAGTTTCTACGACCTGCCCACCGGATCCCCGGGCTGGCAGGCCGCCCCGCGCTACGATTCAATCACCACGAACACCACCACCCGCACCTGGCCCACGGCGATGAACATCGCCCCGAGCGTGATCCGTTTCTCGATGGTCTATTCCACGGTCTGGAACCAGGACATGCTGGGCGTCGTCGTGGACCCCTACATCACCCTGCACAATCCCTACGATTGCCCGATCGAGTTCGAAGGCATCGCGATGGTCAGCAACGACCAGTCGATGACTTACTACTTCGAGTTCGAGGTCGGAGGCAACGCGCCCGGAGACTTCTCCTCCTCGCGCTATGTCATCGGCGACGTCACCCTTTCCCAGTCCTTCACGGACGGACGCGAGCTCTCCTTCCGCGCCGTGGCCGGTCAGAACGGGTCCACGACCCGACGCCCCCGCGTGTTCCGGCTGGAGCCCGGCGAGGTCCGCATCATGTCCCCCTCGCAGGCCCGCCGGCGCAGCGACCTGATCGGCACCTCCTCGGTGGCCGTCCCGGGCGACCTGGTCTTCGAGCAGCAGAGCCGCATGTTCTTTCCGATGACGCCCTACGTGGGGATGAGCCGCCTGCTCAGGAACAGCGGCAACATCGTCGTGCTCTGCGAAGAGTTCACCGACGAACAGATCGCCGCGGAGTCTCCCGGCTGGGACAGCGGCAACCAGGGCGCCATGAACAACAAGTGGTGGATGGAGAACGCGCGCCGGGTCGCCCGGAGCATCAAGATGGATATCCCGGGCTGGAACGGCAACATCCCGAGCCTCAACAGCGAACTGTTCCGGATCGGCCGGAAGCCTTTCATCAAGTTCCGTAATTTCGGATGGACCAACTGGAGCGGCTACATCGTGAACGGGCTCCCTCGTCCGTCGAGCGGCACTGCGGGCATGGACGGCAACCTCCACTATAACTTCTATCTCCTGAACCGGAATAGCGCCAAGGAACTCCGCCCCTTGAACTGGGAGCGCCGCTGGTCCGGCAGCCGGGACCTCAAACGGATGAGCAACTCCTATCGTCAGGGCGAAGACACCCCCCACGGTTGGTGGGCCGTGGATCAGCCGCTCCTGCTCAATCTGCAGACCCTCTCGGCCGGCTGGCCGGCCTTCGGCAATTCCAACCGCGGCTTCGTGACCGACCCCGATGACCGCTGGGCCAACCCCGCCGACACCTGGGATTTCCGCGTGAAAGCCTTCGGCAATTGGGGACCGCGTTCTCGCAACTTCCCGAACCCAGGAGCTTCCGACCCCGAGTTCGACGCGACCTCCCTGATCTACTACGACAACCTCGCCAACTCCGTGAACGAAGGTCAGTTCCAGAAGCTGCCCGTCCAAGGACCGGCCGGCGACAACTTCGCGACCTGGGAGGCCGCCGGCTCCAACGTGTTCAAGAATCCGGTCCTGTTGTTCGACATGCTGGTACGCGGATCTCGCGAAACGGCCGCCTCAAACAACAAATGGTATCCGTCCGGCTGGAGCCAATACCGGAGCGGAGTGTCAGACGCTTCGCCTGACAACCGCCTGCGCACGCCGACCGAGATGCGCAATGCGCCCATGACGCCGTTCTTCACCAGCACCCGCGCCCAACAAGCCTATCTCTTCGGCTATGACGGCAAGGCGCACGGGCCGGTCGGCTGGATCACCCGCCAAGTGCCGCTCACGAGCCCGGTCATGCCGATCGACCTCAACGGCGACAACGCCTTCTGGGGTACCAGCGTCGATGCGTCCGGCGGCGGACAGAACAACGTGGTGCTCTTCCCGATCCCGCGCCGCCCGCTGCTTTCGCTCTCCCAGCTGGGCTCCGCCGGCTTCGCCCAGACGAACACGGATCCGGACTTCACCGTGGGCTCTTCGTTCGCGCATCCGGGCATCATCGACCTGTCCAAGATCGTCGACTGGCCCGGCCCGAAAGAACTCACGGCCGCCGAGCGCGCCGCACTCACGGCCACCGGGCAGGCGCAGTACTGGATCCCCGAACACGGCTACGCCGGAAAGAGCATGGGTGAGGGCATGATCCGCAACCGCTCCAACGTCCGGACCGACCACGCCTTCGCCGCGAACCTGACCCTGTGGGACACGTACTACTTCAGCGGACTCAACCTCACCGCGGCGTCCTACTCGAGCCAGGCCGGCACCGGCAACTGGCCGGCCGGCCCGAACCTGCCGATCGATACGGTCATCAAGGCCGACCAGGAAGCCTACCTGCAGACCCAAGGCGTGGCTGATCCGTCGTCGTTCGCTTCGCTCAAGACCGCCTTGGACGCGGGTCGCATGCCGCTGGCCAACAAACGCCTCAGCTATACGCCCGACTTCAAGCCGGCCAGCACGACCTTCCCTAAGTTCGACGAGTTCCCCCATCCCGCGTTCCTGGCCTCCCGCTCGATGTACAGCGGAGGGTTCAACGTGAACTCCACCTCCAAGGCGGCGTGGAAAGCCGTCCTCGCCGGACTCAAGGGACAAATACTGCCTAACGCCACCGGGGCAGGCAACCTCACCGCCCTGACGAAGTTCGCGCAGGCCTTCGATCCGGCAGGCTCAGGCCGGACGCGTCCCTGGAGCAGTCACCGCGAGCTCAGCGACAACGAGATCGACGCGCTCGCGGCCGCGGTGGTCGAGGAGGTGCGCCGACGCGGTCCGTTCATGTCACTGGGAGACTTCGTGAACCGTCGCCTCCTCAACGACGACGCCTTCGGCCTGAAAGGCGCGCTGCAGGCGGCCATCGACGCCACCGACAGGACCAGCACGCCCCTCAACAGCAACGCGATCACCGCCGGCGGAGGCCGGTTCAGCTCGCCGGTGGCGCTGGATACCCGCAATTTCACGAGCCTGACCGCGCAACGGATCCAGAATTACCCCACCGAAAACCCCTGGCCGGAAGTCCCGAACGTGGACCGCTTCCCTAGTCTCCGGGCCATGAGCACCACGAATGACCGGACCCTCGTCACGGCCGCCTTGGGCGCGCCGGGCATCGTGACCCAGATGGACGTGCTCAACTCCATCGGGCCCAACCTGACCGTGCGCACCGATACGTTCGTCGTGCGCGCTTACGGCGAAGCCCTGGACAACGCCGGCAACACCATCGGCAAGGCCTGGGTCGAAGTCGTCGTCCAGCGCACGCCCGAGTATGTCGGCCGCGCCGGCGTGGACCCGAACCGGCGCAAGCTCGCCACCCGTGGATTGGACGCGGACATCGGCTCCGGCAAGGACGAGACCGACCCGAAGAAGCTCTACGAGAACCCGCTTCTCGAGAACTTCGAACTCCGCCCGGCAAGCCCCACGGCGTCAGCCCGGGAAATCAGCATCAACCGCATCTTCGGTCGACGCTTCAAGCCGGTCTACATGCGCTGGCTCTCCGCCTCCGAAATCTGAACCTATGAAACTTCCTCTTTGCGCCGCGCTCCTGGGCGGCCTCGCCGCCACGCTGAGCGCGGTGGGCGAACCCCCGGCCAAGGCGGGAAAGACGGCCGCCGCGAAAGCCGCCGCCGCCAAGAAGCTGCTCACCCAGCATCGTTGCCAGCTGCGGATGATGTGGTGGGTCTCCCCCGCCGAGAACGTCGAACTGGGCGTGCAGCAAGACGACGAGGTCGTCTCCGTGGGGCTGGCGCAGATGCAGGTCAACGGCACGCTCGACTATCATGGCGAGCCGCTCGTGCAGATCATGAAGAAGACCGATACCGGCGTCCTCGACAAGAAGGGCAAGCCGGTCATCGCCTGGACGCCTTACGCGACCATCCCGCTCCGGCCGGAAGACACCGACATCTGCGCCATCCTGTTCGACGACGGCAAGGGCGGCGCGCGCACCAAGCTCTTCGACTTCAGGCCGACGGTCTTCCCCTATGGGTCGCTTCAGGTGGTCAACCTTTCGAAGAAGCCGCTCACCTGCGGGCTGGACAGCCGCACCATGACGATCGCGCCGGGGCGGAACGTGATCTCGCCCAACTCCTTCATCGAACGGGCGGCGCCCCAGATCAACCTGTCGACCGTCGACGCCAACGGCGAGAGCGTGATGCTGTTCGCCTCGCGCATGATCATGAGCAGCTTCTGCCGCTCCCTCTTCTTCGTGGTCGAGCGACCCGCCGAAGACGGCGAGACCCGGGTCGAGGTGACCAGCATCGTCGACATGAATCCCAATCCCGTCGGTGTCATCAAGAGCGCGGCGCCGGCGCCGGCACCGACGCCACCGCCCACGGGCAAGCCGGCGGGAGTCTCCCCGGCGCCCCGTCCGAATGGCGCCTGAACTTAGGCCGGACCCGCTCCTCCTTTGACCTTCCGCCTCCTCCTCCTGCTGCTGATCGCGAGCACCGGCTCCGCGCAGGAGAGCAATGCGCCGGCCCCTCGGAACGTCCGGCTCACCTGCTCCTGGGCGGACCGGCCCAAAGGTGAGATCACCGCTCGGACGAGCCTCGCCGGCGGACAGATCAGGCTCAACGGACTGGAAAGGGCCATCGCCTTCCCTTCGGTGCTGGTCCGCGGAGAGGACGTCGAACTATTCCTACAGGACGAGGCGGGCGCCACGCCACGCTCCTTCGGGAAATTATCGCTGCCGCTGAAGGGCGATGATTTCGCGGTCATCCTTGGGACCAGGACAGACCGCCCGGTCAAGGCATGGCTGCTCGCGGCGGGTCTGGCCGATTTTCCCAAGGGCGCGACCTACCTCATCAACCGCAGCGAGCAGAAGCTCCGCGTCACGCTGCAGGAGACCACGACGGAGATCGCCCCGGAAGGCTTCGCCCTCCTCGGCTTCGTCCCGCCGACGAGGACCGTCGCCAGCCTGCGGATCGAGGCCAAGGCCGGGAAGCAATGGGAGACGGTCGCCAGCAACCGTCTCATCGTGAGCCCCGCCCAGAGGATGATCCTCCTGGTGGGTCCGAGCGAGGCGGATGACTCGCCCTTCCAGCTAAGAGGGGTGATCGATCCGAATTCCGGAAGCTACCTGCAAGCCTCGCCGATCACAGCTGAGCCGCCGCTTCCCGATCCGCCAGCCAAGTGACACGCGGCGCGAAAGCGCGCAACGTCTGGCCGGGGTGCAGGGAGGGCTCGAAGTCTCCGCAGGTGATCTCGCGCAAGGCGGACGCCTTGGCGGCGCCACCGACGAGCACGACGATCGAAGCGCACTGCGCGAGACCGGCTTCGGTGATGGTCAGGCGCCAGCCTCGGCCCGGCCACTCCGTGGCGACGAAGCGCGGGCCGGACGCACGACCGATGAGCGGGCACTGCGGCCAGAGCGAAGCGATGTGGCTGTCGTCGCCGAGACCGAGGACGCACAGGTCGAAGGCCTTGGCGGGCGAGCGCGCGGCCCAGGCGGCCTCATAGGCGGCCGCGGCTTCGGCCGGCGAGAGTTCGATCGGCCAAGGGAAACGGCGTGAGGCAGGCACGCCGAGGGCATCGAGCATGCCGCGGGCGGCGTGGCCGAAGTTGGAGTCATCGGACGAGAGCGGCACGCAGCGTTCGTCGCTCACATGCCAGTCGATCCGGGCCAAGGCCTCGGCCGTGAACGCTCCGGTACGCACCGCCCAGGCGTAGAACGCCTTGGGCGTGGAACCGCCGCTGAGGCCGACGGAGGCCGGGCCGCGCGCGGCGAGCACGTTGATGCGGCGAGCGAGCTCGGCGAACGATTCCTCGCGGGTAAGGATCTCGACCGTACCGGCGGAAGTGACGAGGGCGGACATGGGATGAAGATAGAGGGCCGGAGGACACGAGGACAAGAGGACAAGAGGACAAGAGGGCCGAAGGAAGGGAGAGCTAGGGACAGAGCTGGGGCTAGGGACATGGTAGGGCGGGCTCTCTGAGCCCGCCGTTATCCCAATCGAGATTCGTATCTCGGTCGGCGAACGGACGGTTCGGAGAACCGTCCCTACCCGACCCTAGTCACGCACGACTCAAAGGGAAACCGGAGACCGGATGATTGGCGGGGCATTAGGTAGGGACGGCTCTCCGAGCCGTCCGTTCGCAGGGTGAGCTTCGTATGTCATCGGTGCTGACGGCGGGCTCGGAGAGCCCGCCCTACCCAAACAAGAAGGGCGTCCTTGCGGACGCCCTTTTCAAACCAGCCACGTTCGAGGCTCTATGCTCGAAGCCCCGCGCTTACTGGCAGGCCTCGCAGGTGCCGCCGTTGCGCATGGCCTCGATGGAGCACGCGTTCTTCTCTTCAGCGGTGTATTCCTTCTTCTCGGCCTTAGGAGCCTTCTCGACCGTGGCCTTCTCGATGTTAGAGGCGCCGAGGGTACGGAGGTAGTAGGTGGTCTTGAGACCGGTACGCCAGGCGTACTGGTACATGTGCGAGAGCATCTTCAGGTCCGGCGTCGGGAGGAAGAGGTTCAGCGACTGGGCCTGGTCGATCCACTTCTGGCGGCGGGCGGCGGCGTCGATGAGCCACTTGTTCTCGATGGTGAAGGCCGTGAGGTACTTGTCCTTGATGGCCTGCGGGATCTCCGGGATATCCTGGAGTTCGCCGTCGAAGTACTTCACCTGCTGCATCATCTCCTGGTTCCACAGACCGAGCTTCTTGAGGTCGCGCACCAGGTAGCCGTTGAGTTCGGTGAACTCGCCGGACAGGTTGCTCTTCACGAAGAGGTTCTTGTAGGTCGGCTCGATGCAAGGCGAGCTGCCGACGATGTTGGAGATCGTGGCGGTCGGGGCGATGGCGAGGACGTTGGAGTTGCGCATGCCGCTCTTGGCGATCTTGGCGCGGACCGGAGCCCAGTCCATGCGGCCGCCGCGCTTGACCTCGATCGGCTCGCCGCGCTCCTGCTCGAGGAGGTCGACAGTGTCCTGCGGGAGCAGGCCACGGTCCCACTTGGAGCCCTTGTAGGTGCTGTAGGTGCCGCGTTCGGCGGCGAGGTCGGCGGAGGTGTCGTACGCGTAGTAGGCGACGGCTTCCATGATCTCGTCGTTGAACTCGACGGCCGCGTCGGAGGCGAAGGAGATGTCGCGGCGGTAGAGGCAGTCCTGGAGGCCCATCACGCCCATGCCGACCGGGCGGTGGCGCAGGTTGGAGACCTCGGCGGCCTTGGTCGGGTAGAAGTTGATATCGATGACGTTGTCGAGGGCGCGGACGGCGACCGTGACGGTCTCGCGGAGCATCGCGTGGTCGATGCTGCCGTCGGCCTTGAGGTGGGAGTCGAGGACGACGGAGCCCAGGTTGCAGACGGCGGTCTCTTCGGCGCTCGTGTTGAGCGTGATCTCCGTGCAGAGGTTGGAGGAGTGGATGACGCCGACGTGGTCCTGGGGGGAGCGGACGTTGCAGGGATCCTTGAAGGTGATCCACGGGTGGCCGGTCTCGAAGATCATGCCGAGCATCTTCTTCCAGAGCTCGAGGGCGGGGATCTCCTTGCCGAAGATCTCCCCCTTCTTGGCGCGCTCCTCATAGGCGGCGTAGCGCTTCTCGAAGTCGGCGCCGAAGGTCTCGTGCAGGTCGGGGACCTCGTTGGAGAGGAAGAGCGTCCACGACTGGCGGTTCTTGAGGCGCTTCATGAACAGGTCGGGAATCCAGTTGGCCGTGTTCATGTCGTGCGTGCGGCGGCGGTCGTCGCCCGTGTTCTTGCGGAGCTCGAGGAAGTCCTCGATGTCGTTGTGCCAGGTCTCGAGGTAGGCGCAGCCGGAGCCGCGGCGCTTGCCGCCCTGGTTGACGGCGACGAGCTGGTCGTTGT
>Ga0209599_10000615_pt1 | contig 21805 bp, 23 predicted proteins | sample Shrwel_input2_FT_FD_187534 | JGI IMG/M metagenome (GOLD analysis project Ga0209599, IMG submission 187534) | Subsurface microbial communities from deep shales in Ohio, USA - Utica-3 well 1 S input2 FT (SPAdes) (version 2) ... | reverse complement strand
CTGCAAGCTGGTTGGCTAGATGAATGTCACCGACGATACCTGGTGTATTTGGGCTAATGATAATGCCCGCAATTAAATAACCGATCAAAGGAGGTAGGCGTAAACGTGCTGCGATATAGCCAAAAATAAGAGCCATACCAAAGCCAACAGCAAGTAATATAATTAAATCAACATCATGTGGCATCGAAGCTCCTTAATCGTTGCGGTTAAGGTCAAAATAAAATAAGCATAAAAAATGCCAAAGCAAGTAGCTTAAAATTTTAGCAATTAAAATCGAATTTGTTGATGATAATTTTTTTATTTATCAAAAAAAATCATGTAAATTGCTTTAACACTTTCTAAAGCCTAGCGCATTTATACAGTGAGAGAAAGAAATCTTAAAAGATAGGAAATTTAAAGTAAAAAAAAACGACTTCATGAGAAGTCGTTTTTTTAAAGAACTAAAATTATTTAATTTTAGCTTCTTTGAAAATTACGTGTTGACGGATTTTTGGATCAAATTTTTTGATTTCCATTTTTTCCGGCATAGTACGTTTGTTTTTAGTAGTGGTATAGAAATAACCTGTACCAGCTGTAGAAACGAGGCGAATCTTATCACGCATTGTTCAGACTCCTTAGATCTTTTGACCTTGAGCACGGAGATCAGCAACAACTTTCTCGATACCCAATTTATCAATAATACGCATACCTTTAGTGGTTAAACGAAGACGTACAAAACGCTTTTCGCTTTCTAACCAAAAACGGTGGTGGTGCAGGTTCGGCTCGAACCGGCGTTTGGTTTTGTTGTTTGCGTGCGATACGTTGTTACCAACGATTGGACGCTTGCCGGTAACTTGGCAAACCTTAGACATGGTGAACTCCATTGCTAGTTTATATAGCACTGTTTCGTGCAACTAGCCATTCAAGTAAACGGATGAAATCATTCAAGGGGCGTTTTATACCAAAAATACGATTAAAAGACAAGCGAATTTGGTAAAAACAGGGCATGAGCGAGTGTGATAGCTCATGCCTTGATCATCTTAACGAAATAGTGTTTTCAAAAGCAGTTTATGTGCTGGTTTGTTATACGGTGGAAGAATGAATTTTAAACTATACAGTTTAGGGCTGACTGGGTTAGACATCATAGAGCGTTCATGAGAGAAGCTAAAGAAACCTTCCTTACCATGATATTTACCCATACCAGATGCGCCAATACCACCAAATGGAAGGTCGTCTTGAGCAACATGCGTCAATACTTGATTGATGCCGAAATGACCTGAGTGTGTGCGACTAGCGATGTAATCAGCACGGGCGCTATCCACATCAAAATAATAAAATGCCAGTGGGCGTGGACGATCATTAATGAATTTAAGTGCATCATCAATATGGTCGTATTCTAAAACAGGAAGAATTGGACCAAAAATTTCATTCTTCATGATGTCCATTTCAGTCGTTACACCTGTTAATAAGGTTGGTGCAATTTTACGAACTTCAGTTAAAGATTCATTTTTTGAGTTTAACTCAACAATATTTGCACCTTGGTTACGCGCATCTTCTAAATAACCCTGTAAACGATTGTATTGTTTGTCATTTACAATAGAGGTGAAGTCTTTGTTATCACGTAAAGTTGGATACATTGTGTTAACGAAATCATTGTAATGCTTAGTAAACTCAGCAGTTTTACCTTTAGGTAAGAACATATAATCTGGTGCAACACACGTTTGACCTGCATTCCATAGCTTTCCTACCGCAATACGTTGCGCAACATCGCGAATATTCATGCTTGAATGAACAAGGGCAGGAGATTTACCGCCTAATTCTAAAATTACGGGCACTAAATTTTCAGCTGCAGCAGCCATGACTGTCTTACCAACAGACGTTGAGCCAGTGAAAATCATTTTATCAAATGCAAGATGACTGAATGCATCTGAAATTCTTCCCCCACCGTTAACTACAGCAACCAATTCTTGTGGGAATGCTTCTGCAAGGGCATTTTCAAGTACATAACCAAAATGTGAAGAGGCACTTGAGATTTTAATCATGGCATGGTTGCCTGCCGCCAATGCACAAATTAATGGACCTAAAGATAATAAAAGTGGATAGTTCCATGGCGCAATAATTCCGATTACACCTAGAGGTTGATATTCTACCCAGCCTTTTGCTGGTTGGTGTAACATGCTGATATGGCGTTTAGATGGTTTCATCCATTCAGTTAAGTTCTTGCTATAGTATTTAATATGCTCTAAACAAGTAAGAACTTCACCTATTTTGGTTTCCATGATGGCGCGGTTGCCATAATCTTGACTAATTGCGTTAGCAAATTGATCTTGATATTTTACCAAGATATTTTTAAGTCGAGCTAAGCGTTCAATACGTTCCTTTGCGCTTGGTACAGGATGGCGTTGGTAAGCTGCTTTTTGCTGCTCAAGCAAATCATGTAGCCGTTGCACATCAACATGAGGTGTCATAGCGGTTGTTTTTGTTTGACTGTTCATAGGAGTTGACCAAAAGAAAACTTATTATTTTTTAATTTTTAGAGTAAATACTCTAAAGTGTCAAGTCGCTTTATAGGTTTGTTTTATAACCTATTGATAATGTTATAGATGGTTAATATCAATGTCGAACGCTAAACCGAACAAAACAAAAGATCGAATTTTGCAAATCAGTTTGCAATTGTTTAATGAGCGTGGTGAGCGTTCGGTCACAACAAATCACATTGCGGCTGAGTTAGGCATCAGTCCTGGCAATTTGTATTATCATTTTCGGAATAAACAAGAAATCATTAAAGAGTTGGCTCAACAATATCAGGCTGAAACCTTGGAAATGTTGTCATTACCAACAGATCGTCCTCTAAATGCCAATGATAAAATTAGCTATTTTCAAGTGCTGAGTAATCAATTGTGGGCATATCGATTTATTCATCGTGATGTATATCATCTTGTTGAAAATAATGAAGACTTTAGAAAGATTTATCCACGGTTTGCTGGGCAAGTCATGCAGCAGGGGCAGCGAATTTATCGTGCTTTCGTCGATGCTGGCTTGATGAAAATGACCGATTCTGAAATTGAAGCTTTGATTATTAACTTGTGGATCGTTCTAACGAACTGGACCAACTTCTTATATATGTCGGGTCATATTAGCGATAATAATCGCCTCGAAGAAAAGTGGGTTTGGCAAGCATTGCGACAAATGGTGTTTTTAGAAGGACCATATTTAATGGGTGAAAGTCGCCAAACTTATGAGCAATTGTTGAAGTCTTTGGGTCCATCAGACTTATTTGCGAGCTTATCCAATCTGAAAAATGATGACGACGAGTAGCGTGTAGGTATTTAGTCATTGGCAAAAAAGCGCTAGAATGCTCCGCTTGATTTTAATTTGATTCGAATAAGTGATATTAACCACATGAACACGACTACTGCCCATACAGCACGATTACTCATTACTTGTGAAGACAAGCCGGGGATTGTGCAAGCTGTATCGAGCTTTTTGTATCATCAGGGAGCAAACATTACCGCACTTGATCAATACGCAACAGAAGCTCAAGGCGGACGTTATTTTATGCGTGTTGAGTTCGAGTTGGATCATTTGCATTCTCGTAAAGATGCACTCATGCAGACATTTGCTGCAAATGTTGCTGAACGTTATGAAATGCAATGGAAACTTACTTTTGTTGGTGAATTAAAGAAAGTTGGTATTTTAGTTTCTAAAGTTGACCATGCATTGTTAGAACTGTTGTGGCGTCATGCCCGTGGTTCTCTACCGTGTGAAATTACACAGGTTGTTTCAAACCATCCTGACTTGCGTGAAGCAGTAGAAAATTTTGGTATTCCATTCCATGTGGTGCCAGTCAATAAAGACAATAAAGTCGAAGCCTATGCCCAAATTAATGACATGATGCAAGGTAATGATTTATTGATCTTAGCGCGATATATGCAGATTTTGAGTGAAGACTTTGTTTCTCAATGGGAAATGAAAATTATCAATATTCATCATTCATTCTTACCTGCTTTTGTGGGCGCAAACCCATATAAGCAAGCGTATGAGAAAGGGGTGAAATTGATCGGAGCAACCGCACATTATGTGACTGCTGATTTGGATCAAGGTCCAATTATTGAGCAGGATGTTGAGCGTGTGAGTCATGATTATAACGTAGAACAATTACGTGAGTTAGGCGAAGACGTTGAACGTAATGTATTGGCGCGCGCGGTCAAATGGCATTTAGAAGATCGTATTATTGTTGACGGTAACAAGACGGTGGTTTTTTAAGTCATTATTAAGATATAAAAAGCATGCTGATTCAGCATGTTTTTTTTATGTGATTATTGTTATGTTATAACATTTTGCTTGTGATTAATTGATTATACTAAACTAATCAGAGATTTAGCTTTAGTTTATAAAAAAATAGTTGCAAATGAAAACACTTCTCATTTATTATTACGGCACTTTCATTGTTCTATCCGATGAGTGAAATCGTTTTTTATTTTAGAAGCGCCACCATCTATTAGGTACTTAGATTCTTATGAGTCCATCTCCTGCAACATTAAATACATCAAACCCGATGAAAAAGAAAATCATCGCTGCCATCGTTGCAGTTGTGATTGGACATGTGGGAGTTTTGTGGGCGGTGAGCCACATGAAAACGATTGAGTTAAGACCAATCGAAAAAGAACCGCTTAAGGTGAAGTTCGTTAAAATTAAAGAACCACCTAAACCAGAGCCACCGAAACCAAAAGAACAGCCGAAGCCTGAACCTAAAAAAGAAGTGAAGGAAGTTAAAGTTGTTGAAAAACCTTTACCTCCACCGAAGAAGATTGAAAAGGTTCAACAGGTAAAAGAAGCAGTAAAACCTGTACTTCAAAAAACTGAACCAAAGATTGAGCCTAAAGTTGAGACCAAAGTTGTTACGACTGTGACTGAGAAAGTGGTTGAAAAACCACAACCTGCTCAGGAAGTGGTTAAACCTCAACCAGCAGCAGATCCATCTCCAAAACGTGTGTCGATTGGGGGGGCAGGAGTTCAGTGGAGTCGATCACCAAAATTATCTGTAACAGCTAAAGATTTAGATAACCAAACACGTTCAGTAATGGTCTTAATCGAGGCTGACGAAAAAGGTAAAATTACGAATGTCCGCATTACGCGCACAAGTGGTTTACCGAGTTTAGATGAAAAAGTATTACGTGCTGTAAAAAGTGCAAAGTTTAAACCTTATATGGAAAATGGTGTTGCTTATCCTATTCGAGCTGAGCAGCCGTTTGATCTTAGTCCTTAATAAATTTGCGTCCTAGTGACAGATTAAATCAGGAGTTCGTATATGAACTTTTCAGTTTATTGGCAACATGCAGATGCAGTAAGTAAAACACTGTATTTCATCCTTTTAGCGATGTCGATTGCGACGTGGACTATTTTCATTCTGCGCATTTTAGGTACACGCCAGTTAAAGCAACAGGCGTATGCTCAACTTGTTCAAGCTTTGGCGACGCTTAAAGCGAAGTTACAGCCTTTATCATTTGAACAGCGTAAAGCAGTTGCTGAACAAGCATTGCTTCGCCAAATCTCTGCTGAGAAATCTCAAGCAGAAAAAGGTGTATCAGTACTGGGTACAATTGCTTCACTTGCACCGTTTGTGGGTTTGTTCGGTACAGTATGGGGAATTTTCCATGCGCTTGTTGCTGTTGGTAAAAGTGGTCAAGCAGGTTTAGCTCAGGTAGCAACGCCAGTAGGTGAAGCCTTGATCATGACTGGTTTGGGCCTTGCAGTAGCGATTCCAGCGGTAATGGCGTATAACATCTGTGTACGTTTCAATCGTGGCTTGGCACATGATTTACAAGACCAAGCGCATAGTTTGTTAATCGATACCATGTTGCAGCAAGAAACAGCGGCAAAAACAGAAACTAAATCAACTCAACAAAGTTTAGTTGGAGGTCAAGCTTAAAATGGGCTTTCAATTGGGTGAAGACCACGATAGTGGCATGAATGAGATGAACCTCATTCCTCTGATCGACATTATGTTGGTATTGATGATTATCTTTTTAGTCACAGCAACGGTTGCTAACCCATCAATTCCATTAGCTTTACCAAAAACAACAGCTGAAATTATAGATCCGCCACCGAAGGCAATTACCATTAGTATTAATGAAAATGGTGAAGTGGCTTGGGATGCGCAAATTATTAGCTTAGATGAGCTGCAAAAACGCTTTGAAGAAGCTGGGCAGGCAGAAACAAAACCGACAGTGCAGTTACGTGCAGACAAAGAGTCTAAATACGATACGGTTGCACAAGTGATGTCTCGTGCCAGTGAAGCAGGTTTAAGTGATATTGCGTTTGTGAGTGAAAACTAAGACAAGCCAATATAAAGAAAAAAGCAACTCATGGAGTTGCTTTTTTTATGCTCATTCGTCTTTGAGTAGGTCTAGATACTTGGCACGTAATTTAGAGAGTTTAGGGGGAATACTAAAATTGCAGTAACCTTGTGATGGATTACGTGCAAAGAAGTTTTGATGGTATTCTTCAGCAGGATAAAAGGTCGGTACAGGACTGAGTTCTGTCACAATATTTAACCCTTCTTCCTCTAGTGTTTGAATAACATGTTCGGCTTGTTGTTTTTGCTCATCATTAAAATAATAAATAACAGAACGATACTGAGTGCCAATGTCATTGCCTTGACGATTTAATGTGGTTGGATCATGTGTCGTAAAAAATACATTTAACAGTTGGCTATAGTTGATCTGCTGTTCATCAAACTCGATGAGTACTACTTCTGCATGTTGAGTAGTGCTTTGGCAGACTTGTTCGTAACTCGGATTTTGCACGATACCGCCTGCATAACCACTCACTACTTTTTCTACACCTTTCAGTTGTAAAAAAACAGCTTCTACACACCAAAAACATCCACCACCCAATAGTGCTTGTTGCATTAATTTCCCCAATTTTTAATTTTAACAATGTATATAAAGTAAACGAAGTCCTTCAAAAGTAAAAGCCTGCATTGATAACGAGTTTTTACTTTTTGTAGATAACAATTACATTCTTGATTGATTAGCTCGAATAAAACGAACCAAAATATTTCCAGATGAATCTAGCAAAAGCAGCTCTGGTCCACGGATTTGATAAGAGGCGACATGGTTCAATGCTTGCTTATATTGATCGGCTATCAATTGTATTTCTTGATCAAAACAAGCCATTTCAGTTGATGTCATTGAGCCTAGTTGTAAGTAATTTCCTTTGAGTGCATAGTTGCCTTGTATTCGATTACAACCGTCACTAGCAAAAAAGCGATTATTCTTGGCATCAAACTCAATGCTTAGACGTTTACCTGTCAGTGAGTTTGTTTCAATGTCGATATGATTAATTTTTGTTGCGATCCAAATCTGATTGATTAATTCAAAATCTTTTTTATGTGTTGGTGGATTCGATGTGTTAAATGAATGTGTGGTTACGCAACCTGTTGCAGTAATTGATGCAATCATTATGCATGAGGCAAGTAGGGGCTTTAACATAGGCTTCTTTATCCATTCGTTATTTTTTCTATTTTTTAATCAAAACAAAAGTTAGTGAAGCGTTAAGGTTTATTCAGTATTATCTTGTAAAAAGAAGAATTTTTAAATATGCGTTCTAAACTATTGGCTCTGAGGTAATCTAGCTCGAATCGCTTCTGAAAAAGCTTCACTGCTTTGATTCGGTTGTTTTTGATATTGCTCAGCACGAGGATTGATGTGGGCTAAACCATACCACTCTTTCATGGTATAGTTTTGATTAAGAGCTTTTAAATCATATAGATAGTTGGGTAAATATCCCGAAGCTAATAGGCGATAGTCTTTAGGTAAGCGTTGTGGGTTAATCGCCTGTACCATATCAAACACCAGCGTAGTGCAGTTACTGGTCAGTGTGTTGTACCATTTTGCCTCAGTGCGTAATTCGTCAGTTTTATGCAGGTATTCAATAAAAAGCGCTTTTCGTTCAGCTTCTGGCATTTTAATTGGGAATAAATAAACTTGTTCATGGCGAATATTGCTGCGTGTATACACAATATCTTTTTCATCAGAAGCAATAAGGCTGAGTTCATATTTACGAAAAAAACCGCCGATTGCTGAAAATTCTTCGTCATTTTCTTTGCGAATTTCAATCGAGAAAACAAGTGGTTTTTGATCAGAGAAATCAAAACTTAATAGGGTGTGGGCAATTTGTGGTCCCATCCAATAAGAGGCAATGACATTGATCCCCATAATTTTATTGAGATCAAATGTACGATCCTCCCAATGAACATCGTAAGTTCCATCAGGGTGCCAGTTAAAATTGCGCACATTATGTATGCGAACGATATTATCTTTTTTCTCATAACTAAATTGTTTGGCAACTTCAGGATCCCAGTCCCGATCTTGTCGTGCATCTAGGGAAAAATACCAAATTAATGAGCAAGCAAATGCCGCACAATAGATAAGAATATCAGCACGTCGACTAAAAATATGTCCACTCACGTACACGCCGATTAAGCTTAAAGCAAATAAGCACCATAGAATAATGACAATGCGAGTAAAGAGCGTGCCTAGTGGTTGTTGAATCCACAAAGCTAAACATAGCCAAATACTTGAAACAACAATAAAGAACGTAAACAGGCTATGCAGAACACCAATCCCTAAAGCGATAAAAAACTCTCGTGATCCAATATTATGCATAGCCATCTGCGATCCATTTTTATTTTTGGTAGGTCGCAAACTCAAAAGCTATATTTGATTTCTCATCATGCTGTTGCTCTGAGTTTACTTTTTTAAATTCCGCGGGAATTTTTGGATAATGTGCATCACCTTGTACATCGAGATCAACATGAGTCAATTCAAGACGATCTGCGATATTCAGCGTTTGAGTAAAAATCTCTCCACCACCAATAATAAATAAAGATGCTTTTTCAGCGTGTTGTGCATCTGTAAGTGCATTATTCAATGCATCTTCAATCGTATGTGCAACTTTTACGCCGTCAAATTGCCAAGATGGGTCACGAGTAATGACCCAATTCACGCGATTAGGAAGTGTGCGACCCATTGATTCAAGGGTTTTGCGTCCCATAATAACCACCCCACCTTGGGTGATTGCTTTGAAATGCTTTAAATCAGCAGAGATATGCCACGGTAATGCATTACCCTTGCCGATACAGTTGTTTTTATCCATTGCTACGACGTGAACAACTTCTACACCTTGCCATGCCATTTTACTACCTCTCTTTAAACTGCTACAGGTGCTTTGATTGCTGGATGTGACTCATAACCTATGATTTCAATATCTTCAAATTTAAAATCAAAGATGTCTTTAATCTCTGGATTTAGTTTTAATTCACATAAAGATAATGGTTCACGGCTGAGTTGTAACTTTGCTTGTTCAAAATGGTTGGCATATAAATGTGTATCACCACCAGTCCAAACAAAATCACCTACGCCTAAACCACATACTTGAGCAATCATATGTGTAAGTAGGGCATAGCTTGCAATATTAAAAGGTACGCCTAAAAATACATCGGCACTGCGCTGATAAAGCTGGCAAGACAATTTATTATCTTGAACAAAAAATTGGAATAAGGTGTGGCAAGGCGGTAATGCAACTTTACCTGCTTCGTTTGGATTCCAGCCAGAGACAATCAAACGACGTGAGTTTGGATTAGTTTTGATTTCGTTGATTAGCCAACTGATTTGATCAAAGCCGTTTTGCTGATAAATACCATCTTCATTTTGGGTTGCACCAAAGTTCCGCCATTGGTGTCCATAGACAGGACCAAGTTCACCTTCTGGACGACCAAAACGAGCGGTTTGTTCTGCTGTTGCCCATTCATCCCAAATAGAAACTTTATTATCTTTTAGATATTGAACGTTGGTATCGCCTTTGAGGAACCAAAGTAGCTCAATCACAATCGAACGAAAGTGTACTTTCTTGGTCGTTAATAGTGGAAAGCCTTTAGAAAGATCAAAACGCATCTGATGACCAAATACTGAACGTGTACCTGTGCCTGTGCGGTCACCTTTATCGCCGCCATTGTCGAGGATATGTTGTAAGAGGTTCAGGTATGTTTGCATCTTCACGCCTATCTTTGCTTTTAATCGTGCTGATTTTATCAGAATTTATGTGATAAATATCTTTTCAATTTGGCGACACTGATTGTCGCAGTCTAATCCTTATGCTCTATTCTAATATAGTTGATTGTTTTATATTAGATTCTATAAATAGCGACATGGATAATGAGTACAATGAATTTTAAAGTAGAAAGTTTGCCGAACAGTTTGAAGCCATTCTTAGAAAAAATTTCAGCTACTATTTTGCCAACAGTAACTTTACAGCTCAGTTCAAACGATGCCTTGACTATATGGCAGAGTAAGATTGGGGGAGAACCATATTTACCTTTAGATACGGCTTATCCTTTAGATTCTAATGGCAGTCCTCTTGCTTTATTGGCTCAGTTTAATTTTGCTGAAATTCCAAGTTTACCTAATTTTCCAGACAAGGGGATTTTGCAGTTCTATATTGCTGCAGATGATTTGTACGGGATGAATTTCGACGACCAACAGCAGCAATCTGGTTTTAGGGTTTTGTACTTTGATCAAGTGATTGAGGATGCATCACAATTAAGACAGGATTTTTCTGAGTTTGAGTTAGGTGAAGAGGATTATTTACCTTTTACCGGACAATATTCAGTTCAATTTAAATTGGAACAGCAGCCAATCTCTCTCAGTGATCATGAATTTGATATTGGGGATGGTACAGATGAGTTTTATAATGCATATGGTGAAACATTCCTTGCAATGGGGCATCGTTTAAGCGGTTATCCTTACTTTACTCAATCTGATCCACGGGGAGATAAGAAAAATATTCAAGATTATATTTTGCTTTTCCAACTTGATACAGATGATGCAGAGAACGACATTATGTGGGGAGATTCAGGTGTGGGAAATTTCTTTATTCATCCAGAAGATCTAAAGAAACGAGACTTTTCCAAAGTGCTGTATAACTGGGATTGTTGTTAAATAAAAAAAGCGGATGAGTTTTCATCCGCTTTTTTCTCAGTGCTGAATCTTATTCAGTAACAAAAGTAACTTTACCATTTTCTAAAGATTTAACACGTGCTAATGACTCCACGCGATAACCTTTTTCGATCAATACATCACGACCTGGTTGGAATGATTTTTCAATCACAATACCTACGCCAACAACTTCAGCATTGGCTTGATGAATAAGATCGATTAGACCCAATGCAGCTTGACCATTTGCCAAGAAGTCATCAATCACCAATGCCTTATCCGATGAACTCAGATGTTTGTTTGAAATAGCAATGGTACTTTCAGTTTGCTTGGTGAAAGAGAACACTTTAGAACGGTAAAGATCATCTTTTAGGGTTAATGACTGGTATTTACGAGCAAAAATCACAGGAACACCAAGTTCTAAGCCTGCCATGATTGCAGGTGCGATACCAGAAGCTTCGATAGTAATGATTTTTGTAATACCTGCATCTTTAAAACGCGCAGCAAACTCTTTACCAATCAGTTGCATTAATACTGGATCGATTTGGTGATTCAAGAAAGCATCTACTTTCAAGACTTGATCAGATAGAACGATACCTTCATTTAAGATTTTCTGTTCTAAAGCGTACACGGGAGAATCCTCTAAACGGATGCTTATTCAAGCAAAGGCATATTTTAAAAAGCATCTAAAAAAATGCAAGCTAAAATTGACCAGATGGTTAGTTGGTTTTACCGGTATAGCCTGTTAATAATAAGCCATAAGATGATTTTCCATCATTATGTGCCATTTTGACTGGCAAGTAATCAAGTTGAGGTGCTAACCAAAATACGGTGTTACGTTCAGCTTTATCATGTTGCATAACCACTTTGATTGTATTGAATGTTCCATAATTGGTTTTAATTGTTTCTGTGCCTTGTTTGACAAAGCGACGATCATCTAATGCTTTTGCATCAGCAATCAAATATTTGGTTTTAAGCGAATTACTTTTTAAATCTTCACGAATTTGTAGTTCAGCATTTAACTCATCCAATGCACCTGCTTGCCATGCAAATGATCGAGCCTTATCATCTTTTTTAGTATTAATAACTTTCGCGCTTGGATTGAAATTAATATTCATGGTGTTGTTGTGGATTAAAATTTTGCTACTACGGCTAAATTTCTGTGAAGTGATTTTGTTATCTACAAAACTAAATTGGCTTGTTTCAGATGCAGAGGCAATACCACCCGCTTTTGCAACAAATTTATAAGTCCAATTGTTTCCCTGTTGAGATAGGGTACGTGTTGCTGAACCGAGGTTCTTATTATTGTAGCTGAATTGATAACTTGCTTGAAATGGAGCCATCGCTAATGCATGACTAGATAGGCTTGCCGCTAAAATAGCAGCAGAACTCACGGTAGCGATACTAAGCACTTTCGATAATTTCTTTGTCATAACACTATATCCTTTGAATGATTTATATCAATGAATCACTCATTTATCATTACGATTTACGGCTATTATGCCTGTAGATTATGAAGAAAAGATCAGGTTTTTTACGTGGCAGTTGTTAATTTTTCGTATAAATCATGCAGATGTGTAACCTTGAAAGTGATATGACTTGATAATTGTGCATATCACTTTTCAGCTAGATAGGTCTACCTTTTACTTCTTTCTTTTTGCTCGATCGGAGTGACAATTGTGTCATCTAATAGGTCTTCATCATAATCATCATCGCTAGATGCTGATAACATTGCCGCTAAATTGACATTACCCCAAACGATTAATTCGGCAGGGCGAACTCTGGCACGATTGACATGTACTTTACTTAATGTGTCAATAATGCTCTGTTTTTTTCCAAGCCAACGATTTAAATCGAGATAGAGCAATTCATCTTGAACTTTAACTACTTCAAAGTGTTCTAAGATTTTTCCAAGAGGGTCTTCTTCACGGAATTTTTGATAGTACCAAATAGCGAGATAAAAGCCCCATTTCTGAAAGATATTTTTAAATGTTGCCTCAATGACCTGTGTATTACTAATTTGTTCAAAAACCATGAGTTGCACATTTTGATTCATTTCCATCTGAATCAATTTTAGATCAACCGAAAGCGTTGTATGCAAACCTTTAACATCTAAGGTTGTGTACAAACGTAGCCACCCATCATAAAGATCTGCATGTAAATCTTGCATGATTTCTACATTTTCAGTGACGTAACGTTCCATTGTCGCGTTCACAAATACTTGTGAAAGTGAAAACTCTCTTTCTTCTTCGATGAAATCTTCGGCTTTTTGGTAAACTTTACGTAGACGTTTAACCACAGATGAAATTAGCGTTTGCATAAAAGCTGTTCCAGAAAGTGAAATGATCTAAAGCGGGCATTAAAGCTATAAAAACCCAAATGCAATGTCACAATCTTTGTATTAACTAAAAATAAAATAAATTTCTGACTTGCAGTGTAGCAAAATTAATTGCTACATTTTCATAAAATGATGGTATGGAAACACTGTAACTATAAGTGGATCACATTTTTGTAATTTTTTGAATATTAGTTCTATTTTTTACACGGTGTTACCGTCGGGGATGAGGCATTTTTTGTCACTTTAATAGCTATGCTAAAGAAAATAAATTTTCGTTCTCACCTGTTACAGTATTGGTGGCAAGATCCAATTTTTGTCGGAGCAGTTGTCTTCGCAATATTCATGCATCTTGTAATACTTACCATCCAATTTGCAATGCCATCACCTTCAGATACCTCAACCAAAGAAATCGCAGTAACGGTTCGGACTAGTCCTGATAAAGTTAAAGAAGCAGATTTCTTGGCGCAGGCTGATCAGAAAGGTTCTGGTGAGTTTCGTGAAGCACATCGCATGTCTAGTGATATGCCTTCGCCTATGCAAACAGATGCTACAACGGGCGAAGCTGAACTTGAGAGTTTAGAAAAGATCCAACAGAAAAGAGAGTTAAAGTTTGAAGAAAAGGTCTTGATGACCGTTTTAAGTTGGCAAAAACAAGCTGAACAAAGTGAGCGAAAAAAATCGTTAGATGAATTACAAAGTCAATTCCAAGCGAAAGCGGCAATGGTTGCGAGTTTAGAGGCGCAATATTTACAACGACAACAAAATTTTAGTCGTAAACAGCGCATTAAAACAGTAGACGGCATTCAAGCTAAACAAGATGCATCTGCTGCATATTTGGATAAATTCCGTCAAAAAGTTGAGTTGTATGGAAATCGTTATTATCCGAATGAAGCCAAGCAACAACGCTTGAGCGGTGAGGTTCGTTTAATGGTGATTCTAAATGCTCAAGGTGGGATTCGTGCAATACGTTTAATTGAAAGTTCTGGGCATAGTATTTTGGATGAGGCAGCGAAAGCATCGGTCCGTCGCGGTGCGCCATTTGGAACATTTGATGCCACTATGAAAAAAGATATTTCAGAATTACGCATTATTCGGACATGGCGCTTTGATCCAGTAGACGCAGAATTTGAAGTGCATTAATACGGTGTGCTTCTTACTTTAAAATATTAAAAATTAAAATTAATTTAAAAACCATAAAAAACAATTATTTAATTTTTAATAAATAGAAATTATCAATTTTAAATAAATAAAACAATAGATTAAATTAACCTAATAAAATTTGAATTGATAATAAAAATGATTATCATTTGATTTATCTTTTTTATTAGATCTCCTTTTGGAAATCAATGCATCCTTCTTAAAATTTTTCGGGGGAATGAGGTGCATGTTTTCAAAGCCGTTCCCTTGCAATAAGGACATATTTCATGCATCAAAATCCATCTTTAAATGTATTTAAAACACATCCGCTTGTATTGGCAATGGCTGCCATCTTATTACCTTCATTGGCTTTTGCAGAAGGCGAGAATAGTAATGAAAATGCAAAATTGCCAACGATTGTAGTAAAAGCTGAAAGTGTAAAATCCACTGATTCTTATACAGCAGAAACAGCTTCTACCGCTTTACCTTTAAATCTTGCATTAAAAGAAATTCCTCAATCTGTCTCTGTAGTTACACAGCAACGAATACAAGATCAAGGATTAACGACATTAGTTGAGGTTGCTGAAAACGTAACGGGATTGACTGTAAATCGTTATGAAACGAATCGTGGTGGATTGTATTCACGCGGCTTTGTTATTGATAATTATATTATTGATGGAATTCCAACATCTTATACTTTACCGTGGTCTTCTGGAGAAATTTTCGCAAGTACAGCAATTTATGATCATATTGATATTGTACGAGGTGCAACAGGTCTAACAACAGGAACAGGAAATCCTTCTGCAGCAATCAATATGGTTCGTAAGCGTGCGATAAGCAAAGTGCCTGCCGCTAATATTGAGGTTAGCGGAGGAAGTTGGAACAATTATCGTGTGATGGGCGATATTGCGAATAGTTTAAATGAGTCTGGTTCTTTACGTGGACGGGCTGTGGCGCAATATGAACAAGGCGATAGTTTTACGGATTTGTTGAGTAAAGAGCGTTTGACCGTAATGCTCACGGCTGAGGCTGATTTAACCGACTCAACATTAGTGTCAACAGGTGTGAGCTATCAAGAAGATGATCCGCGTGGTCCGATGTGGGGTGGTTTACCAGTTTTCTTTAGTGATGGTACACGGACAAATCTTAAAAAAGGTACAACAACAACTCAAGATTGGACACGCTGGAATGTTAAATATACCAATTGGTTTACTGATTTAACGCACAAGATTAACGAGGACTGGAATGTCAAATTGTCTTATGCACATGGCAAAAGAGAGGCAGATTCAAAACTATTTTATGTTTCTGGAAATCCTGATAAAACAACAGGCTTAGGGCTATCTGGTTTTGCTGGTTCATATAAAGTGAATGTTGATCAAGATAATGCTACGTTACAATTAGATGGTAAGTTCAATTTGTTTGGTCGAAATCATAAAGTTGTCGCAGGATATCAATACTCAAATCAAGATTTCGAGGCTTTGGGGCGATCTGGTACAACGCAAACACCTGGAAGCATTTATGATTGGAATACTTCTCTGCCAGAGCCTGTATGGAGTAACTGGAGTCCTTCGGAAAGTTATAAAGTTAAACAAAATGCAATTTTTGCAGCTACACAGTTTTCTTTACTTGATCCACTGAAGTTAATTGTTGGTGGTCGAGTAACTGATTATGAAAAGGATTTAGGTTCAACAGCCCCTAAGATTAAATATGAACATGAATTTATTCCTTATGCAGGATTGGTGTATGACATCAATTCCAATTATTCTACATATGTAAGCTATACCAGTATTTTTCAGCCACAGGATGCAAGAGATTTTAATAACAACTATTTAGATCCAATTGAAGGAAATAGTACAGAAATTGGTTTTAAATCATCTTGGTTTGATAATCGCTTAAATGGATCTTTAGCACTTTTTAATATTAAACAAGATAATCTTGCACAAGAAGCTGGTTTGATAGATCGAAATGGAACGAAAGAGGTTTATTATAGGGCTGCAAAAGGTGCTGAAAGCCAAGGTTTTGAACTTGAAGTCGCTGGTCAGATCACGCCAAGTTGGAATGTTACTGCTGGTTATAGCCAATATAAAGCAACAGATGCCAATGATGTTGATATCAATACTCAACTTCCTCGTAAATCGATTCAGACTTATACAACCTATCAGCTTCCAGGTCATTGGGATGCCGTTAGTATTGGTGGTGGAGTAAATTGGCAAAGCAATACTTATGTACTTGCAAGCAATGCACCAGTGGCGGCAAATCCTAAAATTGAGCAAGGTTCTTATGCTTTGGTTAATTTAATGGCAAAGTACAAAATTAATAAAGACTTCTCAGCTCAATTAAACATCAATAATGTATTTGATGAGGGATATTACGGTGTATTCCCTGCATATGGACAGATCACTCAAGGCACGCCACGTAATGCAACATTAACTTTACGTTATCAATTCTAAAAATGGGAAATAGCTGAATTCAGCCATTTTCTATTTAAGATGTGGATAAGTTTGCACTTATTCACATCTTATTTTGATTCGAATAAGCACGTTCAACCTTACAGATTTCAACACTAAAGTCCTGATACCATTTCTCTTTACCCAAGCGCTGGGCCACTTGATGCTCAGCGTCTTGCTGCCAAAGCCTAATATCTTCAAGGCTGTTCCAGTAAGACAGGGCTATTTCAAAACCATTTTCACTACATGCTTCAAATTTGACACAGTTAAATTGGCTTAACGCTTTATTTCTCAGCTTTAGTGCCATTTCTGAATAAGTTGCATCGAGTTGCTTGATTGTGGCTTTAAAAATAACAATATACATAAGGTTTAGGTTTAACTTTCATCAGCTTGATAAGGATTGGCGATACCCATTTTTTTCAGAATCTCAATTTCTAAAGCTTCCATTTCTTCAGCCTCCGCCTCACTGGTTTCATGGTCATAGCCGAGCAAATGTAAGATGCCATGTACCAGTAAATGAGTGAAATGATCAGTTGGTATTTTTTGTTGTTCGGCTGCTTCTTGTAAAACGACAGGAATACAAATCACCAAGTCTCCTAGAGGCTCAGTATCGAGTAAGCTGAGCATTTCTTCAGGAATATCACTTGGAAAAGACAATACATTGGTAGGTTTGTCTTTCTCACGGTATTGCAAATTTAGTTCTTGGCTTTCTGCAATATCAACACATGCAATACCAATTTCACAATCGACGTCAAAACCGACATGACGTAGTGCAGTTTCGATATTTTTTTTGATTTGACCACGTTTAAGTGGTAATTCAGCAGCTTGAAAGTCTTGTTGAAGACTTAAATTGATTTTCAAAATAGATCCTTAAAATCATCCCCCTTATAAAAGGGGGATCGGAGGTTACTTTAAGAGTGTTGCGCATCCGCAGCAGAGTCATTTTCTGCAATTAATGCTTCTTGTTTTGCTTTTCGTTCAGCACGAGCTTCAGCAGATAAACGTTGTTGCTCGTTGTCCCAACCTTCATAAGCTTCAACAATTTTTTGCACCAATTGGTGACGCACCACATCTCGAGAGTGGAAATGAGTAATATGAATTTCATGTACATTTTCAAGTACACGTAATGCCTGCGCTAAGCCAGATTGTTGCCCACGAGGTAAATCGACCTGAGTTACATCACCAGTAATAACAGCACGGGAACCAAAACCTAAACGCGTCAGAAACATTTTCATTTGTTCAGGTGTGGTATTTTGCGCTTCATCTAAAATCACGAAAGAATGGTTAAGGGTGCGTCCACGCATATAGGCAAGCGGAGCAACTTCAATCACTTGACGCTCAATCAGTTTTGCTACTTTTTCAAAGCCCAGCATTTCATAGAGTGCATCGTAAAGTGGGCGTAAATAAGGGTCGATTTTCTGAGTCAGATCACCGGGTAAAAAACCTAATTTTTCGCCTGCTTCAACGGCTGGACGTACCAGTAAAATTCTTTGAATTTCGTTACGTTCAAGCATATCAACCGCAGCGGCAACTGCTAAGTAGGTTTTACCTGTACCAGCAGGTCCCACACCGAAAGAAATATCACTTTGTAAAATACGTTGTACATAACGTTTTTGGTTGGCACCACGAGGATTGATACGACCTTTACGAGTCTGAAAATATACATCCATAGGTGCATCATATTCATCAAGTTTCTCACTGACCAATTCAAAGTTGCGATCAGTTTGTGAGGATTGAATCAGTAGATGTAATAAATCTGCACTGATTTGTGAGGTCATTTCTGATTCTTGAAAGAGCCGTTGCAATAGTGCTTCGGCTCTTTCGACCGCTTCTAGATCACCATCCAAATAAAAGGCATCGCCTCGGTGAGTAATTTTGACATCTAAACGTTGTTCGATTTGTTTTAAATGCCCGTTATACGCACCGAGCATGCTTTTTAAACGTTCCATTGAAATCTCAGGAAACGTTACTGTACGTCGAATCGCTGCAGTCAAGAGAAACCCTTTTTGTTGCTTTGTAGGAATACCCTTACATTACGCCACGTCAGGTTCAAGATTCAAGAGTTCACCATAAACTAAATTTAAAGTTTTGATTTCAGTGATCTCAATCTCCGCGAAACGCCCGATCCACGCTGCGTCACCGACAAAGGTAACTAAACGTGTATTGTCAGCAGTTCCGATTAAAACATTTGGATCTTTATCCGACACTTTTTCAATCAAAACACGCTCAATTTTACCGAGCATGGCATCCGTTTTATCAATGCTTGATTGCTTAATCACTTGTTGGACTTGCGCTAGGCGATCTTTTTTCACTTGCTCAGGTGTGCTATCGGGTAAATCCGAAGCAGGTGTTCCTGGGCGTTTTGAATAAACAAAACTATAAGAATGATCAAAATCTAAATCTTTAATGAATTGTAAAGTTTCAGCAAAATGCTCATCTGTTTCACCAGGGAAACCGATAATAAAATCGCTCGATAAGTGCATATCTGGACGGACTTTACGAAGCTTGGCAATTTTATCGATATACACATCAATGGTGTGATTACGTTTCATTGCTTGAAGCACATCGTTTGAACCACTTTGTACTGGCAAATGTAAATGTGAAACCATTTGTGGTAAATCACGATAGCATTGAATTAATTCATCAGAAAACTCAAGCGGGTGAGAGGTGGTGTAACGTAAACGTCCAATTCCAGGGATTTCTGCAACTAAGCGAAGTAATTCAGGGAAGGTGCAAATTTCACCTTCAAAGGTTTCACCGCGATAGCCGTTGACGTTTTGACCAAGCAAACTGATTTCACGAACACCTTTTTCGGCTAAGCCTGCAATTTCAGCGAGAACATCATCCAGTGGACGAGAAACCTCTTCACCGCGAGTATAGGGAACGACACAGAATGAACAGTATTTAGAGCAACCTTCCATAATCGAAACAAATGCTTTAAAACCTTCGACACGTGGTTCAGGCAAAAAGTCGAACTTTTCGATATCTGGGAAAGAAATATCAACCAATTTGATTTTTTCTTTCTTTGGTTTTTCAATTTGTGCTTGATGCTGATCTAACATCTGCGGCAAACGGTGCAAAGTTTGTGGACCAAAAACCATATCGACATAAGGTGCACGCTTTTGAATATTGTCGCCTTCTTGAGATGCAACACAGCCACCGACACCAATGACTAAATCAGGATTTTGTTCTTTCAGTTTGCGCCAACGACCTAAACCACTGAAAACTTTTTCTTGTGCTTTTTCACGAATCGAGCAGGTGTTCATCAGTAGAATATCTGCATCATTTGGATTGTCAGTGAGCACATAACCATGTGAATCACCTAATAAGTCTGCCATACGATGACTGTCATACTCATTCATCTGACACCCTTGCGTTTCAATATATAATTTCTTAATTGAAACGTCAGTGGTGTGCATTGGCTGGGTAACAGTGTTTTCTGCAGCAGCTTTTATAGCACTGGGAATGAATGTTTGAACCGTCATGCAGGCTCCTAAAACGAGGTGGGTATCAACAAACCGCGAATTATAACAGCATTTTTAATAGAACGCAGAGAATAAAAAAGTGACAAAAATGGACACTTTGTGGATAAAATTACGTGAATTTTAATGAATATGAATCAGCAAGTTACATAACACAACAATTGTAGGAAGCCAGACTTATTAAACTATGACGGCAGGGCAAAATTGGGCAAATGTATTGATGAAGATGAATAAGCAGCATGATTTTATAATGACAGTAAGCAATAAATTCAATAACAAGAAAAACTTCCGCCAAATTATGGCGGTAGGTGGAATGATTGTTTGTTCATCTGTATATGCTTTAGATGAGCAATTTAATGATGCTTTACGTGCTGCAAATTCTGGCAATACTGCTTTGCTCGATCAGTATCAGTTTGATATGCAAAACGATGCATTGGGTTACTATCCTGAATATTGGAAATTGAATTCTAATCTTGGATTTCAGCCTGCTAGCTCAATTATTAGTTTTGCCCAACGTTATCCTCAATCTGCTATGGCTGAAAAATTAGCTGCCGATTACGTCGAAGAAAAAGTAAAACAAGCAAATTATAGTGAAGCAAAACCTGTTTTAAGTTATGTGACAAATCCTGACCAAGATGAAAGCTGTGCGGTTGCTCAAGTGAGAGCACAAACTGGTGATAGTTTAGTCTATGCGGAATATAAAGATATTTGGTTAGCTACTGGCTCTCAGCCTGAAGCATGTAATGGTTTAGGACGGTTAATGCTTTCTAGTCCGTTAATGACTGCACAAGATCGTCAACAACGGTTATGGGGACAATTACGCGCAGGTCAGTCAGGACAAGCTGTCGCTACAGCACAGACGATTGGATTAAATCTTTCTTTGGCTCAGTTTAATCAAATTCAAGCAAATCCTTTAGGGTATTTGTGGAGTGCGCCTAAATCAAATGATGCTGATTATGCCTATTTGATTTTTGCTTTAGGGCGAGTTGCTGACAGTGATTTAACCAATGCTTTAGGGAATATTCAGCGTGTGGCTCAAGATACACCTCCCGCAGTGCAAAAATATTTATATCGTACGATTGGCTATATTGGCGGTACGACCGTCATGAAAAATGGCTTTAATCGACAAGTATTAAATGCTTATGATCAAAGTTATGGTTATCCATTTAGTCCTGAAGAAGCGGAAATTTATGCACGCCAAGCGATTCGATTTGGTGCATGGGAAAGTTTAATTCGTGCGATTGATGCGATGTCAGTCTCGCAAAAGCAAGAGGATCGTTGGCAATATTGGCTTGCGCGTGCATCTGAGCAGCGTTCTGATAAAGAGTCAAAACAAGCTGCCCAACAAATTTATCGTAAATTAGCTCAATCCGGTGATGACTATCACAACCTGCTTGCGAAAGATCGTATAGGTGAGCGTTATAA
>Ga0209599_10000613_pt1 | contig 21948 bp, 19 predicted proteins | sample Shrwel_input2_FT_FD_187534 | JGI IMG/M metagenome (GOLD analysis project Ga0209599, IMG submission 187534) | Subsurface microbial communities from deep shales in Ohio, USA - Utica-3 well 1 S input2 FT (SPAdes) (version 2) ... | reverse complement strand
TATAATCATTATATCATCATCCAACTGATTATTTACTCTTAAAATAATATCCGGGAATAACTCAAGTAATTTATTTGTACATGGATTATTCAAATCTTCGGTTAATATATATATTTTTTTAAACTTATTTTTATTCAATATATCAGTATAATACGACAATGGAGGGCAAATATATGTTCCAGGAGGTTCGTTTGAAAATAAATCACCAGAGCGAATATGAATAATAACATCATCATCGTCAAATTTATTTTTTGGATCCGATTTGATAATGAAAATATTTTTCAACATATTAAACGTTTTATCTAAATTTAAATTAAAAACCTCTGTATTTTGTATAAAATCTATTTGATCATTAAAGAAAAAGTCGTATTTATTATAAATAAAATGTTCATCTTTATTTATTATATCGGGATTAAATACGATATAAGTTGTATTAAAAAAATTATGCGGAGGTAATATTATATTATACTTATAATATAAACCGATTTGTATTGCATTTTTTACCTGCATAATATTATTTCCCAATCTACCAAACCATTCGCGAATTTTTATAATCATTATATTAATATAATATATCACTACTTTAAATATATTATATGACTTTTAAATATATTATATGACTTTTAAATATATTATATTGATACATTTTTAATAATCTCATTACGTTGTGCTTCATTGCAAGCACACATATGCACAAATAACGCGTCTTTAACCTTATCCGGATATGCTTGAATTATACAATTCAAATTGTAAGGATCGTGTATAATATATTTGCCTTCTATTTGAGGTAAAACATATTCATATATTGTTTTTTGTTCATACGGAAATGTATTCCAGGGATGTGTATTTCTTAACTCCCATACACAATCTTCAAATGCAAGAGCATCTTTATTTACAAATTTAACCCCAGTATTAATTGGATAACATCCCCAAGGTGCCTCATGAAATAAGTGATACAATATATTATCATTAGTTAAATCAATTTGTGTTTCTACTTTTATATCTGGTTTATTAACATACACGTCCGAATCAACCCAAATAAACCACTTTGCATCTGGATATTTAATTGATGCTTTTCGAATACTTTGACATCTTCTAAAATGTAATGCATGAAAATTCGTGTCTAAAGGCTCGTCGTCGTCATAATAAAAACCATAACCATGAATACTAGTATATTTTTCAAACGATATTCTAGTTTGACTAGCATAAAATGTACTTGCTGGGTGGTGTCCAGATACAAATACTATAGAACACATAATAATATAAAATATAATAATAGAAGTATAAATACGAATATTATATTTTGTAATAAAACACGTGGTTATATAGGTTCATATTTCTTCTAAATTGGAGAATAGGACAAATGTAAACGTATGGGTTGGCTCTACACCCTTTAATAATTTTATATTGATTCCTCATCTTTATACTTGCTTCCCTTTTTTAGATTCTCACTAGCCCATAATGGTTGCAAATTCGTATAGTGAAAGCATTTCTGTTGTTCTTCAGCATGCTTTAAATCAAAACTAATGCATGGACGGATATGGTCTATGTGAATATATTTTCCTACCTTATCCCACGACATTCCATCTGAGAATTTATTTTCAAAATATTTAATAAATTCTTCTTTAGAACATCCTAATAAATCGTATGTTTTATCTTGTTTACCTATATTTCGTTCTCTCAATACTTTTCCAATTCTAGAACGTATAAGAAAAACTGATCTATAATATGGATCTTCTTTATAACGTTTTTTATTATATTCTGTGCATTGTTTTATAATATAGTCTTTTTTATCTACATATCGTATTGCAGAAATTTCTTTTCTTCTACCAGATGATTTATAATTTTCATTATATACCATATCTTTTTCATGATATTTTGGGTCATTTTTTCTTTTATCGTTTTTATAATTACAATAACACACTCTACACATTCTAGCTAATTTATCCCAACTTGAACTTTGTTTATTAAATTCATTTAATTCTTTTAATTTATCACATGTAGGACAATGTTTTTTTTCAATCTCATTTTCTATTATATGTTCTTTACGTTTTCCCATTTACATATAATAGATATATTATTAAGTTAAAATTGAAACAATCTTTCAAGATGACAGATACTGGCATATAACAATAATAATCAATGTTTACTTTTGCATCCAGCAGGTTTACAGACGCTACTTGGTCTGAAAATGAATCGTATCGGAGACGTTCAGACTTTTCAGGTTGCGTATACGGCTCCCCTCAACAAATGTCTCCGAAGATTGATGCCAAATCGCTGGTATTCGTGGTAGAAATGAACAATTCACACAACAAGGTCATTGGAATCGGACTTGTAAGAAACCTCCATGTAACAACCAAGACGTATAAAATATATGATACCGGAAATTTCAATAGATACGTCTTTGTAGGCAAATATCGCGTAGACCGATCCGAATTGTCGTCAGGATTATTGGAAATATTAGATTATATCCTTTTCAAAGAAAGGACACATTTAAAGAGGGGTGCGGGTATTACCACAATACCAGACAAGCTGTTTCGGCATCATATTTGTTGCGAACGAGACGTGAAACAAGAAATAATAGATGCGTTTTTGAATAAATTTCATATGAAGAAAATTGAAGAATATAAAGAATTATCTACATAGATTATATGGCGACCAGTAAATCCATGCAAATTGATACAAATATTAATAATTATACTTATCCCGAACTTTTAATTATCTTGGACTTGGACGATGCGACAGATACTGGATTGATAATAAAAAAAACAAATGCTTATATTGAAAAATATACAAAGGAGCGAAATGACCGGATGATTATTTTTTTTAATGAAATACAGGCAAAGTTGTTGGATTATGCAAGACAATTAGCTACAAGTGCAAAAGACGCGGAATATGAGCCAGCGCAAAAGCAAACGGACAAATGGATTAAGAACATAGAATCGCTTCCACAAGCAAATCAGGTGCAAACAGACAAGATTACCGACCGATTCCAGAAAATTGGCGTCTATTCAAATAATCATGTGCCGATGAATAGAGAAACCCTCGGTGTGAATAATACATACGACTTGCCTGTTGCTCAAGATGGTAAGTTGAATCCTACGTTGAAAAATACGACCCAGCGGTTGATAGTGTTGGATAGCTTTTTCCGTCAAGAATCGTCTGGACCGAGTATTAGCACGGATTATACGTTGGATTTGTCGGACCATCTTACCGATGTCTTGTCGTTGCGGTTATGGTCTATTGAGGTCCCATTGACATATTATGTAATAGACGTAAATTATGGAAATACTTGTTTTTGGGTATCAGATGCATCAGGTGGGGTTATCAATAACATTGCAATATCAATTCCGTCTGGCAATTATACACCCAGCACGTTCGTAACGGCCTTGAATGACGCATTTACGGCAGCTGGGTTTGCATTCATATCGCCAGCCATACCAGTATCATATAATTCGTCAAATTATAAAATAACCATGCAGTTGAATGGAGGAAACTATACGCCACCAGTTGGTTCAACAACAACAGCCTTCACAATTAACCCGATTACAACAAGATTGATATTCTTTGACCCTACTCTAAAATTGCAATGCGAAACAACCTGTGTCCAAAATGGGTTATATCTAAACCAAACACTTGGCTGGCTTATGGGGTATCATAATTCAACGATTATTGAAAATGGTATAATATTACAAACTGGAGCGATTCGTGTAGACGCAAGCGGAAACACTGCAGATTCAGTATTGGATTTAAATGGTCCACGATATTTCATATTAGCTTTAGACGACTATAATCAGAATCACTTGAACAATGGCCTTGTATCTATTACCGAACCATCCAAAGTGGTGAAATTGCCGTCTTATTATTCGCCAGACCAGCCGTATATTTGTGAACCATCTGAGTTTGGACAGGTCGCCCAGCTAACACAGAGCTCTCCGCGAACCTTGACCCAGAGTCAGATATACACCATCAATGAAATCCTAAAAAATAATGTTAATAACATGGAACTACGTGCAAAGGCGCCAACTACAACAGATGTGTTTGCTATTATCCCGATTAAACAATCATCTGTTGGTGGAACATTATACGTTGATTTTAGCGGGCAGTTGCAGGACAACAGGCGCACGTATTTTGGTCCGGTAGATATTGACAGAATGCGTATTCGTCTCTTAAACGACAAGGGAAACGTAGTAAATTTGAATGGTGCCGATTGGGCAATTACCATCATCAGTGAAAACTTGTATCAATACTAGTCTAGTCGTGCAGTTCAATCATTTATTTCTCTCTGTATTATATATGATTGAACAGATAATTGATTTTATAGGATTTAATGGTCCAATTATATTATTTTTGGCATCCATTATTTATTTATATGTCAAAAATAGCTATTTTACGATATACGTTATAGGGTTCATGTTCAGTGGTTTAATAAATTATATTTTGAAAGGCCTTTTCAAACAACCTAGACCTATAGACGACAAGCACTTGTTCAATTTGGAAAAAATGTATCGTAGTGTGCTAACATTTGAAAACTATGGTATGCCTTCGGCTCATACTCAAGCCGTATTCTACACAACAACATTTACATATTTGGCAGTGGAAAACAATGTTTTGTTGGTTAGCAGTCTCTTTATTTCTCTCTTGACAATATATCAAAGAGTCCAAAGTAAGCAACATTTTTTGTTCCAAACAATAGTCGGTGCAATAATTGGCATTATTCTTGGATTCGCGTTTTATAAATATGCCAAAAATCAACTCCAAGGGCCTATAAAACCAAAGGAAGATGATTATGCGCCGTTATAAAAGTTGATCGGTCCAATATTTAAGTGTTAGCTTTTCATAATTGAATTTTCTCTCTTTAAACTCTCGAAGTGTTTTTTGCAACAATTCTGGCGTCACATCGCTCCATTCATCCACGTTTAAGACGGGCAAATCTGCGAAAAGAGATTTGAATTGTTTGGCGCGGACGATTGGAATTGCTCCTAGGCACAAGGCTTCCCATGTTCGATGGCAATCATATCCGTTTCCAAAAGGCGATAATACAAATGAATACTTGCACATCTCTTCCCAAGTTTGAGACCTAGAAAAATAAGTTGATGCATTTTCAATTAAGCCTGGTTTGTTATATAGGGCGCCAATTGCACTACCTCTATCACCATATCTATCCAATTTGTGATGGACATTGGAAAAAATTTTACAGATTCTTTCGTCGACGGGTTTCATAGATTTACGTAATTCGTTCAAAATGGATTCTTGTTCTACTGGTTTCGATCCTTCATTGTGCATTTTCCACCAATGATTGGGTTCATTAGATATAGTATGATAATCTAGCCCAATCGGCATTTGAAAAACATTGGGAGCTGGTGTGTCTGTTATATTTTGAGCAAACCATTTTAATAAATAGGGAGATTCTACTAGTTTTTTAAATAATTCTGGAGAAAGACCTTCCTTTTGGACATCTAGATCAGAATCGCCGGACACTAGATAAAAAGGCATGGTTATCTTGGGCAATATAGACGATACAAAATAAGTTAACAAATGTGTACAAACATAAATTGACATGTTTTTGGATTGGTGCATAGTATCAAGATATGTTTTATCATGATCGCATGATGATTGTGGCGTTTTAGAGTGTATTGTGCACGATTTAAGTAATCCGCGACTAGAAACTACTTGACATTCGTGTTCTTCCCCATTATAATCAAAGAGACTTTCCGGCGAAATGGCAATTTTCGCATTATTCTTAATTTTGGCCATTATATGAAAACTGCGATGCTCACAATCTTGGTCGGGACCGCTACATTGATAAGGTGTAATGGGACCACATAGTTCAATATTTTTTTTCAACAAAAAAGGAGGAATCAAGTCCAATCTAGGAGTGCCATCGTATACGCAATCTATAAACTTGGCAGTCCTATATATGGCAAACCCACCAAATGCCGAGTACACTTCGACCAAACCGCCTGCCGGGCAATCGCGCAAAGCGCTATCAATAGCATTTTGATATACTGGCAAAGTGTGAGGCTTTTGAAAATGCCAGCAACTATATATAAGTTCTTTCATTGAAAGAGCCCACAAATCGTAATATTGACTCCTGGTAAATGATAATGCGTCCCAATCACTTCTTTTTAGGTATTTTTTCAATCTATCAACCTTAATTGGAGAGATAGATATATCATCGGCATCCATTACAATAAAGTATTGAAAGTCTGGACAATTATCACGAATATATTGAATGCACCCGTTTCTTGCATGGGCGAGCTTATATGTTTTTCCTGCATTAAATGGCGTAGGATTTATTATCAAGGATACCTTGTTGTTTCTGGCCTGATAATTTTGAATTCTCTCTAAAGTATCGTCAATAAACCAACTAGGTTCAGAATGATCAAAAAATATAACGACTCGATAATCGTCAAAGATACTTCCAATTTTGTCCATATTTGAAAATACTGCGTCTAAATAATGTCCGAAACCCTTAACTGCGGCGCATATACAACATTTATTCATTTAATATACTAAATGTTGTAAAATATGAAATTATAACACAAAACGACTTACAAATTGGTTAAAAGAGAACATCTGGGGATATGGCGACAATGGCGTCATTGTTAAATATGGCGCGCAAATGGAAGCTACGATGTTCACAATCTTGGTCAGGTCCCCCCCAATAATACGGAGTTATCTCTCCACAAACACGTTTGTTTTCTTCCATCAAAAATGGAGGAATCAAATCCAATCTAGACTGCCCGTCATAACAACTATCAATAAAATTGCGTGTTCTATAAATACCAAACCCATTAAAGGCAGAGTAGACGGATATTAATTCGCCAGGTGGACACGTTTTAAATAAATGTTGAATAGCATCCTTATAAATTTGATGAGCATTAGGTTGACTAAAATGCCAGCAACTATACACGAGATGTTTCATAGAGAGAGCCCATAAATCATAATATGGGCGGGAGGAATTAAATGACAATCCATCCCAGTCGGTTCTTTTCAGATTCTTTTGCAAGACGTCTAAATTAACTGGCAATGCACATACATCATCGCAATCCATCATAATGAAATATTTGTATTCTGTGAAATACTCTCGTATATGTTTCAAGCAATGGTTTCGTGCATTTGCAATTTTATGTGTACGGCCTCCATTTTGCACAGGTATAGTATTGATCAGTAATCGAAACCGACTATTTTTTTCTACATAATCGGTTAATATTTTTAAGGTATTGTCTGTGGAATCATCATAGCATAGAATAATAACATATTCATCAAAAACACTACCGATTTTTTCCATATTAGCCAAAACTCTCTCTAAATATTGGGCACAATCCTTCACTGCTCCACATATACAACATGAATTCATTATTAATCTTAAACCTTATAATAATAGTATTTAAAGAACGAATAATTTATAATAATGTAAACTAGTTATTATTATATAATATATAATATGTCATATGTTATATGGCATCACCTAGAGGTTTGAAACTATTTGGTGATAAAAAAAGTGTAAATGAGTTTTTGAGATTGTCTAATAATACTATGGATGAATTTAACAATCCAAAACAAAAAAAGGTAAAATATCGTTATTTATGTTGGAAGTATTTGCCAAATATAAGAAATATGGACCTACCCATTATTCCAATAGATAGTAATTTAGAAGCAGTGCTGATTGAGTGTCGCATATTACCTCATATAGAATTTATCATTAGAAATGCAATTATTAAATTAGGCCCAAAATGGAGTCATACTATTGTATGTGGTAATAAAAATTACGATTATATGAATGAAATGTGTAAGAGTATTTCACCCAATATAAAAATTATTAGATTGAATGTAGATAATTTGGAAGTAACTACAACGTATAATAATTTATTAGCGAGTTTGTCTTTTTGGAATATGATTAAGGGAGATAAAATATTGATTCATCAAGAGGATAGTTGCGTGTTTAAAACAAATATAGATGATTTTTTGGAGTTTGATTATATCGGTGCGCCATGGAAAGAATCACAATGGATTAAAGATTTTGGACTAAAACTAGCGGTTGGTAATGGTGGGTTTAGTTTACGGACAAAACAAACAATGTTGAATGCTATTACCAAGGCTCCGCGTCCTCCTAATTGTCGCGTGTATGAAGACGTATATTTTGGACGTTGTATATATAATCATAAGCTTGGTTCATTGCCAACTATTTCTCAGGCATCTGAGTTTTCATCTGAAGAAATAGTAAATCATGCAAGTTTTGGTGGTCATTGTTTTTTCAACTACGATGTCAATGGTTTTGATCGTTTTATTCGCGATTGTATTATACCTATTCTCAACCCAAATACGATGAGCGTTGATTTGGGCACTAAATAAAAGGCACCGCGCCAAAAATTATTACCTGTATATAATATACATGGGGGCGGGAATATTACCAACGACAATTCACAACAACAAGCTATATTTTTTGTTCGGAAAGGAGAATAAGTATGCAGATACACCTGGTTGGAGCGACATTGGAGGCGGCACCGACAACGACGAGACATTTATGCAGACGGCGATGAGAGAAGGTGCCGAAGAACTGACTGGATTTTTAGGAATGGAGAATGATATTAAGAAATTATTGACTCGATATGGAACCTACAACATCGACTGGGGTAGTCCAAGTGGTAAAACGTATAGGATGCACATCTTTCCCATGGCTTTTGACCCCATGTTGCCGGTATATTACAACAATAATCACAAGTTTATTGAACGCAAGTTGTCTGCAAACATGATAAAGAACAGCAAAATATTCGAAAAGGACGAGATACGATGGGTCTGTATAGACGATATTCCAAAAATGCGCAAAAAGTTCCGGTCCTACTTCCAAACCAAAGCAGATATGATTTTGGACCAACGCGCAAAAATTGATGAATTTATTCGCGATGCGCTTCGCATGAAAAAGGGCACTAAAAATAAGACACGCAAAAATAAACGAAAGGGGTCGTTTTGAGTGGTTGGTCCTAGATTTATAATATCATATATATATAATATTATAAGTATGGCTGATAAAGAGGAACCTGGTGCAAAGGAAGACCATGGCTCAAAGAAGTTTAAAAGTGTTTCTAAGGATACGCTGTTTTATAACCCTGAGGCATATACAGGAGAATTAACCCAGAGTTTTATAAATGCAAATATCAAATCACAATTACTTATACGAGAAAACCTCATAGTTCCATATAAAGAACTGACCCCGGATAAAATAGAGACAATAATAGATTATATTCGGCAATACAATGACATAGTAGAGCAACGTACAATAATAAGAGGCGAATTAGGGCAGTATGTTGTAATTACCTCTAGCGCACACGCGCATTTATTAATTGAAGATACCACCTTAGGCGCATCGATTGTAGAACAAATCCGCGATGAAAGCACAATATTACAGGTATGGATCAAACTTTACAGAGAGACATATGGCGAAGAACCTGTTCCATTGGAGATTACTCGCTTTGAAAGGTATGCCAATAATTGTATGCTCATATCACAAGTATTATGTGGTGTATGTGGTATTTTTGAGGAAGCAGATGAACCAAAAGAAGGCGCCTTGCAGGAACCTAGAGTTCTCTCTTCAAGAGAAGTTGAACAGGCTACTATCCAAACATTTATGTCAAGTCTTGTAGAGTCTGGTATACCCATTACTAACAATGTAATGCAATTAATAATATATTTTACGCGACACGTATTAAGAGCGACCTTTAATTCCAGTTATGGACGTATTATGGAAACCATTGACGATGCTACGGATACAGATAAGCCGTGGTATGAACAAATACAGGAGATAGCAGATTCTGACACGGCGTGGTCAAGCTACCCAATAAATGTAGCAAAAAATCTATGTAAAAATTTCACATGTGAACCTACTCCAGGCGAGACTGAACTATATTATGCTAATTATGGAATGCACGTAAATCTAATGGGAGATGCTATACCAGATATGAGAATAAGAAATATGATGACTAATCCTGCGGAATATATAAATTATATAAGGATTCGAAATGAGCATGATATGAGTAATCCAAATATAAATATTGCTATACGTGCTATAGAATCATTAAGTATAACTCGTCAGACAAATCTCGCAGAACTATTTGCCATAGCAAATGCATTCAAGTTAAGACTAGCCTTGTTTGATTCTGGATGTGAATATTATCAAGACCAGGGACGCGTAAAGGTGCTTAGATGTGGAAAAGTTGTTGCTACAAAGGAACAAAAAGTAGAAGCAGAAAAAATACCCCCTAGTGTAAAACAAATGCAACCGCCGCCAGATTCTCAACGGGAGGAGGATACGCGATGGGAACCAGAATTTGGCGGAGGTCGCCGACGGCGCACTACAAAGAAAAAACATAGACGACGCGCCAAAAGAAAAACCAACCGCCCAAAACGAAAATATAAATATAGATACACGAAACGAAAGCATAATAATAATAATAAAAGGTCTACACGATGATACTAGCCAAGCCCCATCTATTCTGTCGGTGAAGACGATGGTTCCGGGACGGGAGTAGCCAACGCCTTAAACGCACAATGTTTCTTGGTCTTTTTGTGGGCTGTCATATATCCCATTGAAACTAACTTACCACAGGCGCATGTTATTTTTTCTCTCTTCATGCGCAATATCTCTTCTTTTTTGGATTCATAATAACTCTTTTGATAATCCAAATATTTGTCGCGATTTATCAGATTGTATTCAATCTGATAAGCCAGTTTATCTTCTCTCTTTGATGCATATTGTTCTTGTATTTTTTGTTTATTAATTTGGTAATATGTGGTATTTGTCATGGTTTCAGTCTCCTCGGCCATTTTGATTATGATGTCTTGATACCGCCTCATTGATCGATTTAATATGATTTCAATTTTTTTATAAATTCAGCGAAGGTGAAATTAAATATAATTAAAAATGATTTGAATATGACACGTAATTGTAATATAAATACGATGCAGTTTATTGAAGCTGATGAGATTGACGTTGATGACAATGCGGATGATGATATGACATATCAATACATTATTTCGCCCAAGTTATCAAAATCATTTCGCGAGGTCGGGCATTATACAAAAGTTCTCTCTACTGGCAGAGTTGCCAAGATAATTTACACGACTCTTTGGCGGGACGGGTCGTGTCAGGTTGAATTGAATAATACAGAAAAAGAAGAGGTGCTATCATCTAAGAGTGTTTGCGTGAATGATTATTCTTGTGAGTTTTGCGAATCGACAGACGGATGTTATACCTGTGCTGAATTGGAGGATGAAGAAAACTATACGGATATTGAAATCAAAGAAATATTAGAATCCGCGTGTGAAACGCCCGATAACGAAGAAGACGGATTCACGATGGATGAATGTAGTACACAAATCATGGAAGAAGAAGGTGGTTGGAGTTTGGATGAGACGTATTATTATATTGATAATGGATGTGAACTTGTACAAGATGAAGATACGTTGTAGATTTTCAGTTCTTGTATAATTATTAGATTGAGACATTTTTTAAAATTATTGCAATATTTTACAAGTTAAGTGATTTTTAAATATATTATTATTATAAATGAGACATAAAAAACGTACTATTCATAAATATAAAAATAGAACTAAGCCTAAAAATAAACATAATAAGACTCGTAAGAACCCAGTCAGAAATAGGAGCAAACAAGCGAGTAGAAAATATACGAGTTTGCACAGAAAAACAATAAAAATGAGAGGCGGTAGTGATGTACTTGCGAAAGCATACGACGCGGTTCAGAAAGGTATAAGTAGTGTTGGGTCCGTTTTTGGTGGTCCGGGTACACAGGCTCTTCCACGCTCACGCGAGGAAATCATGACGTATATGGGTCAGATGGTTGAAGTTCCCTTGCCTAACAAAAAATTTACATATGCCGAATATGCGCGAATGATAGAATTTCAAAAAAAATTGGTAGATTTGATTAATGGTATAAAAACTTCAAAAATAAAATCACCTTACACGGCAGCTTCTACGTTATTACAGAGTATAGTCGACTTTAATAAGCAGATGCCTTCACACAAGCATTACGATTTTTTAATAGGATACTACCCCGCTACATCAGAAAATAGTGGGTTAAAAATTATTGATTTTTCTCTCGGTGATAATCAACTACCACTGGCTATTAAATTATATGTAAAATCTCCCCAATTTGCAGCAGATTATGGTACCGAGGAATTGAATGATGACGCAAAAGGTATAGAAACAGATATATTTGAACCAAATGATTATATTGCAGGTATTGATAACGATACGATTTACAACTATAAACCTACTTTAATAGGTATGTTAGATGCAATATATTATTGCATACCTGATAAAACTATATGTTTAGAATTAACTAGACGATTACATAGCGTAGACCCTCATATAGTTGAACGTGTAAGCCCACTTACATGGACAACGCCTTTATGTACAGCCGTCTCTTTCCTACAAGATAAGAAGGTAATACTTGAATTAATGGAACTAATTAAATCAAACCAACTTATGCAAAAAGCATTGTTTCGTTACTACAGAGATAGTTATTACCCGGAGATACATGCTGACCAATTTAGAGAAAATGGTATAAACCTTCTTGGAGATAGGGTTGAGTCTGTTAAAATGTACCTTTTAATAAAAAACATAATTGCTGTGGGCTCTAATCCTGATGGGAGCAAAAATATGAATGCAATAGTAATTAGGAATAGTACAAAATATATGTATGACATGTTAGACAAATTTTGGGAAAAATATAAAGGATATTTGATCAAATATTGCGTTGAATGGTATGAACAAGGACTACCATTATCAATATCACAATGGTTAGGATACAGCTTGACGAGTTATATAGCGGAGATTAAAGAACAGGAGAGAGTACAAAATATGAGCGAGGCTGAATTATTAGCACAATTTGAAGAAGACACCCCAAAAGCAGATAATAAGGGGGCTAAAAACAAACAACCGAAACAGCAATCACAACCGAAAAAGAAGCCGGAGAAAGAAGTCGACGATAGAAAAAAGGCAGAAGCTGACGAAAAAGAAAGAGTAAGACTTGAACAAGCAAGGTTGCGAGCAGAAGCAGAAGAACGGAAAAGGGTCGCTGCAGAAGCAGAAGCAGAACGGAAAAGGTTAGCAGATGAGGCGCAAAAGGCCGCTGAAGCAGAACGAAAAAAGCTAGCAGATGAAGAGAAAAAATTGGCAAAAGCCGCAAAAAAGGCTCAGAAAAAGGCAGAAGAAGCTCTTGCGGCGACTGCTGCGGCAGAAGCAGCTGCCGTATTAGCAGAAGCAGAAGAAGCACGTGCTAGAGAAAAACAAAGATTGAGTGCAAGAACCCCTCCATTTTTTGAACCTGAATCCGAAAAATATTCAAGAATGGAAGAAAGTAGTCAAGGGGCCTCACAATCTGTCGAAATGGAGGATGCTACACAATTTCGTAGTATCGTTGAACCAATCCCGGTTGGTCCAAAAGTTGCATATGTTTATCCTGATTTATCTGGATTGAGAATGCTTGGCGTTAACCCGGATTCTATAATTGCATCGACTATGAGTTTGTTGCAACCATATATTGATTCGGGTAATATCAATGGAGTTTGTGGGTTGATAACATCTAAAATTACAAATTATACCTTGCAAAGTAATATGTATTATAATTTCATGTCTTGTATAACCTTTATCATTGTCGGACAACTAACAATTTTGTTGAAAACCACAAAATATCGTCTGATTTTAAAAGGCAGTAAAGCTCTACAAATAGCATTTGCAAATACTATAGATACAAAACCATACTTGATTAGTGATGATATAGATATCTTGTTAGTGCCTGCTGACCGAGAAGCTATCCAAACAAAACCAGGGATGTATACAGATAGTGGTGTGGTAGCAGGAGATATATGTTCAATGATAGAATGGATTATAAGGTCGGCTTTACCACCTGGACTATCGGCGCTCGTTTCAGTGTTGAACCCGATGAAACAATTTGCAAGGAATCCGAACGTTTTCAAAATATCTCATCTTGAACCCAGTGGAAAATTGTCTGTTATTGCAGACATTGATATAAGATATACCAAAAATGCAGCTATGATATTCTCTCAAGAAGACGAACATCTCTCTAGAATAGGTTTTCCAGTAATGTCAGAAGATCAAAGTTTTGATACATTTTATAATCCAGCTAGAATGTTTTATACAACTATAGATATACCAAATATACAGCTTGAATATTTACATCAAACAATAGATGCAGCGTTTGAAGAAAAAATTTATTATTATATAAAATATATTTTGTTGAAAACTCCTTATAATGATAATAGCTTTCTGTTAGATAAATTTAAAAAATCAATAATGGCAATACTCAATTATAACTATTTTATGATACCTCAAGCAAGACGTAAAAAATTTATGAATTATTCAGAAGGATATATTACAAACTTTCTATCGCCTTATCCTAATAAAAAATACTACCTTAATCTTGTGTTAAATACATTATTTCCTGGTAAGAGTGCCGGGGGTCTTTAAGCTACTTTCAAAAATATATAATATTTTGTGGGATTTAAAAGTTCCCACCATTGCGTTTTTACGATTTTTTACTCCAAATCCTTTTTCAGAAAATGAAAAATGGACATTTATAAATGTCCATTTTTGGAAATCCCAAAATACTTTTGGAAAATCGAACGTTTGTGAGCATAATGAAAAATTAGCGTCTCACGACCAAAAAAATATTTTCAACTTTGTGATGCTAATTTTTTTTATTTTTAATGCGGATTCTTTAGGCGATTTTTTATGTTAGGATTTATAAAGATGAATCCTAACAAAAATCCTAACATTTTCGCGCCCCAAGAGTCATTATTAAAAACCTGCAATACTTGTCATTATATATGCAGTAAATCAAGTGAATGGCATCGACATTTATTAACCCGTAAACACATGGCCCTAACAAATCCTAACATCGAATGCAGTGAAAAATCGCCGTCTAACGTGCAGTCATATGAGTGTAAATGCGGTAAAAAATACAGGCATCGTTCCACTCTTTCACAGCATAAAAAGGTATGCAACGACAATCAATCTAATACACCCGCATATACATCACAATCTTCCACCAAACTTGAACAAAATAACAAATCATCGTCAGAGGATCTACAAACAAATCTCATATTGGAGCTGGTTAAGCAAAACCAAGAGTTCAAACAATTATTGATAGAGCAAAACAAGACCATTATAGAGGTCGCGAAAAATAGTCAAGTGAATAATACAATTAGCAATAGCAACAATAATAACAAGACATTCAATCTGAATGTATTCTTGAACGAGACGTGCAAAGATGCGATGAATATGAAGGATTTCATCAAATCGCTTGAATTGAGTCTGCCAGAGCTGGAAAGGATGGGCGAAGTAGGGTTTGCCGAAGGCATGTCTCGTGTCTTTGTTGACCGCTTGAATAGCTTGGATATAACCAAGCGTCCGATTCATTGCAGCGACGTCAAGAGAGAAATAATTCATATCAAGGACGATAACAAGTGGGAGAGGGATAATGCTAACTTGGATAGGCTAAGAAAGATCATCAAGCAACTGACACATAAGAATATCTTGAGGGTGGACGACTGGAAAAAGGCGAATCCAGGTTGCACGGAGTATAATAGCAGGAAAAATGTCCAATACTTGAGAATAAATATGGAGGCAATTGGTCCAGTAGATGAAGCAGAAGAGAAGAGGGATTTTGGTAAGATAATTCGTCGCGTAGCTGAGAATACAGCCATAGACAAGAAATACTTGTGTGTATAAGTTATTTCTTTAGCTATTGGTTGTGAATCCTATAATATTATATTTTTATAAGCTAGATATGTTAAATAATCAAAGCCAGGTTGAGAAAAAAGCAAAATATGGATTTAATCCTAATCAGCTTGGTCGTGAAAGACCAAATTTATTTGTAAATATGAAGAAGAATGAAGTAAAACTAACAAATATTACAGGACCCATAAAAATAGATACTAAAATGGATACTCTCATGAATACAAAAGTGTATATTATTAATAATATACATGGTGGAGGAACATTAAAGTATAAAAATGATATTAAAGCAAAATACAAACATGTTAATTTTATAGAAGTGCCGGACAAAAAAACGCTTAATTCTATAAGATTCAACGTGAATGATGTTTTATTTGTGCAACAATTATTATTTACTGATCTTGTTCCACGCGACATAGTAAATATAAAATACAAATATAGCATTAAAATAATCATATCGATTCATGATTTTTATTGGATTACAGATGTTTTAAATAATCATCCAAAAAACGCATATTATCATTGGTCGTATCTATTTCAAAATCTAAAAATACACCCCGAGATAGTAGAATTATTTGCAAACGCAGACCTTATAATTCATCCGTCTTACTTTACATATGAAACATACCAAAAATGGTTTCGAGTTGATAATTTTATTATATCTTATCACAATGACTATAAGACCGATTATTCAACTAAAAGGATACCTCCTATAATTAATCATGAGATCAATATAGGAGTTATGCATGAATATATGGAATATAAAGGGAGTGAAGCCATTTCATATCTTGTTAAAAATGTAGTACGTTATGAAGGTTATAATTTAAATTATCTAATCGTAGGAAAAAATATTGGCGTTTATCAAGAGGACGAGTTTTATGAATACGTCAAAAAGTATAACATTCATTTTTTGCTTTTATTGAATAAATGGGGAGAGACGTATTGTTATTCATTAACAAAATATATTAACTCGGGATTGCCGATTTTGTATAATAATATTGGTGCATGTAAGTATAGAATTCCGCCAAACGTGGAACATTATAAAAAAGTTATCGATGTTGAGTCGGAATTTAATAACATTAACAATCTGATCGGTAAAAAGATGAAAGAGATGTTGGATTATGTAATAAGGGAAAATGGTAAATATAACAAAGAGAATACATCTGCTATTATCCAGTATTCTCCTTTATTTGAGAATTTATTTAACTTTGATATTCAAAATATAAACTATAGTAAAGTGCACTCAAGAGTGAAGCCATTTTGTATATACTTTCCGCAGTTTCACATGCTGGAAGAGAATAATAAAAATTATTATCCAGGAATGACGGATATTACAAATTTACAAATGTATTTGAAAGAAAACAAAAACGTCCATAATTTGATGACGCCATCAAAAGAAATATTAAATTTATCAGAACCATTAAAATATGATTTAACCGATACAACCCTCATTCAAAGACAAGTAGACATAGCCAAATCATTTGGTATATATGGATTTGCCGTATATTATTATTGGTTTTCAGCAAATTCAATAACAAATAGACATTTGATAATGGAGAATTGTTTTAATAATTTTTTTAATGGAGCTGTAAAACTAGGTGATAATTTTAAGGTTTATTTTATTTGGGCAAACGAAGATTGGAGAAATAATGTGGCATTTAATACAAAAGCGCAGATATATAATACATATGATGTTGAGAATTTCAAGTCAAATATTACAACATTGATGAAGTATTTCAAACATATTAATTATTACAAGATTGATAATAAGCCAGTTTTTTATGTTCACCATCCTTGGTTGATACCAAAAGAAAAACTATATATTTTTAATAAAATGTTGAACGAAGAATGTATATCAGAAGGATTTAATGGTATAAATTTTGTTGTGAATAATATGCGCGATCAGTATGAAAATAATTATACAGGCATGAATAAATATAACCACAATCCAGACTATAAAAGGCATCCAGCTACAACGAATTATATTGATCATGTAAAAGAAAACAGAAATAAAAATGATGTATCTCTTGCTTACCCAGCAAGCATGTTTTTTGATTTTAATAATACAGCGAGATTATATATTACCATAAAGGTGAAGAATTCTACGATTATATATAATAATACGTATCCAGCGCAAGCAGAAAATTTAAGAGTATTAATGGATAGATATAAATTGCAACGTGCAGAGATAAATAAGATAATGTTATTCAATTCGTGGAATGAATGGGGAGAAAATATGGCGATTGAACCAAGTACAGAGAAAGGTTATTCTTACTTGAATATGATAAAGTTTGCACTCTTACGATTCATGTAGGAAGGCGTTTAATTTCATATATATTTATACGATATGATATATATATATATGAAAATTGCAATTATTTCAAAGGTTGGACATTGTGAATGTTTATTTTTTTTATGTGAAATCTTACAAGAACATAAAATAACAATATATGTTGTGCCCCAACACACAAAAGGTGAAGAGAATTCTCTTTGTAAAATGTATTCTAATATTGAGGTGGTTAAAATAACAGAAAAATTAACGGAGGAAATTGTTCCGATGTATGATCAAATAATTAAACTCTCAAGTAATGATGACATATTGTATCATCCAAGAGTGATTTCATTACTACATGTATCATCTCTAAGGGATAATTCTAATAGATATATATCGTTAAGCCCATTTGTAGAAGGCGACAACGTATCGTATATGCTTCCAGTGTATAATCCAATAAATGTGCGAAGATGTTATAATAAGTCGATAACGTTCGTGGGCTATTTTATGAATAGGTGGGTAGATGAAGATTTACAATATTTTATAGAAAATAGTAATCATACTTTTAATTTTATTGTGTGGGGAGATGGAAATTACGACAATTTAACAAGATTTCCAAATGTTGCGGTATATTACAATATTCAATATGACCATTTAACAGATATAATAAACAATAGTAGTTATATGTTATTACGTAATGCGTCATACATAAATTATGATAGATTTACTGGGATGATTTCATTAGCATTGTCTTTTAAAAAGCCAATGATAGTTGATAAAAAAACAAGAGATGCATATAATATACCAGGTATAGTGTATGAGAAGCGGTTTTCAGAAATAATTGATACATTGAAAAATGATGTTTCGCCAATAGTCTATGAAAAAATAGTGGATTCAATAAGCGAATTTAATAAAGATGTTATAAATAAAAATAAACGATCCATATGTGAATTATGTAAAACATAACATTAGCTCATCTTGTATAATTGCCTAATATTTTCTCCAGACCCAATTGAAATTTTGCAAAATAATTGAGGATAATCCCTCATTAATTCAGTTAAAACCATTCTATCGGACCCATATTGCCAAAATTTCTGTTTTGAATTTTTAAACCTTTGAAGGTATGCATAATAAAGTGTATGTACGTTATCAATTAAATCCCGATGTATAATGTGAATAGTGCTTGCATAAGTATGTATGCCATTAGAAGGATACGGGTCGCTATACAATATTTTATCATGTGGAAAACAATTTAGATCTGTTAGATTCAATCGAGTACATGGCGGAGGTTCATTTCTAAAGGGAAAGGCGCCCGCATCATACCAAATATAAAAGTCCGTTGCATTTTTTCCATCCATGTCCTTTGCAAGTTTCATGAGATTGATTTTTTCGTGCCATATTTTTCCAAGTTCGGTAGATGGAATTTCAGAGCGATGCGTCCAATATTTGTTATAAAAATTACTTGAATAAAATTTGCTGATAGGATGTTCAACAAAAATAGTTTCTATGTTTTCGCGATGTGGTAATATTATATCTTTTGTTGTAGTATCGCAGAAAAAATACATGCGTTGATTTATTTTCAATGTATTCTCAAACCATTTACAATAGTCTTTATGTGAGTGTTTACTGCAAACTGGCCAATATCCTGATACAATAGTAATGTTGTCTTTTCTCTCTACGCTCATAGAGTATATACAGAAAATAATATTTTGTTAATATCATTGTTGAAAATTATATAGTGCTTGGAAATCTTAATCTATCTTGAAAAAAAATACCTCTATGCCCATATATATAACTTTGCAGGTCATATCTAACAATATTGGCTGGATATTTTTTAGAGAATTCTTCCAAAATCATATCCATATATTCAAAGTTGGATTGTTTTGCGAATTCAACTAATTCTTTTGCTCCATTTTTGGATAATCCGATGGCGTGTAATCCGCGTACATTGCCAGATATGGATAAAACTTTATGAGAATATATAGAATACATTGTATCTTTAATGGTGTTTTGACCTCTATCTTCACAGATTCCCAAATAAAAAAACATTTTTGAGATTGGTTCATACTTAATAATTTCAGAAAGAGAAATATTTTCTAGAATATTAATATCATCTTCAAATACATATGCGTATTCATCTACACCATTATGTATTAATTCGTATATATGACACATACTAATTTTATTGGATATGACGGGGTTTGGATGAGGGATGTGCTGAACTAACACAACATTGAAGCCGATTTGAGTTAATATGTGTTGTGAGAATAATGTTCGTTGTGAATCTTTATTTGTAGTTAATAGATATGCGATTCTAGTGTCGGACATGTAATTACCAAATATATTAACATATTGGGTAATTTTAATATATTATGTATTATAATTAATATTATTTCTTGGGTATAACCAAATTGAGTGGTTCCTGAAGTTCATTTGATTTGAGGCTTGCTTTACATTTGCGCATATGTGCTGCGAGACTTGCCTTGTTTTTGCCGCTCCATTGATTGCAAGAAGTGCATTTGAATTCGCTGTCGTGTTCTTCTTTTCCAATCGCAATTAATGTTTTACGCAGACAAGGGAAGGTCATTTCTTCCATATTGTCAATCATTTGTTTGCTAGTAGTTTTGATAAACTCAATCATTTCTAGTCTTTTTACACCATATCTATGGTACTCTTCTACAATATCGTCAATATCTGCGGTGGAAATAGTCATAGTATCATGCGTATATTCCTTTTCAATAACATTCAACTTGAGTGAAAGAGAATCGATAATATCAATAGCTGTCTTGATTTTATCAATATCATAGCCAACGTTGGGAATATATACACAAATAAGTCCTTCAACTATGTCAATTTGAAAGTTCTTTTTATAAGTGATAGGACTATATTGAGATAGAAAAATTCCGTGGCATTTTTTAAGCTGAACGTCTCTCACGAACTTATCTACCTCTTCAGTATTGACATTGTTTTTATAATCTTTGTTTTCAAACATGATGGTTGGGCTAGCTTTGTTAAAACGCTTAACAATGAAATCGCCAGAGGCGGTAGTGCTACGGCAATCAATAATTTCATCGCTTGGAAAGATATTTTGCAAAACGCCATACAATATATTTTCAGAGATAGATCCCTTTACCGAAGAGTTATTTTTATATCTATTCAAGAATTCCAAGAGTTCATTGGCGAGCTTTGCTTGTTCTTTTGTTTGTGTAAACGCTGTTTCTTTCAAGGAAGACAAACTGGTGTTCATTCTCTCTTCACTTGCAGAAATGAAACTATAAATAGGTTGTTGCAAAGAACAAACCATGGTATTAAATTGTGTATCAATAGTCCCCATAAACTCTTTAAGTGAAGTATCGTCTCTCGTGGTGTTTTCCAAAAGTTTCTTGGTATCGGCAGAGATATTGTTGTAGAATTCTTTTAGAGTGGTGTCAACTTGCTTGTAATGTATTGTTTGGTTCTTTGGAATAACTTCGTTGAGAAGATTAGTAGTCTTCATAACTAATGCTTCAGTATTTCTCTCTAAGAGTGAAGATAGCTTATCGCTATGTGTCAAGTTGCTATTGGTTAGCAATGTTTTTACATCTTCCATGTATTCCTTTTTGGATTCATGCATCTTAAGTATCATGTCCTTACTTTGCTTAGATACCTCACCTTTGATGTCTTTAACAATAGAAAGGATTTCCGCATTAGTCGTACTATTAATGGTGCTAGACAAGTTGGAAGAGAGATTCTTCAGTATATTAATAAATATATGATTCATCGTGACGATATCAAGGTGTGGGTTTTCGTTGAAATACTTAACAATAGTTGCATCTGTTATCGTAATACTTTCGGGCATATATAAAAGTATTCGGAATGTCTTTAAGTCGTTTTCTAATTTTTCTAATTTTTTTCT
>Ga0209599_10000611_pt1 | contig 22059 bp, 8 predicted proteins | sample Shrwel_input2_FT_FD_187534 | JGI IMG/M metagenome (GOLD analysis project Ga0209599, IMG submission 187534) | Subsurface microbial communities from deep shales in Ohio, USA - Utica-3 well 1 S input2 FT (SPAdes) (version 2) ... | reverse complement strand
TCTTGAGTTAATATTTTAAGTCCTAAAATTTTAGCATATTTAGAGTCATTTCTTTTGGTTAAAAATCCTGTAAGTTCATAAGGAAGATTATCATTGTCTAAAATAGCTCCTGCCATTGCCACAGAATGGTCGGAGATTCCCAAAATCATAATTCTCTTTTTCTGAGTGCTTGCTTTAACATGCTTAATAAAATAAAATGCTTGTTTTACTGCTAGCCTAAAAACCAACAACGCAGTAAAAGAGATGACAAAATACAGCAGTAAAAGAGGCGTATAAAATAATTTGATTTTGGTTAACCAAAAAGTAGAATATTTGAGTACTAAAAGAAATACAACGGTAATAAAAGAAGACCAAAATATTTTTTGAATATCAATAAAAGTAGAATGTCTAATTATGCCCGCAAAAGTTTTGAACACATACATGAATATGATGTTTGTGCCAATAATGACAATATATTTCCATTCTATAGGTAAATATTTTGGAAGAATCGTGATTTTATTTAATATAAAAAAAGCTGTGCCCAATGAAACAAATAAAATACAGACATCAATTAAAAACACCATCCAACGTGGAAGGTATCTTAGACTAGAGATTCTGAGGTAATTGTCCCCACTGGTCATTTTATTTTTAGAACTGTTCGGCATCATTTACAAATAGATTTATCCTAACAAATTTTTTATTACCTTATTAATTCTTTCTTTATTGTCGTCTGTAAGATTAGAGCCAGAAGGCAGGCACAATCCATTATTGAACAGCGTCTCAGCAATATTTGCGCCAAAATACATTTTATTGGCAAAAAGTGGTTGCAGATGCATAGGCTTCCAGAGCGGTCTAGTCTCTATATTTTCTTCTGCAAAGGCCAATCTCCAAAACTCTCTGTCTTTATTTCCTGTTTTTTCAGGGTGTATAATGATCGCATTGAGCCAATGATTGGATTGATAATCTTCGGATGGTTCAGTAAATAGTTCTACTCCTTCCTGATTTTTGAAAATATTTTTATAAAACTCGTGATTAGCTCTTCTCTCTGCTACCCTTTGGTCTATCACTTCCATCTGACCTCGCCCTATTCCTGCGCAAACATTGCTTAACCTGTAGTTGTATCCTACAATAGAATGCTGATAATGTGGTGCGTTATCTTTGGCTTGAGTGGAAAGAAAAACTGCTTTTTGTTTATAAATTTCTTCTTTGAGCACTAATGCCCCTCCTCCAGAAGTGGTAATAATTTTATTTCCATTAAAACTCAAGACAGAAATATCTCCAAATGTTCCACATTTTTGACCTTTATAAGTGCTTCCTAATGCTTCTGCACTGTCTTCGATAATAGGAATATTATATTTTTCTGAAATGGCTTTTATTTCTTCTACTTTATACGGCATTCCGTAAAGGCAAACCGTAATAATGGCTTTTGGTTTTTTGCCTTTTTCAATGCAAACCTTAATGGCCTCTTCTACTGCAATAGGGCAAAGATTCCAAGTATCTTTTTCACTGTCTACAAAAACGGGTATTCCTCCTAAATAAATAATAGGATTAGCTGACGCGGCAAAAGTAAGGGATTGACAGATGACAAAATCATCTTTTTCTACGCCTAACATGGCTAGTGCAAGATGTAGAGCGGCAGTACCTGTAGAGACTACTGCTACATGAGATTCTTGTCCCAGATAATTTTCTAAGTCTTTTTCGAAGCCGTCTACATTTGGTCCTAAAGGAGCAATCCAATTCCCATCAAAAGCTTCTTGAATATATTTCATTTCATTCCCGCTCATGTGCGGAGAAGAAAGCCAAATTTTTGATTTATTGTTCACTTAATTTCACTCAATTTAATAATTTTACCCGGGTTTCCTACCACTGTAGCTCCTGCAGGAACATCTTTTATAATCACTGCACCAGCTCCTACAATTGAATCTTGACCTATGGTTACCCCTGGGATAATTCTTGCTCCAATTCCTATCTGCGCACGTTTTTTTATGGTAATATTTCCAGCCAAAGTTACGGAAGGCGAAATATGCACAAAATCTTCAATTACGCAATCATGCTCTATCACAGATGCAGTATTGATAATGCAATGGTTTCCTATCTTCACTTCTGCATTTACACAAACTTGTGGCATCACTACTGTTCCTTCTCCTAATTCTGAGAATCTAGAAACAAAGGCACTTCTGTGAATCAAGGTTTCGAAGGCACAAATTCCAGAGAGTTTATTTACAATTTTTTCTCTGGCATTGGCATCTCCAACGGCTACAATTACTTTGTGCTTTCTTAGCAATTCTTCTGTAGGTTTGTAAATTTCGAGATGGTGGAAAAAATCTGCAGGAGGATTGTCATCTACCAGATATTCTAATAACATATCATTTGATAAAATGATATCGTAAATCACTTTTGCATGACCACCTGCACCGTATAAAACTAGACTATTCATTTCCTTTAAAAGCAATATTAGTAGCTTCTCCTTCTCGATTTACTCCTTCTAATTTAAGCACTTTTTTCAAAGTTAAGAACATTATTTGTAAATCAAGCAAAAAACTCAGATTTTCTACATACCAAACATCAAACTGGAATTTTTTTTCCCATTCTACGCCATTTCTCCCATTAATTTGTGCCCAACCTGTAATGCCCGGTTTTATGAGATGTCTTTTCTTTTGAAAATCATTATAAAGAGGCAGGTATTCTGGGAGTAATGGTCTAGGTCCTATGAGACTCATATTTCCTAGGAGCACATTGATGAGTTGTGGGATTTCGTCTAAAGAAGTTTTTCTTACTAATTTACCAATGCTGGTTAATCGTTCTTCATCTGGTAAGAGATCCCCTTGAGCATCTCTTTTATCGTTCATGGTTCTGAACTTGATGATTTTAAAAATTTCCTCGTTTTTCCCGGGTCTATTTTGTAGAAAAAAAACTTTTCCTCTATTGGCAAACAATAAAGCGATAAATACTATCAGAAAAATAGGACTCGTAACGATTATTCCTAACAATGACAGCACAAAATCTGATAAAGGTTTGAAAAAAATTTTATACATAACAACCTACAAATTTACTTATTTTTTTCAGGGAATGGTTATTTTTTTAACATTTTTTTAAGACTTTAATTCATTCTGAATCATTTCAAATTCATAACCTTTTGACATCAAGAATTTTATCAATTTTTGTTTTCTTTGATAGTCTTTCAGTCCATTGTAGGTGGGGAGTAATTTTTCGATAAAATCACGAATGGTATCTTGATAATCACGCTCATCTATTTCTGAAAAAGATTTGGCAATGAGTTTATCAGAAATTCCTTTGAGACGGAGTTGTTGTTTGATTTTATTTTTACCCCATTTTTTGATGTAGAATTTTCCTCGGGTGAAACTTTTAGCAAAGCGTTCTTCGTTTAAGTAGTTCTCTTTTATGAGATAGAGGATTATTTCTTCTTTGGCTTCAGGAATAAGCACAAACTCTTTCATTTTTTGTTCTACTTCTGCATGGCATCTGTCTTGGTAGACGCAAAAATTAACTAATTTTTGTTTAATTTCTTGGAAAGGAAAAAGTTTTTTTTCTTGCATGATTACAAAAATAAAAAACCGAAAGTAAACTTTCGGTTTTTTTTATTTTATTTTACGGTTTTATGATTTTTTAATTTGTAATGGTATACCATAATTGCGGATGCAGAAATTGCTAAGATTGGCAAATAGTCATCAATAGGAATTTCTTCGTCACCTGGTGGATTTCCCGGACCTGCTTCTTGTTCTCCACCAATACCGCCTAAAGCACCACTGGTATTTGTAGTTCCTGTAGCAGCATTTTCTGACTGTTGAAATCTATTTTCTTCTGTTTCTTGAGACTTGCCTAACAATACGGCTGTAAAAAGAAGCAGTGTGGAAATTAATGCCTTCATTTAGTTAAAATTATTTTTTTATTTACCATTTGTTCAGCAAATATAATGCTAAAAACATTAGTACCTGTATTTAAAATAGATTTTTCTATCATTAATTGTTTATTTTTTGCCTCAATGGTTTTCAAAAGTTTGCCAGAAATGTCATAAATTTTCACACGGTCAAAAGCTTTATCAGCCTTGATTACAAAATGATTTTCTGCTTCATACACTTGGATTCCATATTTATCATATTCATTTGTGGCTAAGATTTTATTTGTGGTATTGTAAACAATTTCAAATCTATCTGTACTTTCTCCTGGCTCTGCAATAAACGAATATTCTTGTTGTTGTAAATCAATGAAAATCGCTTCTTTTTTATCATGAAGATAAATGGGTTGACCATCTGAAAATTCACCTTCTTTTTTGGCCAAAGAAATGATGTGAACTCCTGCTTGGTAAAACGATGCACCGAGCGGTACCTTATCATTTGTTTTAAAAGGATACCCTCTACCTTGAATTATTAATTTCTTATTATCAACTTTAGAGTAGAAAGAGTCTGGACTTTCTACCAATAATTTGGAATCGAAATTTTCTTCAAAATTTTTCGTAGAACCTTCTTTATAAGCAATAAGTATGGTGTTTACTAATTTCATAGGTGTCATCAGCTGAATCCAGAACCTATCATTAGAATTTTGGTGGGTTGCATTTCTGTTAAAAAACACTCCAGAAGATGAATTTCTTATGCTATTATTAAAGTCTAAAGTTCTGGCTGCCCCAGTTGCTCTCACGATAAAACCTTGTCCTGGTTTCACAATATTGGTAGGTGTAGGAGAATCTGCTACACAACCTTCTACACATGTAGCAGGCGAAGCTGCAGGTACCCCACCAGAAGCGTTATACACTGCGTAATTGTTATAATAACCTAATTGAGGATAATTAGAATATTGCATCGCAGGATTAGGATTGATATTGGTCCAAAAATAAAACTCACCTGTGATATCTCCGCTATTGAGGGCATACAATTGGTCTAAATCTATGTTAGATGGATATGGATTCGAGACTAGATTATAACCGTGTGCTGCGTCTGTATATGATAAATTAAGTGATATACCTCCATTATTTGGCACTCCTCTAAATTCTCCATTAAAGAGCTGTAGCGTAGTGGCAGCGGTATTGCTTGCTCTAATCGCATATCCTTTTGCTGGAGTAAATGTATTGTTATAAGGGTCTATCCAAACGAAACCATCTGTAGCTTCGTTATAGGTATAGAATCTGCTTGGCATAGTGCCTGTAGAGAATGTACGCAGGTTTTGACTAGCAACAGGTGCTCCCCAATAATTGTAATCTAAACGTTTAAGGTTTGCGTTTCTTCTCACAGAAATACTTCCATTATTTACTCCGGCATCACTCACTTGAATTAAATTAGCATTATTTTCTACAATAAAATCTGTAGACACAGAATTGTTGGTAATTCCTTTATATACTCTTACAAAAGCATCTTCTTTTATGGTGAACTTAATTCCATTGTTCAATACAAGTCTACACGCTTCAAAACTATCTGCAGGATTTACATCAAAATTACTTGCAACTATGACTGGTCTGCTGATATTAGGTGAACCTAACCAACCACTTGCTCCATAGGTTACGGTATTGTCTATAATTTTAGTTGCCTGAGAAGCGGTATAACACGTTGCTGTATTTTCTCTAACTTGTGCATAGAACTGATATCCAATTTTATCTACCAAAACAACACTGTACGTATTGCTAACGGCACCTGTAATTGATGTCCATGTTGTGGAATTGGGTGCTAGTTCATACCATTGGTAAGCTAAAGGCAATCCGCCAGAAACTCCTTCTGTACCTGTTACAGATAGCGTTAACATATCTTCACAAGTTTCTGAATAGCTAGGCTGTGCAGTAATGGTAGGTAAAAATTGCACCCCTAAAACATAGCTTCCAATACCCGAATAATCTTGTGTATCACAGGTAGTTCCCCAATCTTGAATATCCCAATCCGCAGCAGAAAAATTTACATTAGGCAAGGTAGCCGATGATTTTCTAGAAAAGTTAGCTCCTTGACCTCCTAAATTAAGAGATATAGCCCAACTTTCATTTTGATATACGCCCCAAGAGTCTACTAGAGTAGAATTTTTATAAAGACCAACATAGTCATGTCCTTTTGTATTGTCTCCATTTTTGCTAAAATTAATTCCCCCTAATTGATTTGCAGACTGATCTGCTAGAGAACCATTTCCACCATAAATAGACCCACAAGTTGGTGTTGGATTACTGGTTCCTACTGCTAAGACATACGTTGAATTATTGGCTAAAACTACGTTATTTAAGTTCATCGTGGAAGTAGCAGTAGCATTTCCGTTATTAAATATTTTAATATTATAGCCATCAAGACTTACAGAAGCGCCTGTACCATTATACAATTCTATGTAAGTCATGGCATCTGTCCCTGAGTCTGTGATTTGTGAGATAAATAGGTCGGAAGCCGTAAGAGACCCTCCCACTACAGCACAGTCTGTTTTGAGAGTATTGATCACATCAAAATACTGGCTGATGGTACAACCATTGGTTAGTTGCACTACTACATTATCGTCTACAGCTCCCACTGGAATTTTTACGATTATTTCTCCAGAAGTCGAAGAAGTAGGTGTAAGAGTTACGCCACCATAGGTAACGGTAGCCCCTGTAAGATCAGTCGCAGAAGTAATTTTGAGTTCAGTATTTGCAGGACCAGAAATAGGATAAAAATTACCTGTATAAGTTCCAGAACACACTCCTGTTCCTTGAATCATGTATACAAAAGGATTTTCGTCACTGTCATTATTGGCTATAGATACATAGGCCGTTCTAACTCCAGCCGCAGTAGGATGAAATTTCACTTTAAAATTAGTCGAAAAAACAGAAGTACCAGAACCTGTCACTGAATTTGCGGCCTGTAAAGTCACTATAAAATCTGCTGCATTGGCTCCTGTAATTTGCACTACTGGGGTTCCTGTTAGATTTAAAGTACTCGCGCCGATGTTTTCTATAATAAATTCTTTTTCAACCGAATCTGCACCAATATTCGTAGAGGCAAAGAGTGTATTGTTTAAGCCGTAAGGTGATTCTTCACCGTTTTGAATGGCGATGTTATTTCCTTTAATATTGATTTCCGCATTTGCAGGACGGGTAATGTTTAGAGTATAATCTTCTACCTCACCATCAAAACCTGTTGCACAAGGCGTAGCTGCTGATGCATATTTTGCACTCACCCTCATCCTTGTTGCTCCTAATGTTGCATTAGTAGGTACGGTAATTGACAACGGAGATAATGAGGTAATTCCATTGGTTACATTAGTAGCAGTCCCTAAATCATATTCTTCTGTTCCTGTATCAAATGTTCCATTTCTATTCCAGTCTATCCATACTTTTGTGTAGACGGTATAATTCCCAGCTGTGTGAACATTTACCGTAAGTGGATAAGAAGCGCCTACATTTACATTGGTAGAGGTTCCCGTAAAATCTGTATACGCTGGAAATGGAGATGCATTGGTTGTAGCACTATTAATGGTATTGAAATTAACTAAAGTAACTCCAGTTGCATAGGTTGTATTACCATTAGAAGTACAGTAAGACAAGCCTGTAGTAGCACAAACAGAAGTACCATCACTCCACTGATTGCTGTTTAGTTCTCTTACGAATACTTTATAACAATATTGTAATCCTTCTGTAAGACCTGTAAGTGTAACGGTGTTACTTGACCCTTTATAAATCACTTGATTGGCTCCTGCATAAACCGTATTTGGAATATAAGCAGTACCATCACCTGTAGGTGTAAAAGTTACTGCCCCTTGGTTGGCAACTACTAGATATTCATAGCAACCTGCAGAACTAGGAACCACATTCCAAGAAACCACAGAAGAAGTAGGTGCCACTGAAGCTGCTAAGCTTGTAATTTCTGGGGTATCTATTGTAAAAGAAGCATTCCATGAGCCAGAAGCATTAATGGCTGAAGCCCAACCTGTATTGGTATCATAATTATATGCTACCACTTTGAAGGTATATTGTGAAAGATTAGTAAGTCCTGTTACGGTAACAGATGTACCACTGCCATTGTATAAAGCTTTTCCTAAGGAGCTGTAAGTGGTAGCCACTGTATAGTCTGCATTGGCTACATAATCGATACCGTTTCCTGCAGAAGCCGCTGACATTGCAGGTGCAGTAGTTCCAGGAAGAGCGAACACTAAATACTTGGTATTGGCAGTTGCTCCACTTGCAGCAGCCCAACTTATCGTAGCCGATGTATTTCCTAAACACGCTTTTATAGAAGTTCCATTATTAGGAGGTGTATAATATACTCTTAATGTAGCTGCTGTAGAATTTACGGTAGTACAGCCTCCGTTACTTACCACTGCTCTGTATTGGTTTCCGCTTAATGCGACGGTAGTGCTGGTTACCGAAAGTGAAGTAGCATTAGCACCTGAAATATTGGTCCAGCTTCCACCGCCATTGGTACTTACTTGCCATTGGATAGTAGTAGGAGCAGTAAGATTGATTCCTGCAATGGTAAATGTGGCGGTAGCGCCTTCTTGTACATACGCATTAGAAGGATTAGTGGTAATCGATGGTTGCGAATTTATTACTACTGTATAACCAGTGGAAGCACCAGTAGACCAACAGCCCTCTGCATTTTTACCTCTCACATAGTAGGTTCCAGAAGTGGAAACATTCAGTGGAGAAGAAGCGTTATTGGTAGTACTTGTACCAGTAGCAGAAGTTTGCCAAAAGTATGTTACATCAGTTTCTGGCTGTCCAGAACCCTGTGTATAAGTAAGCGTAGTAGAAGTACACGCTGGTGTAGTTCCTGTAATGCTGCCATTAGGATTAGCGGGTGTAGTAGAACAAACAAAATTTGTTATATATATGTTGTCAATATTTAATCTCGCGCCTCCTCCTGATAGTTTAACAATTCTAAATCTAACATTACCAGATAAATTAACTGTAAAAATCTGATTCGACAAAGTAGTAGATGACGTAGTGACAGTAGAGCTAGTAAAAGCACCCCAAGTAGCACCACTATCTGTAGAAGCCTCAAGACGCCATGTAGAAGAAGCATCAGAACCATAAATAGCATGTGCAACAGTTATTGTTGCTAATCCCGTAGGAATATCAAAATTCATTGATAATGTACCTGCATTTTGAATTCTCACTGACTGAGCTCCCGATTTTCTATCACTTGCCGAAGTTCCTAATAATGCATCTGATAAATTCCAACTACCCGCTGTACAGTTAACATCACCTGCCGCATATCCTGTTTTTGTTCCCGTTTCAAAATCTTCCCATGGATTAAGCGCCCACTGTGCATACAAAGTTACATTGGCACCACCCATGGTATAAGAAGCCCCATTAGCATAATTAGTTCCTGTACCGTTGGCTAAAGTATTCCAGCCTGTGAAAGTATATCCTGCTCTTGAGTAAGCATTAGTAGTAAGAGCTGCAGAAGTACCAGAAGCAATACTTTGTGAAGACATTGTTCCAGTAGCATCTATTGCATTTTTATCAAATGTAACTGTATAATAAGTAATAACAAAGGCGTCGTCTTTTCCTACAGCAAAATATTGTGTTCCTGTGGTTAAATCAGCAGGAGTAGAATTGGCATTAGAGGTAAAGGTAAAAGGATTCGCTCCTGCTGCTGTAGCTGCTACTTCAGACCATGCAGTACCGTTATAGAATCCTATTTTTGGAGTGATAGCGGCATTAAAGCCTGTATTTTGTTCGCCAGTATTGTATTGAGCCACAACAGATAGATTACTTCCACCAGCTACCGCTTCTGTAATCACCCATCTTCTGCTTACTGTTTTTGTATTGACATTGGCCGTTGTTAATGCTCCATCTAATACTCTTACTCCATATATATCTGCTGTTCCAGTATTATTAAATGTTATCGGGTTATAAGAACTATTTCCTACTGGGAAAATGGTATCCGAAGCCGCTACATTTCTTCTGAGTTGCCCTGTACTATTGGTAACTATATAACTTGCCGCCGAATAATTGGTAGCGGTTCCCGTAGTTGTATTATAGGTTCCTAAAGTTAATTTCCCTAAAGTGAGATCTAGGGTATTGGTAATGGAAAGATTTACATTGGTGGTAACTCCTGTAGCGTTATTGATTTTTATATTTCCAAAATTACCATTCGTTCCATTGATGGTTTGCGCTACCGTTCCTTGGAAAATGATTGTTCTGTTATTGGCATTCAAAGTACCATTATTCGTCCAAGCTGCTCCATTTCCGAAAACTATTATATCTGCAAAATTTTGGGTAGCCGCTTGATTTAAAGTACTTCCTGCATTGATGTTAATAGTTGCTGCAGCTCTTGGACTGCTCACTACATCTGGCATATTTATAGAAGCGTTCGCGGTGAGGGTTACTGCATTGGGTACACCTGCACCTACAGTGGTAGCACTACCATCCCATTCTTTTCCTACCCCATAACTGGTTACCCCATTATAATCTAGAGTAGAATTGGTGGTATATATCGGCGCATTATTTTGTACAAAACCTCCAGAAGCTATTCTCAGAATTCCTTGAATGGTAGTTAAATTACTTCCAAAATCTATTCCGTTATTTAGAACGGTGGTCACATTAGGTGGGATGATAAAACTAGTACCACTGGTTACTGTTTTGGTTCCTCCTGTAATGTTAAAGATAGAACCTGCAACGGTAGAGTTCAGGGTTTGAGTTCCTGTAATTTTTATATTTCTATCGCCTATTCCAGTTCCTGAAAGCGTTAAATTTTTTCCTTTTAAATCTATGGTTCCTGCCAAAAGCTGAAATACGTCTCCAGTATTACCGTTTACCATAACATGATTATTAAATTCTAATAATCCACTTCCCTCATGAATTAAGTAACTGAAAGTTTCACCTGAAGCATTTGTTATCGTTTGTGTACCACTTCCATTAAAAAATACGGCTCTTCCATTTGGTGTGAAGGTTCCTGCATTATTCCAATTTCCTGCTATTTTTAAATCTCCGTTGGCAACATTTGATAATTTAAGAGTTGCTCCAGAAGCTATGGTTGCGTTATTGGTGATGACAAAATTAGAGGTTACGTCTCCCATGTCTAGGTTTCCGCCTAACATATTAAGGCTTCCTGAAACATTGGTAGGGTTTGCTCCAGTTCCTAAATAGATTTTACCAGCTCCTACTACTAAATCATTACCAATATTCCATGCTCCATTGGTACCTCCTGTTCTAGAAATCCATCTTCCAGAGGAGTTCATCGTTAAATCATATACCGAAATAGGCCCAAAATTATTAGCATCAGTAGTTCCTGTAAATGTATAACTGGTATTGGTAAAAGGTGCAGTAGCAGTAACCACTGTTTTATAATAATTCCAATTAGCAGATGCACCTATTATTGTACCACTAGAGCCTCCAGGATTATTACTTGGCATTGAAGAATATGCACCACCTCCTGAATATGCTACGTAACCAAGCCAATTGTATTTGGCTGGTTGCCCACCAATTGCAGACCAAGGAATTGCGATTTCTCTGGTAGAGGTTCCTCCATTAGAAGCGTAAGTCATTCCAGAAGTTACAGCAGTTCCCCATGAACTGCCACTTACGGTTCTGTATTCTTGATAACTATCTTTAAAATAGATTACTAAATCTGCATTGAATGGTAATTCTGAAAAATTAGAGCCATCATACACATTACCGGTTTTGATGCCTGCTCCAGAGTTTACGGGAGTTGCAGCATCTTTATCTAGATATACTACTGCACCTTCTGATAAATTGGCTCCTACGATACCAATGTAGAGATTCGTAGCATCTGATTTCATGTACCAAGTACCCTCCGTTTGCACGTTTCCCGTACCATATTCATTGGTGTCTAACACTCCATTTACGCCACCTGCTGAAACCCATTTTGCATAAAATACCGTGTTAGATGTAATATTGTTAAAGATATCTCCTGCATTGTAAACTGTGCCTAAGTTAGCGGCATCTGTGGTCCAACCTGCAAAATTGTAACCAGACTTTACTAAAGAGCCTGTATTACCTAAAACGGTAACAGTAGAACCCGAAACATAAGGACTTGAAGAATCTGTAGGAACAGCACCTCCTGTACTTCCGTTGCCATTGTAAGTTACGGTGTAGGTTGTTGCTAAAGTTGTACCATTTGTTGATATTTCATTTGAATAATTAAAGGCTTTATCTACTGTATAAACTTTATAATAATAGGTTGTTCCAGAAGTTAATCCTGTGTCTGTAAAACTTGTTCCCGTCCCTACATATCTTACTGTTCCTGTCAAACTACCAGTTCCATTAGTTGTTGTATTTCCAACTGAATATATCCCGTTTTGATTTGGATCATTATCTGCATTTGGATTTACTGAATATCTTACAACTACATAACCGCCACCATCTACACCACCACTAGCAGCACCCCATGAAACATCTAGAGATGCTAAGGTTGCAGAACTTGTTAATGCAGAACTTGGAGAGTTTGGTGCAGTCACGTCAACTGCAGAACCTGCATAAATAACAAAATCATCAACGTCAAAAGTACCCGTTCCAGCTCTTCCCGCAATTCCAATACCGCAAGAAGTTACCGTTGTCGTAGTTGTCGATAAAACTTGAGTATATTTAGTCCAATTACTATTAATAGCTAAAGTTGCTGCTGTGCTATAAATTGGATTACCAGTACCATTAGTTGTTACACCAGATTGAAAAGATGCAACAGTTGCTGCATTTTTCACAAAATATTGAACAACATAAGAGGTATTAGCAGCAGGACCTGCAGAAGCCGTTGCACTTTGAGGTGTCTGTAAATTTCTTGAAACAGTAGAAGCACTTGTTACAGTAGCATATTTACTACCACTTCTTGGGGAAGTAGTAACAACTGTTGATGACGCCCCTGATTGATTTTGTCTAGACCATGCTGTTGTTGATAAAGTTATCCCTAGTACACCTGCAGTTTGATTCTCAAACCCCCCATCCATAAATGGAAAGCTACCAATTGTTTGTTGTCCCCATCCAAAAGCGGAGATTAGGGAAATGAGGAATATAGCAAAGCGAGAAAATAAAACTTGTAAAGTTTTCTTCATTTGTCTTTAAAGTATGTAAGTTATTGAATAAAAATGGATGATAAAATTAGTCAATTTTCAGAAATCATTGCGAAATATTTAACATAATTCAAAAAAAATATTCACTGATTATCAACATCTTAGTATTAATGGGCTTTTCAGAAAATGTTAAATTTTATTCATATTCATTAAACGTTTTTTTTAGGTAAAAATCACTCTAAAATTGGGTTTAAATTTTACCGTTTTTTGCTTTCAAAAGCGATTTTTTTTTCACAAAAAGAAAAAAATAACAATAATGAACGAAAAAAAGAGCCGAGAACGGGTTCTCGGCTTGCTTTCATTTTCACTTCCATTTGTAAAGGGATTATTTGATGATTTTCTCTTCAAACCATCTGGTTTCTGTTTTCCCTTTGATGAAATACACTCCCGGAAGCGGTAATTCTGATTTTGGAATTAAAATAGATTTATTTTTTGGAGTATATTTTTTATTGAAATTGCCTAGAGCATTGCTTAAATAGAGTTCTAGTATCTTTTCATTTTTAGAAATCACGAGGTAATGGTCTGCTTGGTCTATCACCCTAATCTCTTGTAAAGCTGTATCGGTATTACCTGAATTTTGTGATCTATCCATAAATACCAATTCAAATCGGTCTTCAATTTCGCCCGCCGTTTGTACCGTAAAAGTATAATTATCGGTTTGTAAATTCACAAGTGAATTGTTGGTTTTGTCTTTGATAAAAATGGCTTGACCATTGGCAAAAACTCCTTCTTTTTCGGCTAAAGAAATGGTATAATTTCCCGGCGCATAAAAAGATGCTCCTAATGGAATCACCTCATCCATTATGAGAGGATATTTTCTGCCTTGAATGGCTAATTTATGTTCACCTAAAATAGAATAGAATGAATCTGCACCTATGATGAGATGTGGTGCATCATAGTCTATTTCGAAATCATTGGTCGCTTCTTTTTTATACGCTATGAGGATTTTATTTGCCACTTGCAATGGTGTGGTTAATTGCAACCAAAATCTATCATTGGTTTCTTCTTTGGCATTTTTCGCCATTTTATTAAAGAATTTGGCCGTGGTATTATTGGTTCTCATGCTGTTGTTAAAGGTGACTGTTCCATTATTTTTGGCTTGAATAATGAATCCTTGACCTACTTTAATGTATTGATTAGGTGTTACAGCGCCATTTTGTGCAGGACCAGTTGCCGGAACACCTCCACTGCCGTTATAGATGGCGTAATTATTAAGAAAACCGCCATTAGGATAATTGGCGCCTTGCATTTCTGGATTAGAATTTACATTGGTCCAATAATATGCGATGTTATTGATGACACTGCTATTAGCTGTATAGAAATTAGCAAAATTGATGTTTGATGCGTAAGGATTAGACACGAGGTTATATCCATTGGTTGATTTTGTCACACTTACAGCAATCACTCCATTATTCGGCACTCCGAAAAATTCTCCATTGAAAACGGTATTGGTAAGTGCGAAATCATTTGGCGCTCTAATGGCGTATCCTTTTCCTGGAATGAAATTATTAGTGGTAGGTGAAATCACGTAGAAGAAATCATCTGCTTCGTTATAGGTATAAAATCTTGTAGACAAAGTTCCTGGTGAAAATGCTTTAAGATTTTGTCCTGCAACAGAACTTCCCCAATAGTTGTAATCTAAACGTTTTAGATTGGCATTTCTTTTCACTTTGATGCTTCCCACATTTACAGAAGCATCATTTCTTTGGATTAAATTACCATCATTTTCTACGGTTACCGTTCCATAATTGATGAGCCTGTTGTGAATTTCCACATAATGATTGGCGGTTACGAGCAAAGATTTCCCAGAAGTAATTTCGCATTCGCAAGTGACAAAATTGCCATGAAGGTCTGTGTTATAATTTTCTGCCAACAGCACTTTTTCATAGGCATCTGGTGGAGAAGTTCCCAAACCCGTCCATGAATTTCCGTTCCAAACTTTAGCGGGAGCAGCTCCTTTGAGCATGACATTGTCTACACTCCAAATTCTAGATTCTGAGCCAGATTTTAACCTGAATCTTATTTTCAAATCATTTACAGTAGGCAATTGAGAAAGCACGATGGTTTTTAAGGCATTGGTGGTTTGATTTCCTGTAGGTGTTTGGAAGGTTACTGGAGCATTGGTGCCAGAATATATTTTACTGGCAGCACCTAAACCATCTGCAAATGACCAATTGCTGTTTACATTTCCTATGATGATGATTTCATCTGAATATGCCCCACCATTGGCAGACACCGAAACTGTAATTACATCTCCACTATTGGTTCCTATTCCAGCATTTCCGCCTAAAGAAGCGAGATTAAAACTTAACTCTACATTAGAATAGAAACTGGTGTTGATGGAATTAAAGTTTATTTCGGCGTCTGTATTAAATATCTGTAAAGATTCTTGCCCTAAATATTTATTTTTGAGAGCACCATTGGCAAAAGCATAGCCTCCTGAAACTACTACGGAACCTGCAAAAACATTTGTGGAGTAGTCATACAATGGTTCATTTGGAATGTCTTCAAAATCTTGCTGTACAATGATTACATCTGAGCTGCAAGGGACAGAAGTACTGCCTCCTCCTCGAATCGCAAAGGTGTAAGGATTTTCATTGGTATCATTGTTCTGAATATTTACCGTTGCATTTCTTAATCCAATAGCAGAAGGATTAAACCTAATGATTAAGTTACTGGAAGTTTGTTCGAGGATGTTATTGGCAGGGTTGGTTACGATGGTAAAATCGCTTGCATTAGCTCCTGTAATGGTTACTCCATTGATGGAAAGTGGAAGATTTCCTACATTTTCTATGACGAAGGTTTTGTCTATGGTTCCTCCATCTACTAGAGTAATTCCGAAGAAAGTATTGTCATAATTATCTGGTGTGGTATCTCCACTGGAAATATTGAGTCCGTTTCCTCTTACGTTAATCTCTCTTCCTTTGAGTGGATTCCCTGCCGTAATCTCATTGATGAGCGGAAAGTCTGTTAATCCTTCTAATTTTAGAATATTGCTGCCGATGTGAATGTGTTCTAACCATTGTGTCCCATTCCACTGACCTGCCACAGAATTTACTTCTGTACCAAAAATATCTGCATTGGTATAATAGGCATTAACGCTGTATCTTAGATTTACGGTATTTTGAGAATTAAGTACCCAATATCTCAACAGATAATCTACTGGTGAATCATTGGTGGTGTGTTTTGCATTTTCGGTGGCTACTTCAATGAATGCAGAAGAATTAAGAATTCCTGAGTGCAAAGTAATTTCTAGTGGGGTGTATTCACTTCCTGCATTGGAATTTGGATTATCTCCCACAGGGAAAAAGTAGGTTATTTTGGCATTTACATATTTTCTTAATCTGCCTCCTCCATTAGATTTTTCTGAAATGACAAAACTATTGGCGCTGCCTCCAGTAAGTGTGGTGGTAGCTCCTAGGGTAAGGTAATTGTGCTTAAGTTCTACATTTCCATTGTTAAGGGTAAGATTATTTAAAATCACTACAGAAGAGCCTAAAGTTACGGCAATTTGTCCTGCTTGTCTATTGATGGTTAAATTTCCCAAAGTCTGAAAACCTGTTAAAAAACTCATGATTCCTATGCTTCCGTTTCCGAGTAATGTGAGTTTTGAAGTATTGCTCCCTTTAAACTTTCCTTTTCCAGCGATGGTGTTATTTACTCCTGTAGTTCCTATGGTTAAAGTTCTGCTGTTGATGTCTAACACATCCGTTGAATTTAAAAATGAAATGGCATTTCCACCATTGGGAGCGGTGATGTTTAGATCTGTTTGCAACTGAACATTGGTGTTTCCAGAAGGACTTGCTAAACTAACATAAGGTAAAGTAAGTGGATTAGAAACGGACTGAATGGTTTGTAAGGCATTATTGATGAAGACTACTGCTCTATTATTGGCATTCAAACCATTCGCAATTTGAATATTTAAGTTGCCTTTTAAGAATAAGTCATCTCCAATATTGTTTCCTAGGTTGAGTTTAGAATTTGCATCTTTGATTAAAAGATTTCCTGCTAAACCTCTCGCTGCAAACATATTGAGTTGGGTTCCGTTTTGGATGGTGACATTTTGAGGAATTCCTAGACCTGCAGTTGCTGTATTGTTTCCTCCTGCATTCCATTCATTGCCATTGTTATAAGAAAGTCCGGTATTGTAAATTAAAGTAGAGTTATTTCCATAAATTGGTGCATCGTTAAAATATCCATTGGTATTGATTTGAATTGTTCCATTAAGAATAAGGGAAGCATTTGATAAATGTATTCCTGCATCTACAGACATAAGACCTTCTACGGTTCTGGTCATATTGTTTAGCCTGAGTCCTGCAGGTAATGAAGCAGGCGGAATGGTTGCCTGATATACATTTTTTGGTCCATTGGTTATTGGCCAAAATACATCTGTATTGTAGACTTCATAAAATCCTGAACCAATGTCGAAGATCAAATTGGAATTGGCTCCATACACAAAATTATTGCCTGTAGCCCAACCTCCAGAAATAAGTTTAAAACTGCCATTTACTTGCATAGATGCATTATTCACACACGTAACACTTGCTGTTAATGTTCCATTAAGATTTACAGTAGTATTGGCGTTTCTGGTTGCAAAAGCGGTATTATCTAAGGTTACCTGATGATTGGTATTGATAATGACGGCATCATTTCCATTGGGAATTATTCCTCCTACCCACGTTGTTGAAGAAGACCAATTTCCTGATTGCGCAGATTGTATCTGTGCAAGGAGTACTGCATCAAGTAACAAATACACTAATATAACAGAGATATAAATACCTTTCGAGAATAAATTTTTTTTCATTGTTTGTGTTTTTGTTTTTCATCAGTCTTTTTTTTCTAAGTCATTATCAAAATTACAAGTATTACAGAAGAAATGTTCTAATGCATTTTACGTATTTTGAGGGATGAGGGAATTGGAGAATTGGAGAATGGGATGATATGAAAAGCGCCGAGATTACTCTCGGCGCTTTTTATTAATTATGGAACTCATCTACTAATTGATGACTTTATGGGTATATCGTTTCGTTGGAGTAATAATTTCTAATAAAAAGACTCCTTTCAAATCTTCGGCAAAGAAAATTTTGGTTGATTTATATCCCACTTTTTGCTCGTTTACCAATTTTCCTGTAACATCAAATAACTTCACTAAAGTAATTACCTCATTGGCATTGATTACAAAAGCATTATCTTCTTTATAAATCACAAATGGTTCTTTTTGATTAACCTGGCTGCTTCCGAGTGTTCTATTGGTATAAAGAATCTCAAACCTATTTTTTACTTCTCCTGCATCTGCAGTAAAACGGTAAGGTGATTGAGAAAGATTAGTCACAACTCCTGTATAATTATCCTTAAGGTAAATATTTTGTCCATTTGCAAATACTCCTTCAGCTCTATCTAAACTGATTGTATGAATGCCCGACTCATAATAATTTGTCCCCAAAGGTATTGAGTCTTCAATCTGGAAAGGATATCTTCCTTGTATGGCTAATTTTTTATCGTCAAGCAATGAATAAAATGAATCTGAACCTATTACTACGTGTTCTGCATCATAATCCATTTCGTAACGATTTGAAGCTCCCTTTTTATATCCTATTAAAATAGGTGAAACAAAATCAAGAGGTGTTTTAAGAGAAAGCCAAAAACGATCTATTAATTGCTCATTTGAACCCATTCTATTGAAAAAAATAGCCGTATTATCAGTAGAACGCATGCTGTTATTAAGGGTAAGCGTACCATTTCCTTTAGCTTTTACAATAAATCCTTGTCCTACTTTTATATATCTATTTGGCGGAGATGCTGGTGTAACTGGGGTATTGGTTCCTAATCCCGTAAAACCATAAGGAGCAGTAAGTCCACCAATAGCATTGTACAATGCATAATTATTAATAATTCCTGTACCAGGATAGTTTTCTCCTTGCATTTTCGGATTATAATTGGTATTGGTCCAAACGAAATACGTATTGTAAATCAATCCTGAATTTAAAGTATACACCTGTTCAAAATCTATATTGGAAGGGTATGGATTAGAGATTAGATTATTCCCTTTCGCAGGAGGCAATACACTGCAACTGCTACAAACAATAGGTATATTTACAACTCCATTGTTAGGAACCCCTAAGAAAGCACCACTGAAATTTGTTACTGTATTCGTGAAGTTATTTGGTGCTCTAATAGCATATCCTTTTCCAAGTTCAAAGGTATAAGTTGCTGCAGATTGTAGAGGAAATGCATCCGCGATGGTGAATCCCGAATAAGATGAATAGGAAAATACTCCATCAAAAAAATCATCTTTTTCTCTGTATACATAAAATCTATTCGTCAAAGTATTGGTTGAAAAACCCCTTACATTTTGTCCTGTTACAGGAGTTCCCCAATAGTTATAATCTAGTCTTTTCAACTGAGCATTTCTGTATACTGTTATGTTTCCAGAATTTATTGCAGCATCGCTGTTTTGCTTCAAGTTGGCATCAGACTCTACTATCACATCACTTGCTGCAGCTTCATTTTTAATATGATTTTGGATGGTTAAGCTAGATTTTGGTTGAATGATAAGCGAACCTCCTGGCTTTACAATCACGCTTCTCGCTAAACCATGAGAACCATTGGTATTGGTAGGTAATTCTACTGGGGTTCTTACAATTACACACTTAGATATAGTAGGAACTGATGTAGGTCTCCACTGTGCACCTTGGTTCCAATCTATAATACCTGGCTGCCTCCAAGTTTTGGTATCATTGTTTACATCATAATAGCCATCTGCTGGACAACCATTGCTAAAAGTAGCATTGGCATGAAGATTCCAATTAAGATTTTCTAATTCTGTAGGGGTAGGTTTTACACATACCGTAGATCTTAAATCGTTTATTGGAAGAGGGGTTACACAATCTGTATCATAAATTGTGGTCGCCACGCTATTCCATTTAAATGGAGTATTGATGGTTTTGAATCCATAGATTCTTACGTTATCTATTGCCGTAATTCCTTCTATAAAACCTGTACCTCCTCCAGCTAGTGTCCCTGCATAAGAAAAAACAGAAAATCTTATTTTAAAATTGGTAGAAGTGAAATTAGCACCAGGAATTGTATAAGAAAACTTCTCCCATTTCAGTGGGTTCCCTCTGGTTCCTATAAATTGGTCTAGGGTAGCCCAAGTAGTTCCTCCATTTAAAGAATATTCTATTAGGGTATACCCTTCAGTAAAATCATGTGCAATGGTGAAGTTATATAAATCAAAGTCTACTTTTAAATTTAAAAAACCGCTCACATCTAGATTATTAGAAACCATTCTATTTAAAATGGATTGACCTGAAGAACCTCTACTAATATCTGTATTAATCATTGCAAAACCTGCCCCAAAATAACCAGATGACATTGCTGGAGATAACCCTTCATAACCTTCTGCTATTTTTGGTATATAGGGACTGTTTCTTCTTTGCCAAAACCCAATCGAATTGGTGTACGCGCCATTTACTTCGTTGGTAAAAACACCCAAGCCTGAATCAAATTTCTCAAAAATTACGTCTTGGTATTTATCTCCAGAAGCAGAAACTAAAAGACTTGGCTTATCTTCTCCGCAAATTGCAGGATCACTGGTATTGAACGTAACAGTAGGATTAGGGTCTATTCTGGCTTCTACAGGATATCTAAATGGGGTTTCACAACCACCAGAGCTTACAGCGGTTACATAATAAGTGGTGGTAGCAGATATATTAGGCGTATTAAAGGTATTTCCTGTACCTAATAATGTACCGCCATAGATGCTATCATACCATCTGTAATCTACAGCACTTGCATTACCCGTTGCTGAAATCCTTACAGAACCTGGTCCACATCTCTCTCCATCAAAAGTATTTACGGTATTTACACTATTTACTTTGGCTGAACAATCCGCTACAACTTTAAAGGTATAGTCTTCCATTTCTCCAGAACCAGAAGCAGTAGAACAAGAAGTAAAATTATTATTCTGAACAGAAAAAGTTCCAATTCTTAATCTATAATTTCCAACCGCCTGGCCTGCAGGAATAATAAATCCAAAGGTTACCGATGGTGTAGTAAAAGAAATCATATTATACACTTCTTCGCCAGGATCTGTGAAATCTCCGTTGTTATTCCAATCTACCCATGCTTTCCAAGTACCATTCGTCCTTGGTGTATTAGTAGAAGCACTAGATGCTATTATATTAATAGCAGTTCCTTGTGGTTGTTCTGCAATGGGCATAAAAGAAGTAAAATCTTGATATCCCTGGGCTGAAGAGGAAGTATTTGCAACAGTAGTATTCAAAACTCCTACAAATTGGAAACTATCAATATAAAGAGCAGTTTTATTGGTATTCGAAAATTTAGGAACACAATATTTGGTCACTGAAAAATTGTCAATTGCTGCAGGGTCTTCATTTCCCAAATTGTTATCATTTCTCCAGCTAAAAACTACTCGCATATTTGCATCTGCAAATGCTGAGATATTTGATAAATTAGAAGAAAAATTAAAACTATTCTGCAAATTAAGATTTGTACCCAATTGTACCCTTCCTGCGCCAGCTGTTATAAGGGTACCTGCTGCGGGTGTATAATTACTGGGCACTAACCAAACCTGTAGATAATCATATTTTGGACTTGATCCTTCTCCATTTGCTTTCCAATCAAAAGTAATATAGGCATTAGTAGTTCCTGTAGGGATTGAAATATCTCTGTAAGCATGAGTGGTAGAAGCTGTAGTTTTCGTATAATCAAAAGATGAGCCTCCATCATTTGATATATACAAAGCTCTAGAACCCCCATTATTAGTACCACTTCCTACATACCATTTATTAGGTTGTGTTCCATTAACCATCGTCCATCCTTTGTTTCCAGAACCTTCGAAATCTTCATAATATGGAAAACTTGCTTGACTAAAGAGAAAAGAAGATAAAAAGAGGAAAAAGAATAAATAGTAACTTGTATTTCTATTATTCTTCCTAAAAAAAAGAGAGAAAAAAGCATAAGATTCCCTATTCATATTTGTGTTTTAGATTTATTTATCCAAATCTATAAATATTTTTTTAAATATGTTACGTTTTGCTTAATAAAAGTGATAAATATTTCCTAGAAAGG